>Ga0180432_10009482_pt1 | contig 11871 bp, 7 predicted proteins | sample SS_ome_10_FD_132414 | JGI IMG/M metagenome (GOLD analysis project Ga0180432, IMG submission 132414) | Hypersaline lake sediment archaeal communities from the Salton Sea, California, USA - SS_1_MS_2 metaG | ecosystem: Environmental > Aquatic > Non-marine Saline and Alkaline > Hypersaline >... | reverse complement strand
TGAAGAGTTCATCATGGCGGTACAGGAATGCTATCCCCGCGCCCTTATCCAGCTTGAAGATTTTGGCAATGCCAATGCCTTCCAACTGTTGAGCAAGTACAGGGATCGGGCCTGCCTCTTTGATGATGACATCCAGGGAACCGGAGCAGCAATCCTGGCAGGAGTGCGCTCAGCATGGCGAATTACCGGGGATGACATTAAAGATCATAAAATTATGATTTTGGGGGCCGGTGAGGCAGGGATTGGAACAGCGAATATGATTGTCTCTGCTATAGTATCAAGCGGACTCTCTGAAGAAGAAGCCCGCAAACGGTGCTGGTTTGTTGATTCCAAAGGGCTGGTTGTCAAAGACAGGTCAAATCTAAATGCACAAAAACTTCCCTATGCCCATGAACATGAGTCACATCAAGATTTGCTCTCTGCCATCGAGTCGATCAGGCCCCAGATAATCATTGGGGCCTCGGGGCAACCCGGCACATTCACCAAACCCATCCTGGAAGCAATGGCCAGGTTCAATGAGAGACCGATTATTTTCCCCTTATCAAACCCGACCTCAAGAGCCGAATGTACTGCTGAAGAGGCTTACAAGTATACCGGAGGAAGAGCCATTTTTGCCAGCGGCAGCCCCTTCGCCCCTGTAGATTTTGAAGGGAAAACATATATTCCCAGTCAGGGGAATAATGCCTATATTTTCCCCGGAGTGGGGCTGGGTGTCATTGCCTGTGAGGCAACCCGCGTTATTGATGAGATGTTCTTTGCTGCTGCAAAGGTACTGGCACATGAAGTGTCGGAGAGCGATCTTGAGCAGGGACGCATCTATCCCCCATTATCAAAGATCAGAGATGTTTCATTCGCTATTGCTTTAGCAGTAGCGGAGGTCGCCTATAATCGAGGTTTGGCAGGAAAGCCAAAACCCGATGACCTGGAGATGGACATAAGATCCCAGATATATGAACCGAACTATCTCAGCTACATCTAGCCAAAGACTATATGTGTGCAGTTTCACGATTTCCCGAAAATCATCCAATTGATCAACTCCCACTTTGATTTTGATACAATAAAGAAAGCTTGAAGCAGGAGGGCTGGAAGAATGAAAACCAACAATAAATGGGTATACCCCTTCCCTGAAGGTGACGCCGGAATGGTCAATCTGCTGGGTGGCAAAGGGGCCAACCTGGCAGAGATGGCTACTCTGGGCATACCTGTACCTCCGGGATTTGTCATCACTACCGAAACCTGCACAGCCTATTTCGAATCCGGCGGCAAACTTCCCGATGAAACAGTAGAGCAAATCCAAACTGCTATGCAGAATGTGGGGAAATCGATCGGGCGCAATTTTGGCGATCCTGACAATCCTCTGCTTGTATCGGTGCGCAGTGGAGCTCGCAAATCAATGCCAGGCATGATGGAAACGGTGTTGAATGTGGGACTCTGCACCACCACAATCCCCGGCATGATCGCTCAATCCGGCGACGAGCGTTTTGTGTATGATGCCTACCGCCGACTGATCACCATGTATTCCGACGTGGTAATGGAAAAAGCTGCCGGAATTGAACCGGAAGATGAAAGAATGGCCATCCGTCCCCAGCTCGAAAAGTTGATGGATGCCATGAAGGAAGAGAATGGTTGCAAGCTGGATACCGATCTTTCCGCTGAAAACCTGCGCATTCTCTGCGAGCAGTACAAGGCAAAAGTGAAAGAGATTCTGAATAAGGAATTCCCCGATGATGCCTGGGAACAACTTATGGGAGGTATTGGAGCCGTTTTCCAGTCGTGGCGCGGCAAGAGAGCCATTTCTTACCGCAGAGTTGAAGGAATCCCGGAAGAATGGGGGACCGCTGTCAATGTCCAGACCATGGTCTTCGGGAATATGGGGGAAGGTAGCGCTACCGGCGTGGCCTTCACGCGTGACCCTGCCACCGGCGATCCCAATTTCTACGGAGAATGGCTGGTAAATGCCCAGGGCGAGGATGTAGTCGCCGGCATTCGTACTCCGAATGCGCTCAACAACTACTGTAAACAACCGGGCCAGAATGATATGCTTCCCTCTCTCGAAGAGTCAATGCCTGATCTGTACAGGCAGCTTGTTGATATTCGGGATAAGCTGGAAACACATTACAAAGACATGCAGGATCTCGAGTTCACCATTGAGCATGGCTATCTCTGGATGCTCCAGACACGGGTTGGCAAGCGTAATGGCATGGCTTCAATACGCATGGCTATGGATATGCTGGATGAAGGGCTGATCGATGAAAAAACCGCGCTCAAACGGACTAAACCTGAACAGCTTGATGAGTTGCTGCACCCCATGCTTGATCCGGCCGCTGAGAAAGCATCGGTCCAATTGACCAGGGGACTCCCGGCTGGCCCCGGCGGAGCTATTGGCAAAATCGTCCTCAACAGCGAGCGGGCTCAGGAACAGCACAAAAATGGAGAAAAGCTCATCCTGGTTCGTAGTGAAACCAGCCCGGAAGATGTGGATGGCATGCACGCCGCCGAAGGTATTCTCACTGCCCGCGGCGGGATGACCAGTCACGCCGCTCTGGTGGCACGGGGATGGGGCAAATGCTGCATTGTCGGCTGCGGTGAACTCGATATCGATTACCAGACACGCACTGTCAAAGTTGCAGGCAAGACACTTAAAGAAGGTGACTGGATCAGTTTGAACGGCACTAAAGGGATTGTGTACGAAGGACAGGTGCCGGTGGTTGATGCCGATCCTGAGAGCAACCAGTGGTACAAGAAACTGATGGAAATAGCAGATCGAACGCGCAGGCTCGGTGTGCGTACCAACGCTGACAGACCGGACGACGCAGCAATAGCTGTTAAGTTCGGGGCGGAAGGGATCGGCCTGTGCCGGACAGAGCACATGTTCTTCGATGGGGAAAGAATCATCTCCATGCGGAAGATGATCCTGGCTGAAAATGAGGAAGGTCGCAAGCAGGCGCTGGATGAATTGCTGCCTTTCCAGCGACAGGACTTCATCGATATTCTCACAGCCCTTGAGGGAAGACCGGCAACCATCCGTTTCCTCGATCCGCCACTGCACGAGTTCGTTCCCCACGATGAGGCAGGACAGAGAGAAATGGCCGAGGCAATGGGTATCAGCATCGAAAAAATCAGGGAAAAGGTAGAAGCGCTCCACGAATTCAACCCGATGCTGGGCCATCGCGGCTGCCGACTGGGTATCACTTATCCGGGGATTACCGCCATGCAGGCACGTGCTGTGATTGAAGCGGCTTGCGCTGTGGAAGGTGCAAAGGCAGAGATCATGATCCCGCTGGTTGGACATGTCAGGGAATTGATAAACCAGAAGCAGATTGTGCTGGATGTGTTTGAGCAAATCAAGTCCGAAAGGGCGGGAAAAAAGGTGCCGGAAATCAAGATCGGCACCATGATCGAAGTCCCGAGGGGAGCCGTCACCGCCGATGAGATCGCCGCCGAGGCGGAATTCTTTAGCTTCGGCACCAATGACCTGACTCAAATGGGCTGCGGTTTCAGCCGGGATGACGCCGGAAAGTTTCTCAAGGAATACGTGGAGCGAGGCATCTACGATCGTGATCCCTTCCAGACACTTGACCGCACCGGGGTGGGTGAACTGATGCGCATCGCCGTCGAGAAAGGACGCGGGACTCGGCCTGATCTTAAGATGGGCATTTGCGGTGAGCACGGCGGCGATCCGTCTTCGATTGAATTCTGCCATCAGATCGGGTTGGATTATGTCAGTTGTTCACCATTCCGGGTACCGATTGCCCGACTGGCTGCCGCTCAGGCAGCCCTGTCCGATTGATAAATCGCAGTGGCACATTGCAACGTGCCACTGACTGACTAATATGAATATCACCAATAATATTCGACACCGCCTCGAAGAAAAGGAGAGGTCACTTTCCCCTTTTGCGGCCAGGAGCAATCAGTCGCACCGTGACCGTCCCGAGGAACCGTCACCAATGCGGACTGAGTTTCAGCGGGATCGGGATCGTATCATTCACTGCAAGGCTTTCCGCCGACTCAAGCACAAGACCCAGGTTTTTATTGCCCCATTGGGAGATCATTATATCACCCGGCTCACTCACACGCTGGAGGTTTCGCAAATTGCCCGCACCATCGCCCGGGCGCTGAATCTGAATGAAGACCTCACCGAAGCCATCTCGCTTGGGCATGATCTGGGGCATACTCCATTCGGGCATGTGGGTGAAGAGGTGCTCAACGAGTTATACCCTGAGGGTTTCAGGCACAACGAGCAAAGTTTGAGAGTGGTCGAGGTTCTGGAAAAAGATGGGAAAGGTCTTAACTTGACACACGAGGTCAGGGAAGGTATACTTAAACACTCAAAATCCCGTGAAGGAATTTTGGGGGAAAACTGGAATGCTCCCGACACTCTGGAAGGCCAGATTTGCAAAATCTCCGATACTATTGCCTATATAAATCACGATATTGGCGATGCCATCAGGGCCGGACTTATCACCAGCGATGATTTGCCGCATTCCACGATTACCGTGCTGGGTCGAACCCATTCAGTCAGGATCAACACGCTGGTCAGTGCTGTTATCAAGCATTCCTGGGCAGCCACAGGGTTGGAAGAAAGCAAAACGATGCCGTTTATTTCCCTGAACACTGAAGTTCTCGAAGCTATGAACAGCCTGCGTGATTTCCTTTTTGAGCGGGTCTACGACGCCAGCGCTATGGAATACGAATCACGAAAAGCCAGAGAGATGATTGGAGGACTCTACAATTATTTTGTGAAAAATCCTGACAAACTACCGGAAGAATCGAGAGGCTGGGATAGCAATGTGGAGCGGGTCGCAGTGGATTATATCGCCGGCATGACCGATCTCTACGCACTACGAATTGCCGAAGAGGCCCTGAATTGAACACTGCTGAAGATATCAAACAGAGACTGGACATCGTTGCTGTAATCTCTGAGTACGTAGACTTGGGGAAAGCGGGTCGGAACTTCCGGGGCGTGTGTCCTTTTCACACCGAAAAGACCCCCTCTTTCTTTGTGTTCCCGGAACGGCAAAGCTGGCGCTGCTTCGGGTGTAATGAAGGCGGGGATTTGATCTCCTTCATAATGAAGAAGGAGGGGCTGGATTTCGGTGAGGCTATTAAAGCCCTCGCTCCGAGGGCGGGCGTAATCCTGCCTGAAAAGAAGGCGAAAACCGCCGAAGACGAGCGTATCCCGAAACTATATCAGACAAATGGAGCAGCAGCAGATCACTTTCATCAGCTTTTATTGACATCCCCAGCAGCAAAGGGCGCGAGGAAATATGTGGAAGGCCGCTATCTTACCCCGGAAACTGTCAGCGAGTTCCGGCTGGGTTTCAGTCTGGATTCATGGGACGATCTCAAACAGCACCTGAAGGAGCAGGGATACAAAGAAGCTGATCTGATAGCTGCTGGTCTGGCCATTGCCAAAGAAGACCGGACTTACGATCGATTCCGGGGACGGCTCATGTTCCCCATAACCGATCCCAAAGGGAGGGTTATAGGATTCGGAGCGCGTGCGCTGGATGATTCCAACCCCAAATACTTAAATTCCCCCGAGAGTCCGGTTTTTGCTAAAAATTCCGTACTTTATGGCGTGGACCGGGCGAGGGGGGCTATCCGTGAGCAGGGGAAAGTCGTTATAGTTGAAGGATACATGGATGCGCTGACCGCCCACCAGAACGGCTTCCGAAATGTGGTTGCTTCGATGGGGACCGCGCTCACCGAAAACCAGATCGCCATTCTGAAAGGGCTTACAAAGCATATTTGTCTCTCTCTCGATGCCGATGCCGCCGGCAGCGCCGCCACCCTGCGTGGTATCGAGATATGCCGGAATGCATTGGCGGAGAAGGTTCAGGGCCCGAAGGGATGGATGGGAAGTTCAACACAACTGGGAACTGAAATAAGTATTATCTCGATGCAGGAGGACAAGGATCCAGATGAGGTCATTCGGAAAAATCCGGAGGAATGGCAGCGACTTGTTGATAATGCCCATCCCCTGATGGACCACCTGTTTGATGCCACAGCCAGAGAATTTGACCTCTCACGGCCAGAGGAGACTTCACAATTCGTGGCTAAACTGGTTCCCCTGATAGCAGAAACGGAAGATAGCGGAATAAGAGAGCGTTACCTTACCCAATTAGCAAAACTTGCAGGCCTGAGTGATCAGGTAATAAAGGGGAAAGTTGCTGACCTGCTCTATAAAAAACAGCCTCGGAAGAAGCAAAATCGAAAAATTGAAGTGTCACGTCAAATTCGAACCGGGGATCCTCTGGAAGAGCAATGTCTGGTTCTTTTGCTCAAGTACCCACATCTCAGGGGAATGACTGGCAGCCTATCTATCGATCATTTCGAGCGTAGCGAAAACAGAGAGATTTTCACCGCTCTACGCAATAGCAATCAGGAAGATGATATCCAGAGCAGTCTGGATAATATTTTGCACGAGCATTATCAGTCACTTATGGCCAGAGAGCAACCGCCCTCGAACAGAAGCACACAGGAAAAGGAACTCGCCGAATGCCTGCATCGATTGGAAGTACGCAGTCGACAGTCGGCCCTAGCCGCTGAAAAAGATGTGGAAGAGAATTCAGCTAAATTGAGCGAACTCTGGCACCAGCGGGCAACTCCCAGCCATCGCTAAACCAAGGAGGCACAATGCCAAGCCCCAAGAAACATTCTGAAAAAGCTGTCCCAAAAAAAACCGCGGACCGTATAGACCCATCAGAGATCATTCTGGAAATCGATGGTGAGGATAATGTTGAAATAAAATCAATCGAGGAAGAAGATGAGATAGAACCAGACCTCGATGAAATTGAAGAGGATGAGGAAGAAGTTTTTGATGGGAAAAAAGAAGAAATAATAGAGCTGCCATCTCCATCACTGGAATTGGAGGAAATGATTGATGACCCCGTGCGCATGTACCTGCGGGAAATGGGGCAGGTTCCGTTACTGCATTCTGCGGATGAACGCAGGCTGGCCCGCAGAATGGATAAGGGAAAACGGCTCAAGCAGCTCGAAAAATCATGGCATGAGGTATATGGAGTCCCCCCTTCCACAATGCAAGTGGTTATGATTATCCTGCAAGAAATAGGTCAGATATTATCTTTCCTGGATATTTTGAAAGCGGAGTTGGAATTACCTCAGGATTCTCCACTGCATCAAGTGCTTTACGAATCCAAGCTGGATGAAATTATTGGAGGCGAAATCCCCCGACAACTGGTTGAAACAATATCTGCAAAGACAGACACCCCTGTAGAAAAAGTCGCCACCACGCTGCTAAACACATCGCTGGATTGCCACCTCATCACCCCGCACATAGTCCAGATTATCGAGGAACAAGGGCTATTGTCCAAAATGCCGGATGCACCCTCCGACCCGAGATTCTTCGCTGCGATTGCCTCTCACGAGCAAGAATTGTCTCATCACATGAGGAAGGTAAAAGAAGAATCGGAACAGGCCAAGCATCATCTCACCGAGGCCAATCTGCGACTGGTAGTCAGTATCGCCAAAAAATATATCGGGCGGGGCATGAGCCTGCTGGACCTGGTGCAGGAAGGTAACATAGGACTCATCCGGGCAGTGGAAAAGTTTGACTATCGACGGGGCTACAAATTCAGCACCTACGCCACATGGTGGATCAGGCAGGCCATAACCAGAGCCATAGCAGATCAGGCGCGTACCATCAGGATTCCGGTCCACATGGTAGAGACTATCAACAAGCTGATACGCCTGAGCCGCCGACTGGCCCAGCAATACGGGCGGGAACCGACCAGCAAAGAAATAGCCAAGGAAATGGACATTCCACCGGAACGAGTGGAAGAGGTATTCAAAATGACTCAGGAGCCAATCTCGCTGGAAACACCCATTGGCGAAGACAAAGACAGCCACCTGAGCGATTTTATTGAGGACCGGAAAGCAACTCCTTCCGAGGTTGCTTCACATTTACTCCTCAAAGAACAGATTGATGAAGTTCTCCTTGAACTCACCGAACGCGAACGCAAAGTTCTCCTGTTACGTTTCGGCCTTGAAGATGGGCGCAGCCGTACTCTTGAAGAAGTGGGGCGCGAATTTGCGGTGACGCGCGAACGCATTCGCCAGATCGAGGCTAAAGCACTGCGTAAACTTAGATATCCTACACCCTCATCTAAGCTGAGGGACTATCTTGAGCAGTGATTAACGAGCTCGGGCAACGTGCGCTGCACCGCTCATGATCGGCTCGTTTATGTAGATATCGCCATTTCTAATTTTGATGTTGAAACCACAGTCGGGGTTGGTGCATACCCACGCTTTATAATGAACTGCCGCACCTTGCCCCCCGTAGTCTGACAGAGGCACAAGATCACCTGTACCACATTTCTGACACTTCGGCATATTATTTTGATCCACGGGATCCACCTCCACCTGAAAGAACAGTTTCAGTATACCCGCAATGGATTTCTGCTGTCAAGACTCCCGCCTTCCCAATAGAATTCACTCCAAAACCCCCATTAATTTGAGGGGTAACCACTTTGACAAGCATATCCACCTATACTAGTATTGTCTCGCACACTATTTTTTACCAAAACTCTATTGGAATTTTACCTTTCATTTGTCAAAACAGTGATTAGTATCAGATGTAAAATACAGCGCATCGTACAATCTTCAGCGATTGATCAGGCATAAGCAATGACAGCGCAACAAATTCTGCCGCTTTTACAGGGGTGCTTTGCCGGCATAGTCCTCTCCCTGCTCCTGTGGAAAGGATGGGAAGAGCGAGTTCCACGACTGTTTGGCGGCTTCCTGCTCGGCATGACCGCATGGGGCGTGTTGCTCTGGGGGGTGAGCTTGAGCAATGATCCGGGGCAGGCCATCTGGTGGGAAAGAACAGGTATCATCTCCATTGCCTGCACATGGGTACTCTTTTATCACTTCGCCCTCCGATATTCCAACATAAAATCCTGGCCGCCTCCCCTGTTTGGCGCTTATCTCTATCTGATTGTAATCATCGCTTTAGCTCCCACTGCCCTGATCGTCGAGGGTATGAAATCAGTATCCAATGGAAACGTTCCAATACATGGGGACATGTTCCTGCTATTCATCATTCCCGTCTATTTACTGGTAGCGCTGGCTATTTTCCAGTTGAACCGGGCACGCAAAGTTTCGAGTTCCTATGCCGAAAGGAATCAACTGCTCTATTTCATCCTCGGCAGCCTGGTCATTTTCACCGGAGGGCTGTTCTATTTGCAGCCGGCTCCACAGACTGATATGTATCCAGGAGTAATCCTGGCCAACATATTTTTCATTTTCCTCACCAGCATTGCCATATTGAGACATCAATTGTTCGATATTCGACTGGCAACCTACAAGGTCACACCTTACCTTGTCATGCTTGTTCTGGTGGGAAGCCTTTACATGAGCCTGTACTTTGCCCTTCACGACCTCTGGGAAAACGGCATGGGTCCGATGTGGCTGCATTTGCTGTTCATATCTTTCATAGCCATTGGCGTCCAGCCGACCTGGGAAAGAATTCAATACGGGACCACCAGATTCTTCTATCGCGGAAGATACGAGCACCTCACCACCCTGGATCACCTCCAGGAAGAAGCACAAAGCATTAGTGATCCTTCCGCCGTTACCACATCCCTTCCCGAGCTTATCAGGCAGTCAATGCAATCCGCTCATATACGACTGTTGCTACCCTCCCATTTAACAAGTGATTTTGAGGTGGCAACACACAACGGTTCATTCGATCCCGATTCGCATGGCAGCATAAGTTGCGATCATCCGGTTATTCAATGGCTGGATGCAAACAAAGAGCTTCTTCGACAGAACAGTGCGAATCAACTCGAAGGTCTGACCGCAAACGACAAGCAAATCATGGAAGAAATGGCAGCCGAGTTGTTCGTGCCCCTCAATTCCGGTGAGCGACTGGTTGGATTGCTTGTTCTCGGGCCCAGGGTTGACCGCCAGCCATACTCATGGGAAGACGAACGATTGCTTGCCCGAATCGCCAGCCAGATGGCTCTCACTATAGAAAACATCCAGCTTTATCAGGCGAGTCTGGAAAGGGAACGGCAACTGGCAGCGCTCAGCAGATTGAACAGAGCAATGAGCACAAGCCTCGATTTTCAGTCCACTTACGATGTTTTCGCGGATGAATTGAAGAAAACCATCCCTGTAGATCTGGCCAGTATTGTTCTCGGCAAAGAGGATGAACTTCATTTCTTTGCCCTGTCTACAGCCATAGATTCGTTGTGGGGAAAACCGGGAACCACTATCCCCCTGGCGGGAACAGCCGCCGAATGGGTCATTACAAATAAAAAGACTTTTGTGGAACCGGACCTTATCAGCCAGAGACGCTTCTGGACTGAAGAAATCCATCTGGAGCATGGACTCAGATCAATGGTCTACCTGCCCCTCTTTTCCAAGGGAGAGGTAATAGGGTGCTTTACCGTAGGAAGCTCCAAAACCAATGCCTATACCCGGAGCGACATAGCGTTTCTGGAACAGGTCAGCAACCAGCTTTCACTAACGATGGAGAATGCGCGAATGTACTCCCGGGAACGGGGTGAGCGCGCTCGACTGGAAGCCATGAACAAGCAGCGGGATGATTTCTTCGGCATCATTTCACACGAACTCAAGACCCCTCTCACCTCCATTAAGTCTTCCAGCGAATTGCTCAGTGAAGAACTCGCAAATGATAAACAACCTTCCAGAAAACGCCTGATCGAAAACATCCGGCGCAGCGCCGGTCGGCTGGAAACAATGCTGAACGACCTGTTGAATATAGCTAAAGCCCGCAGCGCTTCTCTGGAGCTTAATCTCCACCCAACGGACCTTGTCCCGGTAATAAACAATGCAATCGATCTCTGCATCCCTCCAATTGAACAAAAACGGCAATCACTGAGTATTGATCTCCCCGACACACTACCACCAGTCATAGCTGATCCGGAAGGTTTCGAACACATACTTACCAATCTGCTGGGGAACGCTCACAAATTCACTCCCAAAGGAGGGAAAATACAATTAAAGGTCCATGTCAATGGCAGCAAAATGACCATGGAAGTGACTGATTCAGGGCCAGGTATTCCGGAGGAAGAACAGGAGTTAATCTTCGAGCCATTTTATCGGGGGGAATTCAGCGCAGGCACTGTCAAGGGCATGGGGATCGGTCTGGCCACTGTGAAACAAATGGTGGAACTGCATGGCGGCACAGTTTCCGCCAAAAGCAACGCAGGAGATGGTAGTACTTTTACTGTCTCCGTACCGGTACTTTAGTATGATGTGCGTACAAAGCTAATCGATTAGAGTAGAATAAGCCCATCAAAAAATCGGGAGGGGCCCATGAATGTAGTCATAATTGAAGATGATCCTGAAATAATTGAAGCTGTTTCGCTTTGTTTCGACCTCCGCTGGCCTGATATAGAGGTCAAGACCGCCAACGAAGGTATTGCCGGTCTTAACCTTATCGAACAGGAATCTCCGGACATCGTTATTCTCGATATCGGACTGCCGGATATCGATGGTTTTGAGGTCTGTCGACGCATTCGCCTCTTTTCCGATGTGCCGGTGGTTATGCTCACCGTAAAGGATCAGGAATTCGACAAGGTCAAGGGACTGGAACTGGGCGCCGATGATTACATTACCAAGCCATTCAGTCATGTTGAGCTTCTGGCGCGGGTTAAAGCTGTGTTGCGCCGATCTACAATGCCCCAGCTGGAAGAAGATCAGGAACCTCTCACAGTGGGAAATATCCGGATCGATTTCGCTTCCCACGAAATCCGTGTTGAAGGACGGGAAGTCAAACTAACCCCCACCGAATACAATTTGCTGCAGTTACTCGCCAGGAACGCCGGACGGGTAATGCCGCATCGGACCCTGCTGGAAAGAATCTGGGGAAGCGAATAT
>Ga0180432_10009480_pt1 | contig 11871 bp, 13 predicted proteins | sample SS_ome_10_FD_132414 | JGI IMG/M metagenome (GOLD analysis project Ga0180432, IMG submission 132414) | Hypersaline lake sediment archaeal communities from the Salton Sea, California, USA - SS_1_MS_2 metaG | ecosystem: Environmental > Aquatic > Non-marine Saline and Alkaline > Hypersaline >... | reverse complement strand
TCCTCTCGATCCCCAGGCCGAACGCGAAGCCGGTGTAGGTCTCCGTGTCGTACCCGACCGCCTCCAGGACGGCCGGGTCGACCATTCCCGCTCCCATGATCTCAAGCCAGTCGCCCGCGCCGGGAGCCCTGATGTGGACCTGCACGGACGGTTCGGTGAACGGGAAGTAGTCGCCGGAGAAGAGCATCGCGTATCCCTCGCCGAAGAACTCTTGGGTGAACACCTCGAGGACGTACTTGAGGTTGGCGAGGGAGAGCCCCTCTTCCACCCAGAGGAGCTCGACCTGGTGGAAGACCGGCGAGTGGGTCGCGTCCTGGGTGTCGCGCCGGTAGCATCGCCCCGGGCAGATGACCCGGACCGGCGGCTCCGTCCCCTCCATGACCCGGATCTGGACGGGAGACGTGTGCGGGCGCAGCAGGTTCGTCTCGTCGATGTAGAACGTGTCCCAATCCGCCCGAGCCGGATGCTCGACGGGGATGTTCAAGGCGTCGAAGTTGTAGTATTCGGTTTCGATCTCCGGGCCCGAGGCGACGGAGAAGCCCATCTTCATGAAGATCGATTCGATCTCGCGCTGGACCACCGTCAGCGGATGGAGGTGCCCGAACGAGGTGTGGACGCCCGGAAGGGACATGTCGATCCGCTCCGCGGCGAGCCGCTCCTCGAGGCGCCCTTGACGCGCCTCCGCTTCCTTCTGGGAAACGGCATCGGTCGCCGTTTCCTTGAGGGCGTTGAGCAACCGGCCGGCCTCGCGCCGGAGCGAAGCGTCGAGCTGCCCAAGGTTCTTGAACAGCTGAGCGACCCGCCCCTTTCGGCCGAGGAAGTCGACCCGGAGCGCTTCGAGTGCCGCGTCGCCGTCGACCGCCTCGAGGCGCTCGCGCAGATCGCGCTCGAGCTCTTCGATCGCCGTTCGCAGCTCGTCGAGGGTCATAGGATGCGGATTATATCGACCGCAATTACCGTTGACAAGAAGCTTTTCGGCGTATAGTCTTGCCGAAACCGACGCGGGGAGCCTCGGAGCACGCCCGTGGGGAGGACGGTCCGTTTTCATGCCCGACTATCGGAATCGACAGCGCGCGTTGCTGAAGGCCCTCGAAGCCGACGCCTACCTCGCGATCAACCGCGAGGACTCGGACCCGGTGAGCCTGCGGTACCTGACCGGATTCACCGGGGAGGGCGCGCTTCTCCTCTCGGAGGGCGAGTCGGTCCTGGTGACCGACTCGCGGTACGTGGAGCAGGCGAAGCGCGAGACGGACGGACTCTCGATCGTCGACGACCGGCGATGGCGGCTGACGGCGACCGCGGAGGCGATCTCCGCGCGCGGTCTGGACCGGATCGTCTTCCCTTCCGAACGGGCGTCCTACGCTTGGGTCGAGGAGTTTCGCAAGCTCGGCGACTTCACGCTGGTCGCGGAGCAGGATCCGGTCGCGACGCTCCGCCGGACGAAGTCGCCGGAGGAGATCGACTGTCTCAGGAAGGCGGCGGCGATCGCCGACGAGGCGTTCGGGGCGCTCCTGCCGGAGCTCCGCGTCGGGATGAGCGAGGCGGAGATTGCGCTGCGTCTCGAGATGCTGATCCGACAGACGGAGGCCGAAGGGATCGCGTTCAACGTCAACGTCTCGACCGGGCCGAACACGGCGCTCAACCACTACAACCCGTCGCTCGATCCGCGGCCGCTCGCCGAGGGGGATCTGCTGCTGTTCGACTTCGGCGCCTGTTACGGCGGCTACCGTTCCGACATCACGCGGACCGTGTCGGTCGGTGCGCCCGTGGGGAAGGCGCGAGAGATCTACGGAATCGTGTTGCGCGCGAACCTGGCGGCGATCAGCGCCGTACGAAGCGGGAGGAAGGCTTCGAAGATCGATGCCGCGGCCCGGGATCTGATCGCCGACGCCGGATACGGAGACGCCTTCGGCCACGGGCTCGGTCACGGAATCGGACTCGAGGTCCACGAGGCCCCCTGGTTGACGCCGCAGCACGAGGAACCGCTGGAAGCGGGGATGGTGGCGACGATCGAGCCGGGGATCTATCTTCCGGGGTTCGGCGGCGTCCGGATCGAGGACGACGCCGTCGTCGGGCCGGAGGGCTGTGAAGTCCTCACCGGCTTCCCCAAGGACGAATTGATCGAGGCCGGATGACGGCGATGCGAAGGGTTCTCGCCGGGCTCGCCCTCGCGTCGCTTTCCGGTGTCCTCCTGGCTTCCTGCACGTTCCTCGGCGGACCGGAGGCTCGGTTCGACGTCTCGCCGGTCGTCGTCTACGCCGGAGAGACGATCGAGCTTGACGCCGGCGCATCGACCGGCTCCGCGGCGATCGTTTCCTATTCGTGGGAACTCGGAAACGGCGAGACCTCGGCCGGCCAAGTCGTCACGACAACGTACGCCGAGGCGGGGACGTACACGGCTCGGCTGACGGTTCGTGACGTGAACGGGAAGGCGGACTCGGCCGAAGAGCGGATCACGGTCTACGTCCGCAGCGGGTCGGTCGTCTTTCGGGAAGACTTCTCCGACGGTCCGGAGGCGCTGGGACACTGGCCGCTCGATCCGACGTGGGCAGCGGCCGACGACGCGACGATCGATCGCATCGCCGGGGATCCGGGGTACGCGCTGTACGTGCACAGCGGGAACGACCGTTGGCACCGGCGGTACACCGCCGTTTCGATCCCGCCGCTCCGCGTCGGCCAAAGCGCCGTCTTCTCCTGCCGCATCATGACGCTGCAGAACCAGGACGACCACACGTTCCTCTTCGCGCCGGCGCGAAAGGAGCTCGACTCGATCGCCGGTTCCCTCCCGTACTATCTGTTCACAGGGACCGGCGGGGGGTCGTTCGTCCGCGAGCCGTCCGCGTACGGGAGCGACGTTCCGCGCCCCGTGCCGTTCGTCCCCGACGTCTATCGCTGGCACACCTACGCGTTCGACTTCCGAGCCGGTTCGTACGAGCTTCGCGTCGACGGGAACCCGGTGTACACAGGCAGCCTGAGCGCGGACTTCTCCGACACGAGCGAGTGGATCCTCCTTCTCGGGGAGGAAAGCCTCACCGAAGCGTGCGTGGCGTACTACGACGACGTCTCCGTCTCGATCGAGGAGTAGCCGGACCGGATCGCAGACCGCACGTTCTCCGCTTGCTCCGCCGCGACGGAATCGGCAACATGGACTGGAGGGGGTGCCCATGGTCAGCGGGATCGTCGTTCTGAGCCTCGTCTGGGTCGCGTTGTCGCGGCGGTTCGACGTTCAGACGGTAGCCCTCGGTGTCGGCGCCTCCCTCCTTGCGCTCTGCCTCCAGCGCTTTCTGGTCCCGCTTCGCGGGCGTCCCGCCGTTCACGCGCTTCGGCATCCGCTGCGTCTTCTCTGGTTCGTCGCCACGCTCCTCAAGCGCTTCGTCCTCTCGACCCTTCTGACCGCGCGGTTGATCCTGCTCGGCGACGAAAAAAGTCTCCTGATGGCGCTGCCGATGCGCGTCACCCATCCGTTCGGGCGGTTCCTCCTTCTCAACTCGATCACCCTCACGCCTTCGACCATCTCGCTTCTGATCGAGGGCGACCTGTTGTACATCCACTGGCTACAGCGGCGCGGCGGTCACGGCGATTGGCGGACGATCAAGGAGTCGCTCGAGCGCCGGGTCGAGGCCGTCTTTCCGGAGGGCGACGATGCCGGTCGTTGAGGGGCTTCTCTGCGGCTCGATCCTGCTTCTACTCCTGCGCCTCTGGCGAGGGCCGACGTCCTGGGACCGTCTTCTCGCTTACAACTCCGCCTCGAACCGCGCGGTGCTCGTCTTGGCGGTCGCTTCGATCGTTCTCGACGAATCCGTCTTCCTCGACGTCGCGATCACCTACGCGGCGTTGAGCTTCCTCGGTGTGGTCGTCCTTTCGCGCTTCCTCGAACGCGAAGGGGGATTCCGATGATCGCCCTTTCCCTCGTCGGCCTCGGCCTGGCGTTCGTCTACGTCGGCACGCTCGGCGTCCTCCGGTTTCGCGACATCTACTCCCGGCTTCAAGCGAGTGGGGTGTCGGACAACGCCGGGCTCGGGCTGGTCCTGATCGGACTCGTCGTTTCCGGCGGTTGGGAGCGCCACGACGCGGCGCTCCTTCTCCTGCTTTTCCTGCTGCTGATCACCAACCCGATCGCGACGCACAGCATCGCCCGCAGCGCGTTCGTGCGGCGACACACGGGAGAGGACGGGGATCGATGATCGCGCGGACGGCGATCCTCGCCCTCCTCCCGATCGTCGCCGTCATCGCCTTGTCGCAGCGACGTCGCCTAACAGCGATCATCGGGATGGGCCTGTTCAGCTTCCTGCTCGCCGTTGCCTATCTCCTGCTTCACGCGCCGGACGTCGCCCTCACCGAGGCGACCATCGGGCTCGGACTGATCACCGCGATCTACGTCCTCGCGATCCGCCGAACCGGCAGGCTCGCGGTCGTCGCGGACGAGGCGCCCGGCCTCTTCGCGCGGGAAGGGGACCGGATCGTCGGGCTCGAGCACGAGATCCTCGAGCGGTTCGCCCGCCACCTCGGGCTCGACCTCTCCGTTCAGCTCGTGCCGCATCGAGACGTCGCCGACCTGGTCCGAAGCGGCGAGGCGGACGTCGGAACCGGCGGGTGGGTCCGCGGCGAGGAAGCCGGCGTGCTCGTCACGCAAGCGCACCTCGACACGGCCCTGTTCACGGTCGGTGGGGGAAAGGGGGAAAGCTTCGAGGATCTCCCTCGTGTTCGGTACGAAGGGTACTTCGCCGACCTCGATCCGCAGAGCCTGTACACGGCCGAGGCATCGGTCACCCTCGACCTGGCCCGTCTCCTCGCCGTCCGGCGGTCGGACGTCCCCGACGCGTTCGTGACGCGGCACCCCCAGACGCGCGGGTACGCGTTCGTCGTCAACGAGCGTCGTCGCGATCTCCACTCGGCGCTCGATGCGTACATCGAGGGACTCCGTGAGACCGGGGAGCTCGACCGGCTGACCAGGAGGTTCCTCGCATGAGGCCGCGTCCGTTCAACCTCCTGGCGATCGTCTGCACGGTCTGCGTCGTTCTGGTCGTCCTCCTCGCTTTTCACTCCGCGGGCCCCGTGAACGCGCCGTACGCGACGTACGTCGAGCGGCCCGTCGAGGAGACCGGTGCGACCAATCGCGTCGCGAGCATCTACCTGAATTACCGGCTGTACGACTCACTCCTCGAGATCCTCGTCTTCTTCGTCGCGGTTCTTGGGGTTCGCTTCTACCTCGGCGTGCGAGAGCGGCCCGACGTCCCTCCGTTGGCCGAGTCGGAGGTCGTCCGCACGTCGGCCGCCCTCCTGTTCCCGATCGCCGTTCTGCTCGGCGTCTACCTGGCGGCGCTCGGCCAGATCTCTCCCGGCGGTGGATTCGGGGCCGGGGTGATCGCGGCCAGCGGCCTGCTGTTGACGTCAATTGCCCTAGGGATCGACGCGATCGATCGCCGAATTCAACGGAACGCCATCGAGCGGATCGAGCGGGGCGCGCTAGTCGTTCTTCTCCTCTTGGTGCTCCTTCCTCTGCCCCTCGGCCACCCGGCGTTCACCGACCTCCTTCCGAAGGGGTCGCCCGGCATGGTGCTGAGCGGCGGATCGATCCCTCTGTACAACGTCTTGATCGCACTGAAGGTCGTCACCGGCTCCTGGCTGATCCTCCGGTCGTTCGTCCGTCACCGGGGTGAGATCTGATGGCGTTCTCCGTCGGCGTCGTGCTCTTCGGCATCGGACTGGTGGCGATCGCGATCCGGCGAGACCTCGTCATCAAGCTCCTCGCGCTCGGCCTGACGAACGCGGGCTCGATTCTCTGCCTCGTCGCGGTCGGCGATCGGCCCGACGCGCGGGTGCCGATCTGCGCGGTCTGTCGTGACGTCATCTACGCCGATCCGCTCCCGCAGGCCGTCGTCCTGTCGGCGATCGTCATCAACTTCGCCATCCTCGCGCTCGCCCTCGTCTTCGTCATGCGCCTGGTCGAACAGTACCACAGCACCGATTCGCGTCACATCGAGGATCTCGTCCAACGGGAACTCGACGAGGGAGGGGACCAATGATCCTCGCGGTTCTGCCTCTTTCGCGGTTCGTGCTCGGGCTGCTCTGCCATCTGAGCGAACGCAAGGCGCGGCTCCTCGCCGTGGTGGGCTGGTGCATCAGCGCGGCGCTGACGGTCCTCCTGATCCTCGAGACCCGGGACGGCTCGACGATCACCGTCGGCCTCGGTGGGTGGCCCGCCGATCTCGGCATCGTCCTCCGCTTCGACGCGGTCTCGGCCGCCGTCTGTCCGCTCGTCCTGTTGCTCGAGCTCGCCGCGATCCTCTACGTCCGAAAAGACGCCCCTCGCCCGCTGTTCTACGCGCTCCTCCAGTTCCTCCTCGGTGCCGTCTTCGCGCTCCTCCTTTCCCAGGACCTGTTCAACGAGTACGTGATCCTCGAGCTGTTGACCTTGGTCGGCTTCCTCCTCGTCGGCTACGACCGTCGCCCCGCGCAGGTCTGGGCCAGCCTCAAGTACCTCGTCCTGGCGTCGGTCGGCATGGGCTTCTTCCTCGTCGGCGTCGCCGTCGTCTACCGGCACACCGGGACGCTGAACTTGGGCCTCCTCGCCGGAATCCTCGCCGACCAGCCCGACGCGCCTTGGGTCGTGCTGGCCGCCACCTTGCTCACCGCTGGCGTCGCCGTGAAGGCCGGTCTGTTCGGCTTCTCGCAGTGGCTCCCCGCCGCCCACTCCGCCGCGCCGCCAGCCGTTTCCGCCTTGCTCTCGGGTCTCGTTATCAAGATGGGGATCGTCGTGATCTTGCGCCTCAGCCAGGTGTTCCCGCTCGGGGCGACGCTCCAGCTCCTGGGCGCCGCGACGGCCCTCCTCGGCGTGGTGTACGCAGCATACGCGAGGAACCTCAAGCGGATGCTCGCCTTTTCCACTCTGTCGCAGATCGGCTACCTCGCGCTGGGCCTCGCGATCGGCACGCCGCAGGCGTTGGCCGGGGTGCTCGACTACGCGATCGCCCACGGGCTGTTCAAGGGGCTCCTCTTCCTCGCCGCCGGGGAGGCGTCACGCGCGGTCGGCAGCGGACGGTTCGACGACCTCGTCTCGAAGCGTGCGGCGATCCCGAACGCGACCGTCGGCGCGCTCCTCGTCGGGACCCTCGGGATCGTCGGCCTCCCCCCGTTGGCGGGATTCGGAGCCAAGGCGGTCCTCCTCGGCTCCCATCCCAACGTGTTCGTCGCGACGATCTTGGTGTTGACCTCGATCGGGACGGCCTTTGCGTTCGCGAAGCTGCTTCCGCTGTTTCGCTTCCGACGAGCGGCGTCTTGCCCGAGCGACCGGATCGCCGCCTACGCGGTGCTCGCCCTGCCGATCCTCTTCTTCGTTCCGCTGACCGGAGTCACGCTTCCCTCGCTGCAGCTCGGCTCCGGTCTCCGGCCGCTCCTCGTAGTCGAGAGCGTCGGGGCGATCGCGATCGGCGTCCTTCTCCATCGGCTGAGCGCGCGGCGAACACCCCGTCTCCCCAGGAGAATCTTCTTCCTCGAGGAAGCGGTGCTCGCGATCCTGATCGGTCTGCTCCTCGTCTACCTGTTCCTCAGCGTCTAGTGCGAAACGATCCCGCATCCGGTACCGTTTCACCCGACATGGGCGATCGGTTTCCGGAATGCTACGACGCGTACCTCCTGGACGTCGACGGGGTCCTCGTCCGGGACTCCGAGCCGATCGACGGTGCCGTCGCGGCCTTCGCGCGCCTCGTCGAGGCCGGACCCGTCTGCCTGCTGACGAACAACTCGGCCCGGTCCCGGGAACAGCACGCGAAGCGGCTCGTCCGCATCGGGTTCGACGTCCGCGCCGAGCAGCTCCTTCCGGCGTCGTACCTCGCCGCGGAATACCTGCGAGAGAAGCGCGGGACGACCTCCGTATGGCCGATCGGAGAGGAGGGGCTCCGGGACGAGCTGCTCGCCGCCGGCCACCGTCTCGCCGATCGTCCGGAAGAGGCCGAGGCGATCGTCGTCGGAATGGACCGGGGAATCTCCTACGACGTGCTCGCGAAGGGCCTCGTGGCGCTCCGCAGTGGAGCGCTGTTCATCGCGACCAACGAAGACGCGACGTTCCCGGTGCCCGGCGACGTCCTCCCCGGCGCGGGCGCCATGGTCGGGGCGCTGCGGGGAATGGGGTTCGCTCCGGACGTCGTCATCGGCAAGCCGTCGCCGATCGCGTTCCGGATGGCGCTCGCCCGGCTCGGCGCCGCTCCGCAGCGCGTCGTCATGATCGGCGATCGGTTGGAGACCGATATCGTCGGCGGCCGGGACGCCGGTCTCGCCACGGCGTTGGTCCTTTCCGGCATCTCGACCCTCGATGACGTGGAGCAACTCAGGCTCCGACCGACGTGGATCGCGAAGGACCTCGGCGCCCTCGTGCGGGGCGAAGGGATCGGCCCGGACGCGTAGCGTGGCCGTCCGATCCGCCCTTGGTTCGATGCGCTTCCTTCGGTACGATTTCCGCCAAGAGGTGAGGCGATGGAAGATCGCGTCCTGCTGCGTGTCTCCGATCTGATAAAACACTACGGCGACATACGCGCCGTGGACGGGGTTTCTTTTGAAGCTCACGTCGCGTCCGTGTTCACGCTGCTCGGTCCGAACGGAGCGGGGAAGACGACGACGCTCGAGATTCTCGAAGGGATCCGCGAGCCCGATTCCGGGGAGATCGAGGTGTTCGGTGCCCGACTGAAGCGGATCACCCGGAACGTCAAGCAGCGGATGGGAGTCCTGCTCCAGGAAGGAGGGTTCGAGCCGTACTTGAAGGTCCGCGAGATCCTGAGGCTCTTCGCGTCGTTCTACCAGAACCCCGTCCCGCTCGACGAGGTCTTGAGGCAGGTTGCGCTGGAGGACAAGGCCGGCGCGCAGGTCCGGACGCTCTCCGGCGGGCAGCGGCAGCGCCTCGCCGTCGGAACGGCGTTGATCAACGACCCCGAGCTGGTCTTCCTCGATGAACCGACGACCGGTCTCGATCCCCAGGCGAGACGGAACATGTGGTCGATCGTCACGGGCCTCAAGGAGCGCGGGAAGACCGTCATCCTGACGACGCACTACATGGAGGAGGCGGAGGCCCTCTCCGACCTCGTCTGCATCATGGACCACGGCGTGATCATCGCGCAGGGGGCGCCGCGCGAGCTCACCCAGGACTTCGGCGAGGAGACGATGATCGAGTTCCGCGCCGACGGGCTCTCCGACGCGGCGGCGGGAGAATTGAGCGCTTGCTGCAAGGGCTTCCGCGTCGACGGGGCCACGGTGACGCTGGAGACGGAAGACCTCCCGGCGACGATGGAGTCGCTCTTCGCCTGGTCGCGCGGGCAGGACGTGCCGCTGCGCAATCTGATGGTGCGGCAGCCGAACCTAGAGGACGTCTTCCTCTCCCTGACCGGCCGGAGGTTGCGCGAGTGAAGGACGTCCTCTACCTGGCGCGGACGCACGTTATGACGGCGATCCGTGAGCGCATCACGCTGTTCTGGTTCCTCGTCTTCCCGGTGTTCATGCTGGTCCTTCTTTCGCTGATCTTCGGCCAGATCGGCCAGGAGGGGGAGATCAACCTCGACGTCGCGTGGGTCAACCGCGATGCCGGCGGTTCGGATCCCGGCGGATTCACCGCCGCCGTCGAGACCGTCTTCGAACGGCTCGGGACGCCCCAGGTTCCGGGGCAGCTGCCGCTGTTCACGCTGCATCGGCCCGATCCGGGCGAGGACCTCGATGCGTTCCTCGAGGAGCAGCTCACGGCGCTTCAGCGCGGCCGCTGGGACGCGGTCGTCGTCCTCCCGAGCGGCTTCGGAGAAGCGACCTACGCGCGCGTCGCCGGGGCCGCTGGACCGGGCGATACAGCCCCGAGCGTCTCCGTCTACATGAGCGAGACGAGCGTCGCGTCCGAAATGGCGGCGGAGATCATCGAACAGGTGCTCGGTGAGGTCGACCGCGAGATCCTCTCGCGCGCGGGGCGGTTCGATCCGTCCCTCGCGGTCGAGAGCGAGACCGTCTGGCTGGGGGCCTCCGACGAGGAGACGCGCTACATCGACTTCCTCCTGCCGGGGATCGTCCTGATGGGGTTCTTCGTCAACGGGCTGTTCGGGGTCCCCGGAGCGATCCTGTTCAACCGGGATCGAAAGGTCCTCCGCCGATACTGGGTGACGCCGCTCTCGGTTTCTCGGTTCTTCGCCGGGTTCGCGCTCGGGCACCTCGCGCTCTGCGGCCTTCAGTTCGTCCTGCTCTACCTCCTCGGCCGCTTCGGGTTCGGCGCCACGATCTCGTTCGCCCGGCCCGCTGCCGCCCTGACGCTCCTTCTTGCCGCCGTCACGTTCATGGCGTTCGGATTCCTGATCGCGTCGCTCGCCCGAACCGCGAACGCCGGGATGGCCACGGCGAACATCCTGAACATGCCGATGATGTTCCTGTCCGGGATGTTCTTCCCGGTCGCCGGGCTGCCGGCGTTCCTGAAAGCCGTCGTGTACGCGAACCCCGTCAGCTACTTGGTGAACGGCCTCCGCCTCCGCCTCGGCGTCGAGAGCGCCTCCTTCTCTTCGGGGCTGCTGATCGGCGTGCCGCTGGGGTGGATCGCCCTCTCGGTCGTCGTCGCCGCCCGAAAACTGAAGTGGGACGTGGAACGATGAGCGCGCTGCGTGCCCTGATCGTCTCCGAGGCGAGGATCCTGCTGCGCGACCGGATGGCCCTCTTCTTCACCTTGGCGTTCCCGCTGATCTTCATCCTGATCTTCGGCTTCCTGATGGGCGACATCGGCGACGTCTCTCAGGCCTCGCTGGGCGTGGTCGTGGCGTCCGGCGCCGACGAAGACCTCCTCGCCGAGACCCTCTCGACCGCCGGGTCGATGTCGATCGAGCGATTCGAGTCGCTCGCCGCGATGCAGGAGGCGGTCACCGATCGAGAGATCGACTTCGCCCTCAGCTGGGACGGGACCGACCTCCGGTTCTTCTACGACGCGAACCGAGTACAGGAGAACTTCGCGTTCCAGCAGGTCGCGGCGGGGCTGTCGAGCGACCTCAACCTCCGTCACCAAGGCGCGGAGCCGCTCGTCTCGGTCGAGTCGATCGATGTCGGTGAGATCGAGTCGACCGGTTGGTTCCACCTCGTGCTCCCCGGCATCCTCGCGTTCTCGATCCTCTCGGCCGGCCTGTTCGCGGTCTCCGGCCACATCACCGCGATGAAGGAGCGGAAGGTCCTCGACCGACTGATCGTCACGCCGATGCCTCCCGTCGCGCTGCTCGTCGCGATCGTCGTCGTCCGACTGACGATCGTCTACGCCTCGACCCTGATCACCCTCCTCGTCGGCGTGCTGGTCTTCGGTCTGCGCTACGACGTCAGCTGGCTTCGGTTCACCGTCTTCGTCGCCTGTGCCACCGTGGGGACCATGGGGCTCGGAACGGTCATCGCCCTTCTGGTGCGTCGGCCGTCGAGCGCGAGCAACGTCGCCAACGTGCTCGCGATGGTGATGCTCTTCCTCGCCGGCATCTACTTCCCGGTCGAGTTCATGCCCGGCTTCCTTCGCGCGATCAGCAAGGGCCTGCCGCTGACGCACATGGCGAACGCGATGCGCTACGTGACCGGCGTGATGGACATGGCCGAATGGGAGTTCTGGGCGATCACGTTCTCATTCGTCGGGATCGCGGTCGTTCTCTTCCCTGTTCTGGCGCGGTACGTCGTCCGACCGCTTCGTCAGTGACCCTGTCCGATTCCGAACAGCTCGAACAGACCGAGGCTGACCAACAGGACGACGATCCCGGCGATCAGGACCCCGAGGCCGATCCACGGAAGCGCCTTGCGGGTCGGGATCCCGAACAGCCTCGCCGCGATCGCCCCGGTCCACGCGCCGGTGCCTGGCAGCGGAATCGCGACCAGGAGGACGAGCGCGACCGG
>Ga0180432_10009479_pt1 | contig 11873 bp, 13 predicted proteins | sample SS_ome_10_FD_132414 | JGI IMG/M metagenome (GOLD analysis project Ga0180432, IMG submission 132414) | Hypersaline lake sediment archaeal communities from the Salton Sea, California, USA - SS_1_MS_2 metaG | ecosystem: Environmental > Aquatic > Non-marine Saline and Alkaline > Hypersaline >... | reverse complement strand
GAGCGGCTGGGCTACTTCTGCGTGGATCGCGATGCAACGGCGGACAGGCTGGTGTTCAACCGGACGGTGACGCTCAAGGACACGTGGGCGAAGATCCAGAAGGGCAAGGGTCAGGGCGGCGGAAAGAAATAGGGGAGGAGATCTAACAGTCGCGTCAGGCGGAGAGGTCGATGTGGCTGGTGGGGCTGTCGGGGTCGTCGGGAGTGGGGGCAGGCGGCGTGATTGGCGAGTCGGGCTGCTGGGTGACTATTTGGTCTTGGGCAGGTTCATTGCGGCTGGCGTGGCGTTCGTAAGCGTCGGCGCTGTCTTTGTCCCGGGTGTCGCGTTCATCCTGGCGGTGGACACGGCTGGGGTCGGTCTGTTCGGTGTCTTCGACCTCGTGGGTTTGCTGTTCGGCGAGGCGGGCGAGTTGTTCGGCGTCACGGGCGCGTTTGTTGCGTTGGGCGTTTTCTTTTTTGGCCGTTTCGCGCGCGGAGACCTGTGCCTGGAAGAGAGATCCGATAATGTTGGGGCCAATGCTGCTCACGCCGGTGGTCCTTCAGCGATACATGACGGTTTACAGCCTGGCATGCTAGCTGTTATCGTCTTGGGGCGTGGGCAGGCTTGAAAATCGGTTGGAACTGTCAGGTTACTTCGAGTTCACGTCGTTGGTGGCTCATCTGTGCTTTTAGGCGGGCGAGGATGGACGAATGCATCTGGGAGACGCGTGATTCGGAGAGGTCGAGGGTGGCGCCGATTTCTTTCATGGTCATTTCTTCGTAGTAGTAGAGGACGAGGATGAGTCTTTCGGCGCGGGTGAGTCCTTTGGTGAGCATTTCTTTGAGGTCGCGTTTTTGGGTCTCTTCGAAGGGGTTGCTGCCGCGTTTGTCTTCGAGGACGTCGATTTCGCAGACGTCTTTCTGGCTGTCGGTTTCGAACCATTTTCGGCTGAGGGAGACGAGGGAGACGGCGGTGGCGTCGCGTTTGAGTTTGGTGAATTCTTCGGAGGAAAGGCCCATGCGTTGGGCGATTTCATCGTCGGTGCCGCCTCGGCCATGCTCAGCTTCAAAGCGTTTAACGGCTTCATCGAGTTTGTGAGCGCGTGAGCGGACAAGGCGGGGGACCCAGTCCATGGAGCGTAGTTCGTCGAGGATAGCGCCGCGGACGCGTGGGGCGCAGTAGGTTTCGAACTTGACGCCGCGTTCGAGGTCATAGGCTTCGATGGCGTCCATGAGTCCGAAGACGCCGGCACTGATAAGGTCGTCGAGTTCGACCTCGTCGGGGAGCTTGGCGTAGATGCGCTCCGCGTTGTACTTGACCAGGGGCAGATACGTCTCCATGAGCGTGTTGCGTAAGTCGGTGGTGGGTTGGGTCTTAAAGACCTCCCACGTTTCGCTCATTTTGTTGGCCTTGCGTTTTCTTTGAGTCTTCTCCATAACCGATAACCTCTCTGCGTCCTGCGCTTAATGATTGGGTCTGAGTAAGTCGCGGGAGTTTTTTTTATATTCTCCGGGGTATTTCGTCCGATAATAGCGGGTCAGGCTGGTGCGGGTTCCTTGCTGGTCTGGTCGGCCTGGGGGGGTACGCTCGGTACCTGGGCCGAAGCTGTCTGGGCATTTTCCGGGTCATTTTCCGGGTCATTTTTCTGGGTAGCTTTTACTTCGTTGTCGAAATTCTCCTGGACGGCTCGCTGAGCCAAAGCCGCGAGGGTAACGCCCAGGAGGTAGAATACGGCAAGGACGACCAGGGCGCGCAGCACGACGGTGTTAAAGGGGTTGTCGACGTACAGTCCAATAATGAGACTGACCGCGAAGCCCAGAAAGGCCAATCCGGCACCACATATATGCGTTGGCACGCAACTCACCTCACTTGCTAAAGGACACTACTTGGACTTATCGGTCCCACCTGGACCACGGTTTAGAAGAACCAATTTGCCACCTTTCGAAAGAAGCCGGGGGCTTGGGCGTCGTCGCGTCGCGCCCGGCCGATTTTTTGAGCGAGCGCCACCAGACACTGACTGGCGGGGCAGCGCGGGTAGGCCAGGACTACGGGTTGGCGTTCCTGGACGGCCTGGGGCAGGTGTTCGTCGCGGAAGACGTAGCCGGCATTGTAGAGGGCGCCACCGAGAAATCGCTGGGTGACCTCTGCTATACGTTGATAGATCATTTTGCCTTGGGCGCGAGAGTCGACCATGTTCACGAGCAAGGAGAGCCGGGTGCCGGGGTTGTCCTGGGTGACGGTTTTGATCAGGGCGTAGGCGTCGGTAATGCTGGGCGGTTCGGGCGTGGTGACGACGAGGGTGTGGTCTGCTCCCTGGCAGAAGGCGAGAACGTTACGGGAGATGCCGGCACCGGTGTCGATGACGATGACGTCGGCTTCGTGTTCGAGGACACTCATTTCCTCAATGAGTCGTTGCCTCTGGAACTCGCTGAGGTCGGCCATTTGTGCCAGGCCGGAGGCGCCGCAGATGAGTCGGACACCGGCGGGGCCTTGTCGGATGACCTCTTCGAGGCGGCGTTGCTGCGCGATGACGTGAGCAAGGGTCGCGCTGCCTTGGACGGGCAGGATCACGTCGAGGTTGGCCAGGCCCAGGTCGGCGTCGATGAGGATGACGTCTTTGCCGGCGGCGGCGAGGCAGATGGCGAGGTTGGCGGCCACATTGGTTTTGCCGACGCCGCCTTTGCCGCTCGAGACGGCGAGGACGCTGGCGGTTTTGCGTTGAGCGCGAACCATCAGACGTAAGCGTTCGGCCTGGTCAACAGGTTGGGGCTCTGGCGCAGGGCGGTAACTCGTGCATATGGGCTTGGGGGCCATGGCGGGCGTTTGCTCCTGGAAAACGTGCTTTTTGGCGATTAATTTCATAATCTTTTCCGGCTACTTATCCCACGGCGGTGTCGACGGCGAGGCCCGGTTGGTCGCTGAGGTGTTCAAGGCCCAGCAGCAAGCGGGACAGTCGCCGGCCACTGCCAACTTCGATATCGTCGGGCACGTCCTGACCGGTAGTGATGTAGGACAAGGAGGCTTGCAAGCGTTTCATAACGGAGAGGACGACGCCGAAGCTGACGGCTTCGTCAAGTTTGGTGAAGATAACGCGGTCGATGCCGACTTCTTTGAAGCGTTCGGCGGCACTGATCAGGTGGCTTTGATGCGCGGTGCTCGAGAGGACGAGGTGGACCTCTTCGGCCTTTGCCGCGGCGAGGAAGCGTTGTAGTTCATGGATCTTGATTTTGTCGTTTTGCGAACGTCCGGCGGTGTCGATGAGGACGACGTCGAGGTGTCTCATGGAGGCGACGGCGTTGGCCAGTTCGGTGGGGGTGAGCACGACCTTGAGGGGCACGTCGATGATTTCGGCGTACATGCGTAACTGATCGACGGCGCCGATGCGGTAGGTGTCGACTGTGATAAGGCCGACACGTTTTTGCTGACGAAGTTTGAAGTTGGCGGCGAGTTTGGCGATGGTGGTGGTCTTGCCCACGCCGGTGGGCCCGACCAGGGCGACCACGCGGGCCCTGCCGTTGAGGTTGCGGGCGATAGGCCCGGCGGTGTCGATGAGGGGGTCGATCAGCTCGGCGAGTTTGGCCCGCACGAGATTGGCGTTGCTGATTTCATCGTTGCCCATACGGCCTTGCAGGTCCTGCATAAGTTCGCGTGCGACTTCTTCGCCGACTTCCCGCTGGATGAGATCCAGATACATATCGAAGAGTTTTTCGGGCATCTGGGGGGCGTGGAGTTGTCGCTGTTCTTTGACGAGGTTTTCGACCAGTTGGCGCAGGTCAGTCATCTGCCGGGCCATGTCTTCGCCCAGCTGGGGCGTTGGTTGCGAGGGTATGGCGTCCCGTCGCGTTTCGGTCGCGCGTGTGTCGGCCGCTCTGACACTTTGTTGGGGCCTGCCCGTTTCGTAGAGTCGGCGCAGACGGTCGTTGGGGGTCCGACTGGGGCCGGCGGGCGCCGACTCGTGGTCGTGCCGGGCGGTGACTTCCACAACCGTGCGCGAGCCGATACCGAGGACACCTCCGGTCTTGAAGGTGCGTGTGCGGACAATGACAGCACGGGGCCCGATCTTTCGTTTGACCTGGGCCAGGGCTTCATGCATCGATGCAGCGCGAAATGTCTGTAATCTCATGTTTCAACCACCACCATCGCTACTGATTCAATTTGTACTTGCTTGACGATCTCGTTGTAGGCGAGGACAACAATATTGGGTATGGTGGGCGCGAGCAGACGCCGCAGCGACAGGCGAATCTGCGGCGAGCAGAGCACCACCGGGTGGGCGCCCACAGTAATAAGTTTCTGCAGTTCATTGAAGACAGCCTGGCTCATGCGTGTCGCCGTGGCGGGAGGCAAGGTCAAAAAGCTGCCGCGTTCGTTGCGTTCGATGTGCCGATTGATGGTGTCTTCGAGGGAGGGTTCCAGGGTGATGCATCGCAGGCGGCCGTCGTCTTGGCGGTACTGGGCGCAAATGGTGCGTGCCAGCCCGTGGCGGACATATTCGGTGAGGACTTCGAGGTCCTGGGTTCGCCCGGCCCAGTCGCCGAGGACTTCGAGGATGGTTTCCATGTCGCGGATGGGAACACGTTCTTCGAGCAGGGCCTGAAGGACTTTCTGCAGCTGGCCGGCCTTGAGCGTCCCACCCATGACTTCCTCGACGACGGCGGGGGAGCGTTCCTTGACCGTGTCGAGCAGGCTGTTGAGGTCCTGCCGGCTGAGCAGCTCGGCGGCGTGAGAGCGTATGACCTCGGTCAGATGCGTGGCCAGCACGGAAGAGGCGTCGACGACGGTGTAGTTGAGCATTTCGGCGTGCTCTTTGCGACCGGGGCCTATCCAGTAGGCCTTGAGGCCAAACGCCGGCTCCGTAGTTTCCTCGCCGGAGATGGGGCCGGTGACGGCGCCGGAGTCCATGGCCAGGAACTGTTCGGGATAGAGCTTGCCGCGGGCGACGTCGACACCTTTTATCTTGATAGCATAGTCGTTGGGCCCCAGCCGGACGTTATCGCGAATGCGTACGCTGGGCACGACGATGCCCAGGTCGAGGGCGACCTGACGCCGAATCATGGTGATACGTTGGAGCAAATCGCCGCCCTGCTTGGCATCGACAAGGCGAATGAGGGCGTAGCCTATTTCGAGCTCCATGCGGTCGACACCGAGGAGGGACTCCACCTTTTCCGCCTGGGGGGCGGGTGCGGCTTCGCGTTGGGCGCGGGCCTGGTCGACGGCGGCGCGTTTGCGAGAGCGTGTGATGGTATGGGCAATGCCGGCACAGCCTCCGGCCAGGGCCAGCAGGGGCAGGGTGGGCAACTTGGCAAAGGCAAGCATGCCCAGAAAAACGGCGGCGACGATCAGGGCGCGGGGCTTGGAGGTGAGTTGCGAGATGAGCTCTTCGCCGAGATTGGTCTTGGCGGTAGAGCGTGTGACGATCAGGCCGGCGGAGATGGAGATAATGAAAGCGGGAATCTGGCTGACCAGGCCGTCACCGATGGTCAGCTTGGTGAAGACGTTGAAGCATTGGCCGAAAGACCAGTGATATTGAAGCACCCCAACGGCGAGCCCGCCCATGATGTTGACGAGGGTGATGATGATGCCGGCGATGGCGTCGCCGCGGACGAATTTACTGGCACCGTCCATGGCTCCGTAGAAGTCAGCCTCGTTGGAAATGGTCTCGCGTCGTTGTCGCGCCTGGCCCTCGTTGATGAGCCCGGCGTTGAGGTCGGCGTCAATGGCCATCTGCTTGCCGGGCATGCCGTCCAAGGTGAAGCGAGCAGCCACTTCACTGATGCGTGTGGCGCCTTTGGTGATGACGACAAATTGAATAACGATGAGGATGATGAAGATAATCAGGCCGACGGCAAGCGAACCGCCCGCGACAAAGTTGCCAAACGCCTGAATCACGTGGCCGGCCGCGGCGGTGGGCTCGCCGGTGGCTTCGCCGGCAGTAAGAATGAGCCGTGTCGTGGCGCAGTTGAGCACCAGACGGAACAGCGTCGCCGCAAGCAACAGCGAGGGGAAGACGGAAAACTCGAGCGGGCTGGTGACATAGATGGTGGTCAGCAGCACGACGGCGGCAAAGGCAAGGTTGGCTGCGAGCAGGACGTCCATGAACCAGGTGGGCAGCGGAATGAGCATGACGAAGATGAGGCTGACCGCGGCAATAGGCAGGATCAGTTCGCGCGCGTTTTGCAGGCGTGCGAGCCATCCTAAGCGTACTGAAGCGGTTGCCGTTGCCATACTCTAATTACCTTGCCTTACCTTTGTCTGCATTGCTTGTCTTGTCTGTTGTTTCTTACCCGGTCGCCCGGCGGCGGTATCCCTTGCCCGCCAGTTCGAACACATACGCCAACACCTCGGCCACCGCCCGATACAGATCGGCCGGCACGTAATCGCCGATATCACAGGCCTTGAACAGGGCCCGGGCGAGCGGTTTGCGTTCGACGATGGGGACACCGTTTTCGTTGGCTAGTTCACGAATGCGTTGGGCGATGTAGCCTGCCCCTTTGGCGACAACCTTGGGAGCCGCCATGTTTTCATGATCGTATTTGAGGGCGATGGCCAATTCGGTGGGGTTGGTGACGACGACGTCGGCCTTGGGAACGGCCTGGCTCATGCGCTGGGCGGCCAGCTGGCGGGCCACCTGTCGGCGACGCTGACGCATGGTGGGGTCGCCCTCCATGCGTTTGAGCTCCTCGCGGACTTCCTCTTTGGTCATGCGCAGGTCCTGCAACATCTGGTATTTCTGGTAGGCGTAATCGATAATCGCGAGCACCAGCAGCACGCCGGCCAGACGCAGACCCAGCAGAAACATCAGGTGGGCGCCCAGGCCTATGACTTCCACAAAGTTCAACCCCGGCAGTGTCAATAATCGCGGCAGGAACGCCTTGACCGTGTAGTAGGCCACCAGGGCGATGATGGCAACCTTGGCCATGCTCATGGCGAACCGCACGGCAGTTCGTTTGGATACAAGTCGCCCCAGGCCCTTGATGGGCGAGAGTTTGCCCAGGGACGGTTCGAGCGAATGGGCCGAAAAGATAAAGCCCACCTGTGCCACGTTCACAACAATAGCCACAATAGCGAGCACCAACAGAAACGGCAGCAGCAGGCCCGCGGCGTGTCGCATGAAGGTGCCCAAGGCCACCGCCAGGGCCAAACGCCCGTCGCTGGGCAGTTCATCAAGGCGGAAGGACTCGCGCATGAGCGACATGAACCCTTCGAGAATCGTCGGCCCATACCAGTGCAGCAAGAGCAGCCCGGCGAACAGACCGATCGCGGCCGAGAGGTCCATACTCTTGGCGACCTGGCCTCGCTCGCGTGCTTCCTGGAGCCTGCGGGGGGTTGGGGCTTCTGTTTTGTCTCCGGTATCTGCCGGCATCACGCTATCTCGTTATTAGTAACAGTAACTCATCTGATTTCTTTGTCGTTCTCTACGGTGCATGCTCCATCGTGCACTAGGCGAACATGCGACCCAATACAGCGAACATCGCGGTCAGATCGTTGGCAAACAACACACCGACGGCGCCCAGCGAGGCGACAAGCAACACCATGGCCAGAGCGATCCGTAAGGGAAAACCGGCGGCGAGAATGTTCAGTTGGGGCATCGTTCGCGAGATAAAACCCAAAGCGAGCGTCGCGAGAAAAACCGCCGCCAACGCCGGCCCGGCCACTCGAATGCCCAGGGCAAACGAGCCCGTCAACACCGACACCATCAACTCCAGCATGCCCTGGCTGTAGGTCGCCCCCATCAAAGGTACGGTCTTGAAGGTCTGCACGAGGGAGCCAATAAGCACGACGTGGCCGTTCATGAGCACGTAGATTATCGTCACCAGCAGCATGTAAAACTGCGATAGCACCGTGGTCGTAACCTGGGTGTTGGGATCGACCAGCCTGGCAAAGCTCAGGCCCATTTGCTGACTGACCAGTTCGGCGCCAATCTGAACCCCCTGGAACATCAACGTCAACATGAACCCCATCGCTAAACCGATCAACAGTTCGTGAACCACCCCGACCGTCAGCGTAGCCCATGAATTCACCACCACCGGCGCCGCAGGCACCAGACCGAAGACGGCGGCACTGAGAGCCAGGGCGAAGAGTATTTTCACCTTGGCGGGGATGCTGGCCGAGCCCAGTACCGGTCCCGCCAGCGTCAGCGAGCCGATGCGAAAGAGCACCAGCAGAAACACCGGTCCCTGCTCGAACAAATGTTGTATCGGTTCCAGAAAGCCCATCTTGCTTCAATCAATTCTCGCTAATCAACATCACGGCGAATCTCATCAGACATACCGCTCCGGGAGCCTCTTGCTGCCCACCGGACCGCACACGCTTGCCGTAAGAGCTCACGGTCCCGCCGCCGACGTAAACATCGTCGAGGCGAACGTGAGCAGCTGCGACATGATCCAGGGTAAAAAGATCATGGCCGCCAGCGCCATCGCAATAATCTTCGGTATGAATGTCAGCGTCATCTCCTGCACTTGAGTGACCGCCTGGAGCACCGAGACCAGCACACCCACCACCAGCCCCACGATCAGCAGCGGCATCGCAATGGTCAGGCCTGTCATCAAGGTCTGTCGACCCAGATCCAACGCCATATCCGGTCCCATGACACATTCCTTTCACGTCCGCCCTACCACGGCGGGTGCACAAAACTCTGTAGCAACGAGCCGACCACCAACTGCCAGCCGTCCACCAGCACAAACAACAACAACTTAAAGGGCAGTGAAATAAGCACCGGCGGGAGCATCATCATGCCCATCGAAATCAGGATCGAAGCGATCACCATGTCGATGATCAGAAACGGCAAATAGATGTAGAAGCCCATGACGAACGCCTGCTTGAGTTCGCTGGTCATAAAGGCCGGTATCAACGAGGTCATGGGCACGTCCTGCCATTGCAGCGATTCGTCCTGTAGCTTGGCCTGGACGGTCTGACTGGGCGAGTTGTATTCCATGAACATGTAGACGTCTTCGGTGGAGCCGGTATGCTCGATCTGGCTGATCATGAAGGCGCGAACGGCCGTCTTGGCACGCCCCCACGCTTCGTTGAGGGTAATGGCCTGTTCGCCCTGGGCGGGACTGACGTAAGGCGCAATGGCATACGTGTTAATCCGGCTCCATGTGGGGCCCATCACCGCCAGCGTCATGAACAGCGCCAGCCCGGTAATAACCTGCGTGGGGGGCAGCTGCTGCGTCGCCATGGCCTGACGCAACAGCGCGAGCACCACCACGATACGCGTGAAACAGGTGGTCATGACGAGAATAGCCGGCACCAGCGAAAGCACCGTGATCAACAGGAGTATCTCGAGCGTCGACGACAGTCTTTCGGGCTTGGTGGCCTGGTCGAGCAGACCAGCCGGGTCGCTCCACGACTGAGGCCCCGACGTCCCCGTGGCAGGCACGCTGGCCGTACTCGCCGCAGACTCGGCCGTTTGCGCCCATACCGGAGGCGCAGCCAGGGCGGCCAATATCGTGCACACACACAGACATGTCCGCGTCATCCGTGACATTCGCTCGCCATCCCTTGGCTTAATCCAACCTGACCTTCAAGACCGAAATCGCATTCGCGAGAGTCCCTTCACCTTGCTCAACAGACTGCCCAATTCGCCTCGCGCCTGACGCCAAGACTCACTGTTGCTCTCTACGTGATCATCGTTCATCGCTGCCTCCTGGTCCGGCCCGACATAGCTTTGGCCCTCCCGTTGAAACAAACGGGCAAAACTGTTACTGACCGAATGCCACTGCGACGCTTCCAACTGCCCCATGACCTGGGCGACCTCATCGGGGTCCTCGATGGTCTCCAGGGCAGCCATATGGTTCGGGCTTAACCCCACCAGCAACAGCCGCCGGCCCAGCTTGACCAGACAGAGCGATTGCTTCGGATTGACGCTGCTTCGGGCCAGCAGCTCGATGCCTTGGGAACGCCCCCCAATCTGACGCCCCAGCGTCAAACGCCGGAACAAATAGGTCGCCCCAATGATAACCGCCAGCACGATCAGCAAAGCACCCACAGTGCGCCACATCGAAGCGGGCGAGGGCAGACTGGTCGAACCGCCGTCACTCGGGCGTGTCTGAGTGCGACGCTTCTTGACGACCTGCGATTCAACCACCGGCACAGCAGGGGCCCCCACCGCGTCTGGCAAGATGGAGCCTGCCTCAGAAGCAGGCGACTCGTCAAGCGGCGCAGCGGCCTGGGCCGGCGCTTCGCTCGACGTGGTTGTCGGCACGGCCATATGTGCAGCGGCGGCATCCGCGCCCACCCGATGCTCCTCCTGCGACTCACGCACCGGCACACCGGTTCCGCCGTCACCATCGGGCTTGTCGCGAAGCTTCGCCCGCGCAGAGCTTGACTCTTCAACGGACGTGCCGCTCTCGTTGGCCGATATTTCACTGACTTGCTGTGCCTGTAGCGACACAGCCCCCGCCAATACCCCAGCAACACCAACGAGGCATATCGCCATGCGTGCTTCTAGGCACCATGCGACCATGGGTCTCTCCAGCCTGGCAATGAGGGTCTCTGACTGCTCCGATCCACTATCCACCCGACACAAGGCCTCTAAGAGAACGCTTCGGCGAAAAAGCGTCCAGGCCACCTGCCGGTCTATGCTCTCATACGCGTTCGCTCACTCCCGGAACTATGTCATTTACCCGAACACAAAAATTATCGTTTACCACTAACACCTCGCCTCGGGCGATGAGTTTTTCGTTGACGAGAATATCCACCGCGTCACCGGCAAGCTTGTCCAGCTCTACGACGGAGCCTTCGGTCAGCCGCAGAATCTCTTCGACCGTCAGCTCCGCACGTCCCAGCTCGATCTTGACATTCAACTCGACGTCGTTGAGCAGATCAATGGAACTGGCGGCGGCTTCTGCAACCATACGCGAAAAATCGGGCAACCCCGCGGACTGCTCGCCCGCCTGAGAGGCCGATGCCTCAGCCCTCTCCGACACCTGCGCTGACTCTGGAACGGTCGCCTCTTGGCGCAAACCGCCAGCCTGGTCGACAGCAGGTGACGTTAGCGAAGATGCAATATCCTCGATCACGCCATCGTCAGCGACGTCGGCATTGGCCTGGTCGGCCGGTTTGTTCTCCGCATCCTTGGGAGCCATTGTATTCTCGTGTTAAGTGTGAAAGATGCTTCCACATGGGACCATTTCTGGTGCGACTCATTTATACCCAAACACACATGGAATACCAAGTAATAATTTGCCTTTTTTTGCCCGAAGCAGACACTTTTTTAGTCCGCATCGAAAGGCTGCCAATTCGGCAAGAGGATCTCTTCGATGAGCCCTTCGCCTATGATCTTTTCAACCCCGCTCTTAATCTCACGCTTGATCACTTCCGTACGCGGATCCTTGATATGCTCCGGGTCGGCCGACGAAACCAACACTCGCACCGTATCAAGGATTTCAGTACTGTGATTGGTGACCAGGTCCTGTAACTGCGACTGTTTCTCCTTCGAGACCTTGGCCGATACGCTCATCGTGACCATGATCTGGGCCTTGGTGCCCACAAATTTGCTCACGCGAAAGTCCTCTGCCAATGACACCTCAGCCATATCCTGGTTCGTCGACTGAACCGTATCCTCGATAGGACTGGTCGCTCCGGCACTCTTGGGGCCGCTAAACATAATCTTCGTCAACGTAAAAGTGCCGCCCTGGAGCAACAAAACGCCCAGAACAACCAAGATTGTCTTAAGTCCCAGCTTGGCCTTGGCCTTTTGCTCCTGGGGGCTCGCAGCAGACTCCTTCGCCATGATTCCTCTCCTATCTCCCTGTCACAACTGCACTTACCAATAATACCCTTAGCCGTCGATCAGGTCGCTTTCGTCCTCGATCGGCTGGCCTTGGTATTCATCGACCAAATTGTCGGTGATAATTATTGATACCCGATCATTCTCCGCTCGCGTCTGGTCG
>Ga0180432_10009478_pt1 | contig 11873 bp, 26 predicted proteins | sample SS_ome_10_FD_132414 | JGI IMG/M metagenome (GOLD analysis project Ga0180432, IMG submission 132414) | Hypersaline lake sediment archaeal communities from the Salton Sea, California, USA - SS_1_MS_2 metaG | ecosystem: Environmental > Aquatic > Non-marine Saline and Alkaline > Hypersaline >... | reverse complement strand
TGAAGACGACGGAGAAACTGGAGAGGAGACACTGGGACGAACTCGACCAGAAACAGAGAAGACTGGTCAATCCTGAAATCAGGCTCAAGTTCGCCTCCACCGTGCAGGAGGCGGAAAGGGCCGTCAAGGACGGTGCGAGGGACTTCAACAAAGCGTTGTACCGTGCCGCCCTAGGCGGACACCTAGAGATATGCGAATGGGCTGTGGAGAAGGGGGCGAGGAACTTAGACGGGGCGTTGTACGGTGCCGCCGAAGGCGGACACCTGGAGATATGCGAATGGCTGGTGGTCAACGGCGCGAGGGACTTCAATGGTGTGTTGCGCAACGCCGCCCTAGACGGACACCCAGAGGTGTGCGAATGGGCGGTGGAGAAGGGGGCAAGGGACTTCGACTGGGCATTGTGGTATGCCGCCCATGGCGGACACCTAGAGATATGCGAATGGGCCGTGGAGAAGGGGGCGAGGAAGTTCGACGACGCGTTGTACCGTGCCGCCCTAGGCGGACACCCGGAGATATGTGAATGGCTGGTGGGGAAGGGTGCGAGGGAATTCGACCGGGCGTTGCAACACGCTTCAGACCCCGCGGTCAGGGACTTCCTCAAGAGGGCCAAGAATCAATACGAAGAAGAAGACTGATCACCTGAGAAACCCCCATCCGCTGGATTTCAAATCATCACCCCAAGGAGAACGACCATGGCCATGTGCGAAGACTTCCCCTGCTGCGGCCACGAGGCTGGCTGCTGCCCCCGGTTCGACGAGAGCGGACGCCAGCTCGACATGGTCTGCGTCTGCGGTGCGAGGCTCCCCGTGGACAATCCGACGAGCATCTGCAACGCCTGCCTGCGTCGCGGGATGGAGGAGGACGGGTTCTACGACGATGACGAGGGTTGGAGCCAGAACGACGAGGACGAACTTTCCGACATGAACCCTTGGGACGATACTCCCATGACGGATGAGTACGGAAGGTGATTCCCTGAGAAATCCCCTCCCACCAACGGAAACACAACCAGAAAGGAACCCAAGGAATGATTTGGGACGACGAGAGCAAAAAGAGATTGCAGGGGATCATAAGCAAAAAGCTTGACGAGATCTGCGTCCCGGTGTTTTCTTCTGCTCCTTCTCTCGAAGAGATTGCGAAGAAGCACCCCGAGGCAACGATTGATGACATCGCCCGTCTGCTGGCTCCGAACTACGAGGAGCGGGATGTCAGATTCGCCCAGTTCTTCGCCGAGCTGGGGATAGAGCACAAGGACCCGTACAAGTCGGAATGGATTGTCGAAAAGGAGGGCTTCGTGGCTTTGGACACGGTTGGCCTTCGCGGAGGACTCAAAGGACCCTTCATCAATGTCCCCGAGGAAGTCGCCGAGAGGATCCTTCTTGAGGGCTTGCCCTGAGAAACCCCCTCCCGCTGGAACCCCATTCATGCAATGGACCGAACTTCACCGCGAGCGTCTCTTCCACATCATCGACGGGGAGTGGCACGGTCAGGACATCGGATCGTTCGAGCGGTACCTGGCCGGCCTCGGGATCACCTGGGCCGAACTGGACGAGATCCACGACGCCCCCCAAGGCACCGTGGCGGTCTGGGAGGGTCCGGGCATAGAAAACCCGCTCAGGAAGATGTGCTGGATCGTCCCAGACGAGGTCGCCCTGAAGATGCTCGCCCTTTTCTCCTGAGAAACCCCTATCCCAGGGAAACACAACCAGAAAGGAACCCAAGACATGAGTACGGGACTGAACTGCGTGATCCTCGAGGAGAAGCCCGGCCGCTGGCACTACATCCTCGAGAACCACAACGCCCCCAAGAACTCGTGGGACTGGATGGAGTACGCCAGGGCTTACGGCCCCTTCCAGACCGAGGACAAGGCGGCCGACCACCTCTCCGACCACCACGCCAACCCGGGCGGGTGGTTCAGAGTCCCCCACGGTGAGTTCAGGATGACGCCCGTAATCCAGAGGCTCCTCGAGGAGTCCGAGAAGAACAGGCGGGACATCGAACGCAACAGGTTCTTCTGAAAAACACCCATCTCCAGGAAACACAAACAGAAAGGAACTGCCATGGATAATCACCTGAAAAAAGCGATCGAGAACTTAACGATGGCCGAAACCGCGATTTTGGGAGCGGCCCATGCCCTCGAGCGGGAAATCAAAGTTTCGGTCGTAGACAGCGAGGCCAGCCGCCGGCGGAACAATGACCTCTTCGAAGCCATCGAGAACTGCCACCTTGAACTGATGAGGGATGTTCGGCTGCGACGCAGGCTCCTGACCACCATCCTAGACAGATACACCTTAGCCCCCGCAGAGAACGACAGCCCGGCCGAAGCCGATAAGCCAATCAAGAAGGCGGCCCGAAAGACCCGCGCCGCCAACTGTTGACCCGGCACCCACAGTGTTCCCCTAAGAAACCCCGGTCCCAAGGAAACACAAACAGAAAGGAACCCAACATGAATATCCAAGCCTGCAAGTACATCAACGCCACGGAAATCTTCGAGGGACTCGGCCTAGCTTGGGACGTATTCATCAACAGCGATCCCAACTGCACCTGGGGAGACAACAACCGCTCCATGGTCACCGCGGACGTGATCTACGACGCCCTGGAACTCAGCGACCTCAACGTGGGGAGCGAGGAGCGTCAGGTCAACCTCGCCCTTGAAAGGCTCAAGGAAGTCCCCCAAGACGTCTACATCGACCTCGAGAACTGAACCTGGTGGTACCCGCTCGAGTCCCTGGAGATTCGTTCCCTCCAGGGACTCGCGGGACTTCCTCACAGGCACCTCATGAGCCGCAGCCTGCTCCTGTAGTCCTCCACCTTCAGGAGCCTCCAGTGGATCCCCGGAGGGGCCTGGATGAAGTTTTCCAGGCAGAACTCCAGACACTCCTCGGCGAGCTCGTCGAGCAGGTCCGAGGGGTCCGAGTCCCCGCGGAACAGCAGCATCCTGTTGGCCTCGTCGAGGATTTCGGCCGCCGATAGCCGAGCGGATGCCGGCCCGAACTCGACAACCCTGGCGGCCCACCTGGAAACAACCCTGATCTTGTCCTGCATCGTCGGATTTCCCTGTTTCGGGTCGGTTACCATCGCCGGCTCCACAAGGACAAGCGGAAGAGCTTCGGATTTTTCCGTCGGGAACCGCAAGTCCCAAGAGGCAAAGGACTTGTGACTTAGCCTGAGAAACCCCTCCGACAGGGAGAAAGTAACAGAGCAAAAGCAACACCACCCCGGAGAACGAGACGATGGACGCCTTCGGAAACATGATCGACGAGGGATTCGACGGCCTGCCCGTGGAGATCGAGAGGGACGCCAACGGGTTCTGGGCAACGACTTCCCGCCGACTCGTCGCAGGTCCCTTCCCTAGCGACACCAACGCCCGCTTCTGGCTTGCAGATCCCCAGTTCAGGAAAAAGAACCAGACCGACCGCTTCGGAATCCCCCTCTGGTGCGTCCGCTCCCCCTGACCAGAACTGTCCAGGAGGCCCCCGCACAATCATGGCGAAGGAGGAATCGCCATGAAGATCGAACTCGCACACGAACACCGCAAGAGGTATCTTGAGTACCTTAGGATCAAGGAAAGACTCCACAGCAGGGAGAAGGAATCCCTGAGCGAAAGGCCAAGGATCAGGGTCTGCCACCTGACCCCGAGGCAGAGGAAGAAGAAGGAGGAGATGGACCGGGAGGGCTTCCTCTGAGGAACCCCCGCCCCCGGGAACATCCACCAACCCCAGGAGGAACGAAGAATGGCACGAGCGATCGTCGAAACCGCCCTCGAGGCACTGAACCTGGCCAAGGAAGCGGGCCGGGAGACCAAGGTCCTGCTCTGCACCGCGGAGGGCGGAGTCCACAAGATCACCGTCTATCCGGACGGCGAATGGATCAACGAGGACCCCGAGTACCCCGAGGACACCCCCATGTTCGAGGAGTACTACGGGGGATGACACTCCACGATATTCTCAGGAAGAGGCTCGCCTAGTTCTCCTCCTTGCACCCACTGAACTCGCCATAAAGATCACGACCCTGGGACACATCCCATGAGAAGCTCAAGGATGCGCGGATACGGCTCCTGGACCATCGGCTGGCGGGAGGGCGAGCGACTGCCCCCCGGCCCCCCCCAGCACCCCAGGATGCCTCTTCTGGGGCTTCATCGGCCTGGTGCTGTTCTCCTGCGTCCAGGTGGCGATCCAGGGACACCCCTTCGCCCTCCTCCTGGGACTCGCAATCCTGATCGGGGCGGTGAAGGGAATGAAATCCTGAAGCATAGATAGGGCATGAAAAAAGACATACTCATCCTGGCCGGCGTACTCGAAGAGAGCAAAGGCTATTTAAACAGATTGCCAATAATAGCCGGCAAGTACGAGGCTCTGACCATAATAGTAAGAAACAGACTCGAGTCGTACCTTGAACGACTTGACGATCCGCGATGGTCCAAGGAAGAAAGCAGCAAGACCATGCTCAACTTTCTTGAAAAAGGCGTCAGGGAGACTCTTGAGTTAATATATCGGGACGAGAAAGAAATAAAGCAAATGCTTTGAATCCGCTCAGGCTTCCTCTGAGAAACCCCCTCCACCTGGATGCACAACCATCACCCCAGGAGGAACGACAATGTTCATCGTCCAGGAGGGCTTCGGCCCGGTTCAGGAAGGCGTCGACAAGTGCTGGAGCGTCCGGAACACCCGGATGACCTTCAACACAAAGGAGAAGGCCGAACGCTTCAGCGAGCGTCGGTACGAGCGGATGGTCAAGGTCTACCAGCGGACGCAGCCCGACTGGTGGAAGTCCTACTGGGTTCGTACCGTGGAGGTGGAGTGATGATCGTGGCCACATTGGTTATAGCACTCGTCGTATTCGCGATACTTGAGTTCCTTGGGTGCTGATCCTCTGAGAAACCCCAAGGGGAAGGAACACCCAGAGTTCAACCACCACCCCAGAGGAACGAGCCATGCCCGTCGAATACGAGTGGGATGTCGAAGAGATGGACGGCGATGAGATCGTCGATCACCACTTCTGCGGTAGTTTCGCCGAAGCCAAGGAGGTCGCGGCAGACGGCGACCCCGACTCCAAGTGGGTCGTCGTCCTCGTCTGCAGGGTCGAGGACTACCACAGGGGACTTACACACACCTCGTGGGCTTACCTCCGCGAGGACGGCACCCTGCCCGCCGACTTCACCAACGCCTACGACCGCCCCACCCGCAAGGTGCCGAAGAAGTTCCTCAAGGAGGTCGCCAACGCCTGAGAAACCCCAGACCCAAGGAACACCCAGAGTTCAACCACCACCCCCAGAAAGGAACGAACCATGCTCGCCATCACCCTCAAGCGATTCCAGCACTACCCCCGCATGAGTCAGGAGACGGAGGCGTTCAACGCCGACCTCGCCTACGAGGGCGTGGTTGTCGGCTCTGCGGAGAACGACGGCCACGGGGGATGCACCTTCGTCCACCTAAACGACAAAGGGAGGGCGATCCCCAGACTCGTTGAAGCAAGCAGAATCCCAGAGTTCTCCAACGGCGAGTTCAACGACAACTCGCTCACAAGAATCGTGGACGAACTCGTGGAGAAGACCCTACTCGACAAGTGGGTGGCGAAGCAACGCAAGAAGACGGAGAAGCAACTCGCCACGAAGGTTCTCTTCAACCGCAGGGGCGACAAGGAAGGAACCTTCCGCACCTACAACCTGAAGGGCGGATCGCCCGCAGAGGTCTTGGCTTTCGCCAAGCAGGTCGCGAGTCAGACCGATGTCACACGAGTCCTCAACCTCATGCCCTTCGACGAGGCATTCAACCTGCTCGTCAAGGTCGAGTGAGGGCTTATTCTGAGAAACTCCAAGGGGAAGGAACACCCAGAGTTCAACCACCACCCCAGAGGAACGAAGATATGCAGACCTTCAAGGTAGGAGACAAGGTGAAGTCCACAGCGAAGGAAGTGGACTTCATGGGAATGTGCTGGATCGCCACCATCGTGGAGGCGAGGGAGACGACGGGAACCCCAGACGGATTCTGCTACGAAACCGTAGGAATGTGGCATCCCGTCGAAGGGAAGACCCCCGTCGTCAAGCCCGACGACGAACCTACCCTCCGTCAACTCTGGAGCAACCACCTCGTCAAAGTCGACTGAATCAGGCTCTCCTCCCCGACCAACCATCGGGGAGGGGAAACCCTGAGAAACCCCAGACCCAAGGAACACCCAGAGTCCCAACCACCCCCAAAGGAACCAAGACCATGCACATCAACGAGATCAACGGATTCGCCAAGAAGGTCGGACTCGACGAGCGGTTCGCGGGCCGAAACGCCAAGGTCGTCGTCATCCTCCCCAAGGACGGCAAGAAGCACTATGTCGCCCGACACGGCGGAACCAGCGAGAACATCGCCGACGCCTTCGTCTACGATTACGACCGCGATGGGGTCGCAGGGCAGGTCGAGCAGGTCATGAGCATCATGGGAGTCACCCCAGAGGTCGTCGAGGTCTGAAACAGGGACAAACCCCTCCCCGACCAACCATCGGGGAGGGGAAACCCTGAGAAACACCAACCCAAGGGAACAAGGTACATGAACACCACATCACAACTCGACAAACTGGTCTCCTTCCTCGAGCAGGCCCTCCCCAAGCTCCTCCCCGGCGAGACCATCAGGGTCGAGGACGGGATCGTCTACGGAGCGGGCAATTATGTGACAATCCAAGAGACGGAGGTCGAAAGGGAGACCATCGCAGGCACAGAGACCTTCCCCGGCTGGTCGGTCAGCGTCATGCACTACATCCCCAGCACCCATTGGGAACCCGCAGACTGCGATGAAAGGGAGGTCGGAGCATACCCCTCGTGGACGCAGGCCGCCGAAGCATTCCTCATGGAAATCTTCAAGGACAGGATCGAAGAGGAGTTCCAGAGGCAGTTGGACATTTCCTGAAAAACCCTCCGGACTAGGAAAGAACGACGTGAAAATCCTGTTTATCCTCGCGCTCGCGCTCGCCGCCCACAAGGACCCCGTCCGACGTGCCAGACCGCCCAAGTTCGACAGGCACGCGAACTCCATCTTCATGGAGAACGCCTTCGAGTTGCTCGAGGGAGAGCGACCCCTCGTCTTCAACCAAGAGGCCAATCGGGCCGAATCGGAACGAAAGGAAGACGTCTGGGGCAACGGCGACTTCGACAGGGGAGACATGATGGCCAAACTGGAGGCGGCCGAAGCCTCCATCGCGGAATCGCTTTCCGACAAGAAGACTTTCGGGGCGGCCACCCACAAGATCGACGGCGGAGCTGACATCGTCGTCATGATGGGGAGGACCCTCTTCAACAACGACCCGGACTACGGAACCGACGACGACTACCTCAAGTTCGCGGAGGACATGACCACCGCCGCGAAGCAACTCAAAGTCCTCGCCCGGAAGGGTGACTACGAGGGAGCCGCAGGGGCCTTCGGCAGGATCAGGAAGAACTGCAACGCCTGCCACGACGGGTTCAGGCTCTGATCACCTGAGAAACCCCCGCCCAAGGGAACATCCACCACCCCCAGGAGAACCGCCATGGACCGCTACCTCGTCATCATCGGCTCCGACGAACCCGCCGTGGTCGTCGGCCCCTTCCCCCAGGGCTACGACGCCCTCAAGGAGTTCATCCTGCCACAGGGCTACGACACCGCATTCTCGCATGAAACCCGCGAGGAGGCGGAGAAGGAAGCCCAGTGGTTCTGGGACAACCCCTGAAACACCCAGCCACCAACCGCGTAGTACCTGCGGATCGACACCCCACAGGAGAACACAAATGATCACGCTCGACCAGATCAACGCCTTCCTCGACTCCATCGAAGAGAACATTGTCAAGCCCAAGAAGGTCATACGGGGCTATACCTACATGGGATTCCACCTGGAAATCCACGACAGGAACGCAGCCACCATCAAGATGACCGCCAGACCCAACAGCCCCAGCCCGGAGATTCAACTCATCAAGGAAGTCTTCGACGGACGCACCCTCATCGCGGAGTTCCCGCAGGAAAGGTTCGAGCGGATCGTCAGGGGGGAGGACGAGATCAGGGAGGAGGACTGGTTCTGGGAGGACGAGGAATGATCCTCTGAGAAACCCCGCAGCCAAGGAATAACAACCAGTCCCAACCACCCCAAAGGAACGAACGATGGCCTCCAACAAAGAGATCGTCCGCTACGACCTGAACGCCACCTTTTTCCTGTGGCACCACACGATGGAGCCGAAGGAGCGGGAAGAGTTCCTGCGTCGCGTCCAGTCCGCACTCGACTACGCCTTCCGCGACCTCGCGGGGAGCGAGTACGGGAGCGAGATGGGCAGGCTCGCCCTCACGGAGTGCGTCCGCGAGGACGGTAGCCACCGCATCAGCACCTTCACGACCGAAGGCTGAACAGGGAACCCCTACCCGCCACACGGGCGGGGAGGGACAATCCTATTCCTCTGAGAAACCCCACACGAACGGATCACCAACTAGTTCGATACCACAACCCCAAGGAACGAAACCATGCTTCGCGAAAACTGCAAGGTCGGTATGAAAGTCGTCTTCGGTCGTGGCAACGGCGAGAAGACCCTCGGCGAAATCGTCAAGATCAACCCCGCCAAGTGCAAGGTCAAGACCCTTGAGGAAAGGGGCGGGGGGCGTGGCTCCGTGGTCGGAGCCGTATGGACTGTCCCCTACAGCCTCATGACCCCCGCCGACGGCACCGCCCCGCAGGACGACCCCGCCGACCTCCCCCTGCCCGTCTATATGCCCTACGGGGACGCCCGCATCATGGAGGCGATCGTGGACTGCTACACGAGCCTGTCACCCGAATATTTGACGGCAGACATGGAGCGTCCCATGAACCAAGTTGTCGCCCTCCGCAACAAACTGAACCAGCGACTCCGCCACCTGTTCCAAGCACTTGGACGCCCCGTCAGCGAGACGGTCGCCTTCGACTGGAGCGACGAGCGACGCAAGACCGCAGTCTGAACACCCGCCCCCCCGCACAAATGCAGACAGCCCGTGCGGGGGGGCGGGCGGACGGGCGAGGGGTAAGGGAACCAGCCCCCGAACGAGCGAACCCCCTACAAGAGGGTTCATCTGAGAAACCCGGGCGAACGGGACTACAGACCAGTTCGATATCACCACCCCAAGGGAACCCCAACCATGACGATCCTCCGCACACACCTCTGGTTCTTCGCTGGCACGAGCGACAAGGTGTACATCGTGACCCTCGCCCTCGTGAACGGCGTCTACACGCTCACGGCCCAGTGGGGTCGTAGGGGCAAGACGCTAAAGAACCAAATCAAGGGCAACTACACGAGCGACTGGGACGCCCGACGCGAGTTCCACAACCTCGTCGGCTCAAAGACCCGCAAGGGATATCAAGTCACCGAAAAGGTCGGTGCTTGAAAGCATGGGGGGAGGGGACGGAAAACTCCCCTCCCCCCGCCGAACGGCAATCCCCTGAGAAACCCGCCCACGCAGGAAACAACACCAGAGAGGAGAGCAGAAGAAAGGACACGAGTTCGCGGTCGGCCGACAAAGGCGCCAAACAGGCCGATAGCAGGGTGCTAACGCGAACTGACCCGCCTGATCAGCGGTTACGGGTTCAACTCCCCCGTGTTCTTCCTTCTGCCTTCCCACACAACACCACCACCCAGAGGAACCAAACCCATGTGGGTCAAGATTTCCATCGACGTGAACAATCAGGCTTTCGCCGACAACCCCGCGGAACTCGGCGAGATCCTCTCCAGAGTCGTCGTCGATCCCAGCGACACGAACAGGATCGGCGAGACGGTCAGCCTCAAGGACTCCAACGGCAACACCGTCGGGTTCTACGAGGTCGAGGACGGAAGCGCATTCGACTGAACCCGGCGGACCCGCTCGAGCCTCGGGAGATTCGTTCCCTCCCGAGGCTCGCGGGAACCCCCGCACAAATCCAGGCGGATCACGCCTGGGCCACGGACAAGTGCAAGGCCGCAAGGGAAGCTAGGGGAAAAGGGAAAAACCTCTGAGCACCCGGCGGGTTCCGACGGGCGAGGTGACTTCCTTTGAAAAACACCCCGCCAACGGAAACACCACCATCGGGGCTGAAACCCCGAACAACCACCAAGGAGAACGAGACCATGTCCGCAATCAAAGACCCCGCAGTCCGCTCCACCATCAAGTCCTTCGCGGACGACCTCCGTCGGGAGAGGGGTATAAGCCCCTCAATGATGGCGACTCAAATCGCTATCGCGGTGGAGAGAATCCGCGAGGAGCATGATATCGAAGTGAGCGAGGCTAGCCTCGCCAAGATGGCGGGAGTCCGCTAGACCCCGACGCTCCAGCCCCCCGCACAAATCCACGAGAGGCGTGCGGGGGGCATGGGGACGCGAGGGCGGTAAGGGGGACAGCCCCCATACGGGACAATGCGGGGAGGGGCGGTCGAAACGACTTCCTTTGAAAAACACCCCGCGTCGGGATCACCAACTGTGGCGGTCGCAGTGACCGTCGGAACCACTGGAACGAAAGGAATACTATGAACGCCGATTTCATTTCGATGCTGTCTTTCACGGGTATGCGGTCGGCCACGATTGAGGCCGTGACTGTCCCCCCTCTCTCTACCCCCAAGGGCAAGTCGGCCGACAACCGCTACCCTTGGGACAACGGGCAGGGGTTCAACACCTCTCGCGTCGGGATCGTCAAGCGGGCGACCGTGCGTGGCATCGTAGGGGCAGAATGGGATGCTCTTGTGACGGCGGAGCGGTTGAAGGAGGGGATCACAAACGCCAACGGCGAGGCCACCTACAAAGGAACGGAGGCGAAGAATAAGACGGTCTGGATGGCCGACGCCAACGGCAACCGCCTCGCGTACAAGCGTAGCGGCGGCGGGGATCGGTTCTACTGCCCCGTCGTAATCACGGCCAGCCTTGGCTACGATTACTACACGCTGGACGGCGTGAAGTTGGACAAGGCGACCGTCGCTCCCTACCTCCGCGACCGCTCCAAAGAGGGGCGTCGGCAGGGCGTGAGCGATCCGCTGGTCTACAGGGATTACGCTCTGGACAACCTCGCCAGTCTGAAGATTGGTGAGCGGATCAGCGAGGGGCAGGCCAAGGAGTTGTACGACGCCCTCAAGGCGGGCGACAACGACAAGGCCAACCGCCTGCTTGCCGCCTACCCCCTGACGGCCTAGTGTACGGGTGAACCCCCCCCCCCCCCTCGTGTGGGGGGGAGGGGGGTAGCCCACCCTGTTGCATTTCTCAGAATCAAAAAACTTTTTCTGAGAAACTCTGGCGGGTGGGATACCCCTAGGGGGGGGTCGCGGGCCCGCACCCCCTTTTTTTAAAGCCCCTTTTGTCGCATTTTCAGGGGCCTTGAAACCATCCGCGCCCGCGCGGGAGGTCGGTACCATATCCCCTCTGTTTCATTTCCGGGAACCCAGAAATCCCCGAATGGCCCCTGAAAACCTTGGTACCATATCCCCTCTGTTTCATTTCTGAAAACTGGAAATTCCACCGCGTCCCCTGGAAACCTTGGTACCATTTGGGGCTTTCTCCGTTTAAAAAATGAAACTCTAGATATGGGCATGGACTTCAGGGAATTCGTCAGGCTGTCCGAGCGGACGCTTTATCATGGGACGGTGGTGGACAATGAGCCCACGATTCGCAAACACGGCCTCGTGGGCGGATGGCACGGTCCGGTCGGGTCGTTCGTCGACGACGCCTACGGGGGCGACTACGAGGGCGTCGATCCCGGCGAGGACGACGAGGTGGTGTATGCCGCGGACAGGAGGACCTTGGGCAAGTCGGTCGGGGCGATGGTGTTCCACATCGGCCGCAAGCTGGGCAAGGAGTTCCACGACGTGAGCGACAATGACATCCGCAACCACGGCCTGCTCGTCTTGGTGAAGGACATGGACCTGGAGCCCTACGATCCTTATGT
>Ga0180432_10009476_pt1 | contig 11875 bp, 11 predicted proteins | sample SS_ome_10_FD_132414 | JGI IMG/M metagenome (GOLD analysis project Ga0180432, IMG submission 132414) | Hypersaline lake sediment archaeal communities from the Salton Sea, California, USA - SS_1_MS_2 metaG | ecosystem: Environmental > Aquatic > Non-marine Saline and Alkaline > Hypersaline >... | reverse complement strand
TCTTAATTTACATTAAATGAATGATCCACTGTTTCATTCTTTTTCAAAAGTCCCGAATTTAATGATTTTCCCCTTTTCTATCAATATCTTGCCTTTCGCAATCACATGTTTTATTTGAAGAGAATTCTTATCTAGAATTAAGAGATCCGCATCTTTTCCTTCTTTGATTTCTCCCTTTTGGTCTAATTTAAGGTGTTTGGCAATATTGGTAGAAGTTACCCGAATTGCATCTTCTATCGATAATTGCTCTTCTTTTATGGTATCCACAAATTCTTTGTGTAAAGATGAGACTGAGGCAACAGTCATGCCAGTTAACTCTTTCTTTTCGTTCCATTTGGGTATACTTCCGTTTCCATCAGTACTCATAGTTATTCTTTCGATCGAAACTCCATTTTCAAGTAATCTCTTAACAGCTTTACTCGGTTTTATTCTTTCAGTTGATTCATGCTCTAAAATAGCCCCGGTCGTTAAATCAATATATCCTCCCATTTTCCCAAACTTGATATCATCTTTCAGTGATTCTTCGTTTCTCCCTAAATGAGTTGGGGCAAACTGTTCAATGGGTATATCTGTGTTTTTTATGATCTCAAATAGGTAGCTTAAACCTATTTTTTCACTCCCCATATGGATGTGAACAATACCTGCTTTCCCAACCAAAATGCCGCCAGTTCTTGCTTCAGAAACCACTTTTATAAACTCCTCTATTGTGGGATGGGAAGCCCGATGGTCCGACAAGGCTATTTTAACACCAATAACTTTATCAATTAACATGATATCAGATAATATGCTATCGGTGATGGTTGGTGAAGGATATTGATATGCTCCGGTATAGATCCAGGTACTGATTCCTTCTAATTCTAATGCCCTGGCCTTCATTAAGAGATCTTTTAAAGATCTGGCAAATCCGTCGGTACCCAATAATCCAACGACAGAGGTAATACCTGCTTTTACAAATTCGCTAAATTGAACGGGAGAAGTTCGAAACTGGGGTCCACCCTCTCCGCCGGCACCATTAATATGAACATGTTGATCGATAAAGCCGGGAATGATGATGTCTTCAGAAGCATTAATGATTTTAATATTTTTGTCCATTATATTTAATGTTAAGGTTAAAATGTTTTGGTCAATAAAAAAGATAGTGCCATTGATGATCAATATATCTTTCTCCCCTTTATGCTCAGGGGTATAGAGGTCTCCCTTTCTTATTAATATAATACTCATCTAATCTCAATCCTTTCATTATATAGTTTTTTAATTTGCATATTTCTATATTTAAAAAATCTCCAATGTGTAAAATCCCTCTTACCCATTTCCTTTTTCCCAGCTATTTTCTACCTTCCATCTATTCGGATTATTCCCCAGAATATGTACTTAGTAGTAATTATTTTACTTCTTACTTTTTTAGAATAATTTTCGCTAAAATATCTGAATAATTCCTTAGAAATGAAATACCTTTGCCTTTATTTTATCTCCCCCATTTATTTATGGTTCAGCGCTCAAGGCTATCTATTCCAGCTAAAAAAAAGGCATAAGCTGTCGGATTTTTTTGTATCAACGGAGAAAAGGCTTTCTCAATTTTAGTAGCATGATTAAAAAACTTTAAATCACCAGTCAGACGAGCTAATTTTAGCAGATTTGATAAGGCAACAGAATTACCTGAAGGGATTGCACCATCATAAACTTCTTTCATCCGTATCGGTAATATTTCAGCAGAGGCTGAGGTAAAATAAAAGCCTCCGTTTTCCCTATCCCAAAAATCTTCCATTAATTTATTATTCAGAACCAATGCTTTTTGTAAATAAGTAGATTGAGAGGTGGCTTTATGCAATTCCAATAACCCCCAGATTAAAAAAGCGTAATCATCAAGGAAACCCATAATATTGGCATCTTCATCCCGATAACGATGGTACAGACAATGTCGGTCAATAATCATCTTGTTAAATATAAAATCAGCGGCTCTGCTAGCCATCCGTATATATTCTTTTTCTTCTAAGATATGTCCTGCTTTTGCCAGGGCTGCAATCATCAAGCCATTCCAATCAGTTAATATTTTATAGTCTTTACCGGGATGTAATCGCTTTTCACGAAGGATAAAAAGTTTTTTACGTATCTTATCCCACTGCCGTTCTATTGATTGCCATTGACCATTCGATGATACTGCCAAAGATTTTAGTATATCGTACCTATAAAAAATATTCTGTTTTATAAAAAATTCTTTTTCCCTCTTCACCCTCACTGTCTGCATCTTCGGCAGAATAAAATCCGCCTTCTGGAGAGGACATATCTCTTATGACATAATCCATAACCTGTCTTGCTGTTTTTTGATAAACAAATTTACCAGTTATTTGAAAAGCCTCCAAATAAGCCATAACCAGCAATGCTTGATCATAGAGCATCTTTTCAAAATGTGGCAATATCCAGGCTGTATCTGTGGAATAACGATGAAATCCAAATCCGATTTGATAGAAAATTCCACCCGCCCTCATTGACTGTAAGCTCTTTTCAGCCATAAGCAAGGCTTGTTCATGTCTGGTTCGCTTCCAATACTTGAAAAGAAAAAGAAGTTGATGAGGAGAAGGAAATTTAGGTGCTTTTCCAAAGCCCCCATATTCCCGGTCAAATTGAGCCAGAAATTGCTGAAAAGCTTCATCTGATATTTCCTGTGATAAAATATCACCTTTTGTTGTGATGTTATTTTTTCGCAGCAGGTTAATCATCTAATATTTTTGTCTTGTCTTCACTATTAAAACCCTCTGCTTTGCCCCTTCCAGGGAGGCTTTTTCCCTTTTTTGTATTCCTCTACTCCGGGGCCATCAAGCTGATGTAGACGCCAAATGCCATAAATGTAACTAGCTACCAGGACAAAGAGAGTTACCGGCCATCCTAATAAAATATTTACCCAGGCAATTCTGGTCACATTCCCGAGCTGTAAAAGGGAAAATTGAATCAATAGTCGTATCAGAATAAGTACTGTCCAAAACCAGGTTACTTCCCTATAGGCCGGCTTGATATCTTTGCGCCAATACCATTCCAGAGGCCATCCCCTGCTTAGATGACTAGCCCAGGCAGCCAAAGGCTTCCCCATAAACAAGCTTGCCAGGGCTAAAAACAATAATAAGGCACTACTTATGACCGGTCCGATAAAATAAAGAGCTGCGTTTCTGGTCAAATATGCCAGTCCGGATGCCAGCACAACTCCGGTCAAACCACCCAGGGCATATTTCCAGTTTTGCTTTCCTATAAGGCGTATCAATGTCAATATAATTGCTAAAGCTACGGAAGTAATAATAGCCAAATCCAGACCTGATACACTATTGATTAAAACAAAAAATAACGGTGGGAATATGGCATCCAGAGTCTTGCCTGAAATAACCGAATAAATCTCTTCTACTATTTCTTTTCTTTTAACTATCATCTATCTTTCTTCCATCATTGTTTTTTCTTTCTATCCTACTATCCTGTTACTCTATTCCAAAACTAAAACAGTAAAAAACTTTGTAAAACTTATTTTGTTTGCTATTTTAGCATAATTTTGGATTCTTTGCCTGCATCTTGTACATATTGCTGAATCAAGTAAATACCGCACCCGATAGCGGGTGGTTTTAAGAAGCCTCTAAAAAGAGACTTAACTTTTTATTAGTCAGTCTTTTTCTATGCTCTTCTTCTCTTGATCTCTTATCTGTCTTTGAAACAATTCTTTCCAGGATATTCAAGGGGAATTCTTCCCCTTGATGACCCCTGAAATACTTTTTTGCTTAAGTTATAAAAATGATTGCAATGCTATGCTCTGGCTTAACACCTAACTTAGCATCTAGTTGGGCCTTATCTAAGAAGCTATTAGCTTATCTAGCTTATCGTATCGAATGAATTAAAATTCTGATACGATAAAAAATATTGCCTCTATTTAGTATTTTCAGGGTAAAAATATTTCAGTTAATTTATCTTTCTCTTTATGGTAAAACCAATTTATTTAACTATTACCACCTTTAAAGAAGGCGGTTTTTTTATGGTTCAATAAAATGCTGGAGCAAATACTTTAGATAGAAATCCATGATGGTTAGGTAATTCTGAAATATTTATGCCTGTCTAGATGGTTATGGTATGATAAAATAAATAAGTTAAAATTTTTTTCTATCCTATATACTGAAAAAGGAATCAATGTATTTGGCACAATTCAATAAATTAGAGCTTAGAAAAAAAATATCAGACTTGCTTTCTGAACAAAAGTTGGCTGCTCTTGCTACCCGGAATGAAAAAGATCCCTATATTACTCTTGTTGCCTTTACCTTTACAGAAGACCTTAAGTTTATTCTTTTTGCCACCGGGAAAGATACCAGGAAATATCAGAATATCCTGATATATCCTTATGTTTCGCTGCTAATAGATAACCGTGCAAACGATAATAAAGATTTCAAAGATGCCGTTGCTTTAACTATAATGGCAAAAGTAAAACAAAGTGAAAAGCAAACATATCTACGCCTCTATCTCAATCGTTTCCCTGATTTAAAAGAGTTTCTGGAAAACCCCCAAACAGCCCTTGTTCTCCTGGAAATTCACCAATATATGTATGTTTATAGATTTCAAGAAGTATTAGAATTGAAAATGAAATAATCAGCTTCTATATCTCTATATACACATCGTTATCTTTTTCCACTATTTGGTAAGCAAAAAGAGGGCGAGCCAATCCCAGTGTTTTTGTTAATGAGCTAATGAATCCGGGCCAACGGGAAATCCATTCAACTAATTTTCCATTGGTGATTTCAAATTTAGAACCATGACAGGGACAGGTAAGTATATTTTCTTCCAAGGTTCCTTTAGACAATTTGCACCCCAGGTGAGTACATTTGTTGCTGACAGCATAATATTTTTCTTTATAATGTATTAATAAAATAGAAATCTGATTGACTTTAAATTCCTTCATTTCACCCGGTTGTAAATTTTTCGCTCCTTCAATTTTTCTACGCATAATAGTCCTCCTTGTGATTGATGGCCCTTTTAATTCGCTCTTCTTGCCACAGTTCTATGGGTCGGAGATCAATTAATATATAATCATGACTAATTTGATTTTGTTAAATTAACTGATATGCTTACTGCGGAGAAACATGATTAATCTTTGACTAATTATTGGTAATTTTCCGATTAGTATAAATTTTTTTTAAACATTTATATACAATCGATCGATGCTAATCTATCAATTTAAAATTCTTGTAAAATTATTAAAAAAGGAGGGTTATTCAACCCTCCCTATATCAACTATAAGGTAACAGTTGGGGGTATCATCACTGAATCAATCACATGAATCACTCCATTACTGCATTCAATATCAGTTGTAGTGATAGTAGCTCCATCTATTTGTACTGTACTACCTGTTACCGTAATGGTCAGGTCACTGCCCTCAAATGAGGTCAGAGTGGTCATTCCCACCACATCAGCTGCTAAATATTTTCCACTCACTACATGGTAAGTCAACACCTTTGTTAAATTAGGTTTATCCGCAACTAAATCAGTTAATGTAGTAGAATCAATCTTGGCAAATGCAGCATCAGTAGGAGCAAATACCGTAAAGGGACCAGTTCCTTGTAAAGTAGAGACCAGATTAGCCTCAGTCAAAGCACTCACAAGGGTTGTAAAGTTCCCATTATCGATTGCTGTTTCCACAATATCCATTTCCGGTTGAAAAATTGAACATCCGTTAAAAAATACAATAGTAGCTAAAAATAAAACAGTTACTAAAATTTTCTTCATCATAAACATCCTCCTTTAAAATTTTTAAATGAATGTAAAAACAGTGGTTTTATTCTCTAATTATCACCCCCTTATTCATTTTTCTTTTCTAATGATATTAGCTTATTGTTATCGTGTATCCCTATCAGTGCTCAATACCTGTTCTTACACTTGTCTATTTGAGATATCTTTTTAATATATCTGGTTATCTTCTTTTAATCCAACAACTTAAAAGTTTCTTATCCAGGTAATATTTCCTAAAATCACTAAAACGATCATAAAATAATTATAATGTTTATTATTTTTCTCCATCTCAATTAAAATCTCATTTCTTCGAAAAATTGGAAGAGAATTAGTGCAATTATTTATTATTATAACAAAATAACAAAATAAATAAAAATGATTTTGAATATAGAAATGTAGAAAAAAGGAGGAGCCTACGCTCCTCCTTTTAACAATCCAGTTTACCTATTTATGGCAATATAACCGCATCAATAACATGAATTACACCATTGCTGGTAACAATATCTGTGTTTATTACCAAAGCATTATCAACCATGACACCGGAGCAGTCATAATTTACGGTGATTTCACTGCCCTGTACGGTCTTGATTTTATCCATCGCAACAACATCTCCAGCCATTAATTTACCAGGTACAACGTGATAAGTTAATACTTGGGTTAGCTGTTCCTTATCCGCTAAGAGATCATTGAGTACAGAGGCAGGGACTTTGGCAAACGCCGCATCCGTGGGAGCAAAAACAGTGAAAGGACCGGGGCCGCTTAAAACATCAACTAATCCTGCTTCCTGAACTGCTGCTACCAGGGTATTAAATATACCCGCACCAATCGCTGTTTCTACAATGTTTTTAGGCATAAGGACCTTATCAATGACATGAATTTTCCCATTACTGGTCAGAATATCAGTCTGAATCACCTTAGCACCATCAATCTTAACCCCATCCGTAGCATCCACACTTAATGCACCACCATGTAAGGTTATTAAGGAGTTTCTACGCATTACCTGGGCTGCAAAAAGGTTACCCGGAACAACATGATAGGTAAGAACAGATGTTAATTTTTCCTTATCTTGCAGTAAAGCATTCAAGGTGTCTGCCGGAATTTCGGCAAAAGCCTCATCGGTAGGAGCAAAAACAGTGAAAGGACCGGGGCCACTAAGGGCTTCAACTAACCCCGCCTCCTGTACTGCTTTGACAAGCGTATTAAAACTGCCTGCCTCAATTGCTGTTTCAACAATAGATTTGTATTGAGCGAAGCCAAAACTAGTTGATAAAACAAAAAATACAAATATACTAAAGCTAAGTATCAAAATCTTTTTAATCTTCATAACAACCTCCAAAAAATATTCTATATTAACTCAAAGTAATCTTATGATTATTCCTGATTATTTTTCATTTAAACATACAAATAATCCTCCTTAATAAATTAGACTTTATCAATGCACTTTTGATAAGAACTATAATCTATACTAAATAATTAATATTTTTATATTGTAATAATTACTATATTGTAAATAATACTACTACAAATTATTCTTGTTGTCAACAATTTTCTATATTTTTGTTAATATTTTATGATAATGTCACCTTGTTAATTATCTTGATAAAATGTCACATGGAAAAAGAAGTAGGGAGTTAGGGGATAAGATTCTCTTTCAAGTATTGAAGATATTATTTGCGAGAATTAGTTAATAGAGGATGAAATTGTCTGAGAATAAAATTGGTGTCCAGATTCTCTATGCTAGATTTTCTCTTTCCCAGGGAATAACGATTATTTTTCTCTTCTATTTTTTCAGTTATGGTATTTTTTTATTCTGGTGATAATAATGGATTAAGATAATAGAATTGGGAACCTTAACACTAAACCGGAAATGCTTGGATAGAGAAGATAAATATTGCTTAGCCACTTCCGGTTTGGGTACAACCACCTTATTCTCGGGAAATAGACTAGAATCAATAGTCTATTTCCACTGTGTCATATTGTTTGGCATACTTTTATAACATTTCAAGTGTTTGTTAAATGCTACTAAAAACTTTAAGCTGGGATTAGACCTGATTCCGTAATCTTCAATTAAGGCGAAATAAGACCTGATTCTGGACCATGAATTTGAAAAAATATCTTTTTCAATTATAGTTCCTACTAAAATTGAGTTCACTAATGAACTCATAATTTTCTTATTTATCCATTTACCAAATCAATCATTTCGTTAGAGCTTAGATTACGTAATCCTAATTTATCAACTGTCCTCCCAGATATACTAAAATCCACCTTTAACATCGTTGAACCAATTTGAATAATTGAATCTATATTTGGTGTCGGAATTCCTAATTGGTATCCTATTGATGCGATTGGTACTAAACTCATTGGAATATCTTCAGTTAAATATCGAACATTTATTGTAGTCGGGGCTTTTACTCCTTTATAAGCTAAATTATTTTGAATAGCTTGATATAATGAATCAGCTTTTACTCCATAAGATTCTCTTAAAAATTCAATGGCAGATTGCACTTTTACTTTAAGGGCTCGCGAAACTTCTATTCTTTCCATATCGATATTTTCTAAAACTGTAGCAACCACAGGAGTTATTCCTTCATGATAATAATCAAACTTTTCTCCCAACTCAATCCTTGCAATATTTAAAATGGTAGGTGTTGGATGAAAGATTGCTCCAATATTATTTAAACTAGTCTCTAACACATTTGCCGCTGGAACAAATTGGGGATAAGCTTCATTTACTATTTTAATAAGTTTATTTGTATTATTTGCTGGGAAGGAAGCGATAGAAAGTGATTTCTTTATACCATAGATTATTACTTTCGTTGGGCTGATTTTTCTGCAAGCATAAATCAAACTCTGTGCTTCTCCAATCAATGGCTTATTTTCTATTTTTTCCTCTACTAAAACTCTATCAAATTCAAGTGCGCCTCCTGTTCTTCCTGGATTCAATATTACTACCTGATTAGCCTTAAAATAAGGGGCACAAATTCTGGCTACTTTTTCATGTGCATTGGCAGGAGTAACGATCATAATAAGAGTAGTATCTCTAAGAGCTAATTCAATATCATTTGTTGCTTTATTCAAAATAGCAAAACCACTGTCTTTTACACCTTCTAATTCTATTCCTCCTTTTGCGACAATTGGTTCCAATTCCTCTTGAAAGATACTATATAAATTGACCTTATGCCCTTGTAAAGCTAAATGTGAAGCCATTGCTAATCCACCATTTCCTGCTCCAATTACTGTCACTTTCATATAATTTTCTTCTCCTTTCTTTCCCTTGCTTTTTTAATAAAAACAAAACGGTAATACCTTAAAATACTTAAAACCATGTAGGTTAAAACTATATAGAATAAATCTCCAAGAATATCAAAAATACTGACAGACCACGATCTGTTACCAGAACGCCGGCGACATAAAGATCCAAGTAGTCGGATAAAAAATCAGCAAAGACATAAAAGAGGTATAAAAAGTTTGCCAAAATAGCAGTAGATATATACAGTGGAAACAATTAAGTGCAATACTCTTGATAAGGTTAAAAAATTGGGCAAATACTTGATATGGTTATTATTATAGGCAACAAATGTTACATCTACCGTTTCTTGTTCCAGATTATACTCTCCTGTTGAATAGTTTTTCTTATTCTTTTCAAATTTTTTAAATATCAACCCCTATAAGTCTTTTAATTTCTTTCGCAACTCCTCTGTATTGCCTAACAGAGAATGATATACTATTCTATTTTTGCTTTCTATAAAATTACTCGTCTTCAATATATTCTTGAATCATAATTGGTTGTCATTTAAAAGGGGTTTTCATGCCTTCATACCAGCCTTTTTCCATCCAGTATTTCTTGTCAAGTGAAGAATCATCATCATATTTTTTCATCAGCATTTTTCTAACGAAAAACATTATTCTTATCCATAAATAAGGGCTATGTATTTTACCGGAAGCTACCTCTTTATAGAACCTGGTAGCTTTCTTTTTTATTTGTATCTCTAATTTTTCTTTTTTATCCTCTTTCATATTGTTCCATTCATCTCCAAATGTTGTAAAACTATAGCTATAAACCCTATTAATACCCCAGTATTTCAAACTTGTACTAATAGTTTTTATTGCATTTTTTGTTCCCGCACCAACTGTAGAAGATATAATAAAAGCTTTTTTCTTAAACATCTCAATTCTTGGCCTGTGCACAATAAAAATGTAGGCATAATGATCTAGAAATGATTTCATGCATCCACTCAAAGAAAGAGCAAAGACTGGTGTTGTGAATATCAGTGCATCAGCAGATATCATATGTTCTAATATTGGTATCGTATATTCTGCATGAGGACATTTTTCTTTTCCCTTCAAGAAACATGCCATACATCCACAACAAAACTCAGGCAGATCCTTTGGCAAGAAAATTTCTGCAAACTCAACTTCTCCATGTTTTCTCATTTCTTCTTTACATACTTCCGTTGCTTTGTATGTATTGCCTTTTCTTGGACTACCATGTACTATTACAATTTTCATTAGAATTGATCACCCTTTTTAAATATTAATTACCGGTCAACCTAACGCCAAGCTCATTAGTTCGGTTTTACAGAGCGTAGCAGAGCAAAGCCAAATCCGCTAGAGCGGCGGGTTAAAGCCAATGACGGGCTATATTTCTATCAGGTCCAGTGCCGCGCATCAGCAAATCATAAAAAAAAGATTACTCTTGATGAAATGATAAAGTTAATCAATGTGAAATTGTAACTCCAAGGTTTTCCTTTAGGGAACCATTTAAGTATGGATATTTCTGATATTTCACTTATAAAACCCAATTGTTCACAATTGCCCCATCACTATTTAAAAAGCACCGGAATATTGGATTGGGTACCGACACTGATAATATTTAGCTCAGTATCGGTACCCAATCCATTTATTCACCAATAATATCAATTATAGCTATTCCTGTCCATAAACTCTAATGGCAATTCCATTTCTTCTAAAACTGCTAAGAGGTGGAGATGTATCATTAGTTTGAGTCACTAAAATATCCTCTCCTGGGATACCTCCATATTGGCCATGAACAGCGTAAGAACATGAACCTGGCCCGCTAAGTATGCTAAGCTTAAAAGTAACAGTAGAATTTTCTTCTATTGAACTAGATGGAAAATTAAAGGTAACTAATTGCTTATCGCTGATATCATCCGTTAGGCTTATAGTAGCCTGGCTTTCGTCAATGAGTGAACCATCATAAGTATCTTCGCGAACAGTAAGTTCAAAGACGTAATTTCCTTCTGCAGAAGAGCCAATCCAAAGATCTACTCGTGTGAGAGAAGTGCCGGGAAATTCTTCAATATAAAATCCCCTGCTTGTGCCGTCTCCACCTGTATCAGCAGGATCCATTGGGTAATTAATTAACAATACCGGTTCTGCTGGGCTAACAGTAATTGTAGTTGTTGAAGTAACACTTCCACTAGCATTGGTGGCAGTAAGAGTATAAGTAGTGGTTGTGCTAGGGCTTACCGAAGTAGTCCCCGTTAAAGCGACACTGCCAAGACCATTATCAATGGAAACATTGGTAGCATCAGTAACATTCCAACTTAAAGTAGAACTTTCTCCCTCAGTAATAGTTGCTGGATCTGCCGAAAAGATATTGATAATGGGATCCGAAGGAGTAACAACGGAACATCCAATTAAAATTACTAATATTAGAACCCCAAAAATTAGTGAAAAATACTTGATATACTCATTAATCTTTTTTTTCATTTAATATAATTCCTTTCTATTCAATCTTGAAAATCAATTCTCTTAATTACACTTTTTTTTAGTTATTCACCTGCTTATTATGTTAGACATTATTTTCTAACGATAGAACCCCAAGCCTCTATTCTTTTTAAATCAAATTAACTTTTAAAAATAATATCATAATTAGCTTTATTTATTACTTTTAAAATATTGTTTATTTTATAAAAGTATATTGTTCCCCTTAAAAATTTCCATCATTTTTATATATTACTCTTTTAGTGTTAAGATTTTTTCAAGAAAATGAAAGGAAAAAATATTTAAAAATTTTTGAAAACTCTATTTGTTGTATTATTTGTGGGAATAATTTGTTTTGCAGGTTTGTAAGATAATTTTTTCAATTATACAGGCATTTTAT
>Ga0180432_10009475_pt1 | contig 11877 bp, 15 predicted proteins | sample SS_ome_10_FD_132414 | JGI IMG/M metagenome (GOLD analysis project Ga0180432, IMG submission 132414) | Hypersaline lake sediment archaeal communities from the Salton Sea, California, USA - SS_1_MS_2 metaG | ecosystem: Environmental > Aquatic > Non-marine Saline and Alkaline > Hypersaline >... | reverse complement strand
CGGTTTTAGGTGTTAGGTCATTAGCCCCAAACGGATTGTCCAGCATCTTTTTGACAATGTCCGCCCATTCGTCAATAGCTTAGGTTTGCTTAATCGACTCATCCAACAACTTATTCTGAATCTCGATTGTGGGATCAATGGTTGACCGATTCGCCAAAATGTCGGCGGCTTCCTTGCTGCGAGCAAGTACGGCAGTTTGAGGGGCTCTTTCGCCAGCAATTCCCGACCTTGCCTTAAGATCGTTTACGGCAATCTCCCATGCCCCAGCTTTCTCTAATTTTTCTTTGAAGGGAAGTAAATCCTTGAACCCTTCCTTAAATTTCTCCAGTGCCGGTTTTGCCTTTTCCATGGCAGTTTGGATGTGGTCGGGCAAGGTCTCAAACTTGATTTTTTTGATTGCTTTGTCGAAGTCAGCCAACACGGACACTAGAGGGGCGATCCCTTGGACGAGCGTGGCGAAACCGCTAGACAGATTGATCACACCTTCGCCCAATGGTGCAAGCGATTTCACAAACTCAACAATGGCTGGCTTGGCCCCCTGGATATACTTCGTGAAACTGTTGATTGAGTTCTTCAGATCAAACGTCTTGACAAGTTCGTCACCAAGATCAAGTTCCTTGGCGAACTTTTCGGTTTTCGGTGCTAGATCGTTGTCAATTTTCAACACGTCAAGTTGAGCTTGCAAATCTGCCATGTCACCAAGCAAGGCGGCTCTATCGGCTTCTGGAATTAAGATACCAAATTTGATTTCAGCTTTCGTTTTACCATAGTCTGCCACTTGGGATTTGAGCTTTGCAATATAGTCCAGTGCTTTGGCATCTGGCGGTATAATTTCTTCAACTGGGGAGGTGACTTTCTCATCACCGAAAACGTTTCCTGTTCCGTTTTGCATTCGCTCAAGGTCTTTCTGGAAGGATTGTAGACGAGCGAATTCTGCATTGATTTTTTTCTGGATTGCGGCCCTTTCCTTGTCGCCGACTGAAAACACTTGGGACAGTGCGTCCTTTTTTGGATCAAACTTAAAATCGCCCTTGATCAATGCAGTTGATAGGATGCTATCACCAACAGACTCTTGAGCTTCGTTGAGTTCCCTAAGTAGGTTTTTGGAATTTGCAATCTCCCTCTGTGTGTCAGATATGGCTTGTTGTCGGAATGCTTGATTGAGCTTCTCTTGTGCGTTTGTGGCTCCGGTAATTTTGCCCGTGGTCTTGTCAATCGACAATCCCAAATTGCCGTATCGATCCGTGAGCGAAGTGATTATATTTTCGGCTTCGCTCATTTGATCGGAGTTGAGCTTGTCGGCTTTGCTCAACTGTGTGAGGGTGTTCATTCTGGATTGATCGGCGGCACGTTGCTCTTGTTGCTTTTTAGTGTAGCCTTCCATCACGTTGAGGACGGAGCGGGATTGCCCTTCGAGTTTGTTGAGATATCCCAACAACGTAATCGCCCCTGCTGTGATTGCCAGGAAGGGGCTACCGGTAGCGATGATCGCAGTGAGACCCACAAGGATGGGGCCACCTACTCCAAGGTATTTTGCAAGATCAGCCAACACGGACACTAGAGGGGCGATCCCTTGAATCAATGTAGCAAAACCGCTAGACAGATTGATCACACCTTGAAGGATGCTTTCGCCCAATGGTGCAAGCGATTTCACAAACTCCACAATGGCTGGCTTCGCTCCCTGAACATACTTGGTGAAGTTGTTGATTGAGTTCTTCAAGTCAAACGTCTTAACAAGTTCGTCACCGAGATCGGTGAGAACCATCGACACATTATCTTTTAGGGTAGACCATACGCCCCCAAGGGTTTTCGATTGTTTCGCCATCAAGCCGAAGAACTGACCACCCTCATCAGTCATCTTTTTGATTGAATACTCAAGATCGGCGAAAGATAGTTTGCCTTGGCTCGCCATGTTTCTGACTTCGGCAGTTGTGACACCATATTTCTCGGCAAGTATGGCCATCACGTTGATACCACGTTCAGAGAACTGATTGAGATCTTCTGTCATAACTCGACCAGCAACACGAGCTTTCCCGAATAGGTTTGCAAGATCCTCAAAGGGTACACCGAGACCAGCAGAAAGGTTGCCTAATCTAGTCAGTGTTGGCACAATCGAATCAGCCGACTGACCGAAGGCGATTAGCTTTTTGGCACTACTGGAAATTTCTGGAAACTGGAAAGGGGTACTTGCCGCAAAGTCCCTCAATGACTCCATCATGTCTTTTGACTTTTCGGCGGAGCCTAGAAGAACCTCGAAACTCACTGCGGTTTGTTCCAGATCGGCAGACAGGGCAAGAGGGGTGGAAAGAAGGTCGATAGCCTTCCTGGCTCCATCGATAGCCAGTCCGATTTTTGCCATTGAGGTGACTGCTCCATCAGCAAAATTTGCAAGACCTTTGCGTCCTTTCTTCGATGCCTTAATGAACGGTGACACGTTCATCGTTGCAATCACTGATAGAATGCCCAGCACTGATTTCTTGTCTGCCAATTATCCCCCTGGTGTGTTCCTCTTTCTTTTGTTCTTCATGGCTCGTTTTCCTGCGGCTTCCATCACTGCAAGGATAGACTCCGCTTTTTCCCTAGTCATCATAGTATCATTAGCCAATGGGGACTTGGGGCGATGATCTTCAAATTTGCCACCGCTAAACCGTTGAGCCAATACGCTGGTTTGCATCCACGGGTCAAGATGGTTTTCCATATGATCGTATGCCCTCATCTCAATGATTTTGGGCAGATCATACTTTGCGAGGAACTCATCATCACTCATCCGAAAATGCATGGCTTGTCGCCAAATCCAACGTGGGGTAATCAAGTGGATTACCCCTCCTCCAAGTTTTTTAATGCTGCTACATACGCTTCAATTGTTGTTGAGTTCAACTGGTTTGCAATACTGCATAAAGTAGCAACAGTTCCCAAGCTCAACTCGGCAACCTCTTCAGGTGTCCAGATGCGATTCCCCTCCTCATCTCTTGTAGCTTCAGCCACAAGGAGGTGGCTTGGATTGTCCTGGGTATTTTGCAATACTCTCAGCGACGATCCTTTCAAAGTGTGGACATAGACAGTGTTCTCACCAATCGTGAATGGTGTGATTTTGGAGCCCTTGTCCTCATGAACTTTGATGTCTTGTTTGAGTTGTTCGGCTTTGCTTAGGCTTGGGGTATTCTTTTTCTTCGGCTTATTCAACGATCCTCCTAGATTATTATTCAACGATCCTCCTAGATTATGTCCAAGTGATATCGGAATCCATGGTAACCTTGGCGGAACCGGTCATCCCAGAACCTCCTCCCCAATTAATCGAAAGATCGTCAAGGAAACCTGTGAATGCACCTGACTTGGTCGCTGCCGATGAATCGGTATCTACAGTGGCGACCGAGCAATTGACTGCTGTCCCATCAAGGCAATTGTCTCGTGTGCTATATAGACTGCCAATCAGAGAGGCGTTTGCGAAGAAGTCTACAGTATAAGAACCTTCGAGGGTTGCCGTATCGGGAATCTGTTGCTTGCGTGTTGAGTCGAGTGAGGTGAAGTCGAGATAGCCAAAGCTCTCGGCAAGACTTCCACCAGTGACGTTTACCAAATTTCCACCGAGTGTCAGGGTGATCCCTGTATTTTTAATTCCTACATTATCCATAAGGGGATAACCTCCAATAAGTGTGATCTATGAAGGTATTTATGCGGTCACTCGGTGATTTCAAAAATCAACTCGACGAATCGCCCCATCAAGAATTCTTCGCTCCCGTCTTGTGGAGCTATCGCTTCCAAGTCTCCCTCGTTGTCTAGCTCGATTTTGGCAACTGTCAACGTGCCAACAGTGACGTTTGCTTGTCGGTCGAAAAGATCCTTGATGGCTTCACAGATGGCGTAGGCTTCAGAGAAATCCGTTGAGTAGGCTGCAAACCTCATAACAGGTGAAGACCAATTAAGCGAACCCATCATGGTAGTTCCATTCCTGGCCTTTTCGATTCCAGATTGGTAGACAGCGAGTCTTGGGTTTCCAGTAGCCTTGGCAATGTCGATGTTTTTGGCGGGAACAAGATCGGTAATCCCATTTGTGTCATCGACAAGTTCCAGATAAATATCAGTGTGTATCACTTAGTCACCTTTTTAACCTCTGCCCAAATTGCATCGATCATTTTGTCTACCGCATTATCGGCGTGTTTCTCGTATGCGTTCTCTAGGTTGTGGGCACCTTTGACCACTCGCCCATCCTTATACTTTTTGTCGAATTCCACTAGTGGAGCATGACGGACACCTTTGACTTGGACTTCAGTTTCCAAGTTCACCCTGGATCTTCTGCCCGCTCGGATCTTGTGACCAGCTTTATATTCTCCGGTATCAACAGGGGCGTTTGCTTTCGCATCTTGAAGGATCGGTTTTAGCACTTGTTTCTGCGAACGTCGCAAGGTGCGTTTGCCTAATTTGCTGTCAAGCTTGGCAAGCTTGCTGTCGAGTTGTTTTACCCCTGTGAGCTTCATTCTTTCACCTTCACAACGTGTTCTAATTGTGTCTCATCGGGATTGAGGGGATTGCCTACAATTTCAAATAGTCTTGTCCCATACTTGAACCTGTGTGAATTTGTCAGTCCTGCATAGTAATACAGGCGAATTTCGTAGGTTGCTTCGGAATAGACTTCCTTGGCATAGGTGGTTTCCCGACTGCTCAATGGACGCAACGAACACCAGACGTTTGCCACATCGGTGGTACTGTCGGAAGTCCCTGCGATCTGCTGGCCCTCGGTGACTAGTTGAATTGTCATGTGGTGCCTGTAGTTTCCTGGGTTCATATTTCTCCCGCTCAAATAATTTCAGGTGCCGCAATTTGTGCAAGTAATGCGTCCACGGTCTCAGGCAGCTTGGCAACGATCGTTCCTGTGATGATCGGCAATCGATGCAAAAAATAGTATGCCGACATGAACTTGATGGCTCTAGTTGCTTGTGTTGGCAGACTGGCCACGGTTGCCCCATAGCCTGCTGTGTAAGTGATCCTCACTGCGTTTGGTGTGGATGGCCGGGTATCGGGCCAAGATGCGTTAAAAAGTGGGCGGACAGTTCCCACAAAGGAATCTGTGTCTGCCAGATAAGTGGAAGCTTCGGCGGTTTGATCGGTGCCATTGGTGTCTGTGTAAATCACACTAGTGACTGACAGCGTGTCTACACTTAATCGGATTTCATCGGCGAAGAAACTAGGGGCAACAACTTGCCAAGTGGAAGTGAGGAACGACCGATTTGCTTTTCCCTCGCAATAGTCGGTTGCCGACTTGATGCAATCTTCCACTTCATCATCTTCGGCGGTGCCGTCATGCATACGGATATAAGCTTTGACTTCGGCGAGTTCCACTGCCAAGGTTGAGGAGGGTGTGATTTTTGTACGGGTGACCATTTATCCCTCCTTGGATTTGCGTTGTCGTTTCCGCTTGGGTTTCTTGACGGCCTTTTCGGCTCCGCTGGTGTCAATTGCCATGACTTCCACCTCAACGGGCTTGCCGTTGAGTGTGGTATTGATTGACACATTTGCAGTGGCGGTAGGCTCGCACAAACCAGCTTTCTTCCATCGAATAGCTTGATAGTCGCTCACGTCATAGGTGCGGCCAGCCTCGTAGATCTTCACCGCTCCTGTAATTGTCTGTCTCATTGTTACTGTTTTCATAGTGTTATCTATCCTTTACGCAACACAAAAAAAAGGGGCTGCCGAAGCAGCCCCTATACATCCTCAACAGGACGGACATTATTCTCGCATGTCTATCTCAATAACTGGTTCGTCGAAAACTCTAGCGTCATCTTCGTCCCAGTCATCGGCCCAACCAGCCATAATCCAATGAGCTTCCTTGAGTGGGTCAAGTGTTACAACTTCGCCAACTTCGAGGACAAAATTAGGAGCCACCAGTTGCTTCAACATGATGATTGCCATAGTACCTCTTAGCTGTTTTTGTTTTGGAAATAAACTAGCCCGTTGCTATCGACTACGCCACCATCTGCACGAACAACAGTGAGGTATCCACGTTGCAGTTTGTCCATGTATTTCTCGACAAAGACAAACGTCTGGACGTTGTTTATGAGGCGGACACAGTAGGACAAGCCGAAGTTTCCATAGACGATTGGCTTCGCACCAGCAGCCATGTCAGCCATGTTGACATTGATTCCATACTCAACGCCTGCGATGGTTGGAGCCATTCCAGCGGCAGGATTGCCACCGAACCACAATAGATTCCCGTCGCCGTCTGTCAATTTCTTGATTGCTAAAAGCGTGGTGTCATTGAAGACGAGCTTCGCACCCTTGCGATAAGGGCGAGCCAATGAATGGATCAAATCCAAAATCTCGGTGTAAGTGACGGCTGTAGCGGAGCTAGAGCTAACACCTGACGAACTGGCACCGGTGACGTAACCTTGCGGCTGTGACGAGCCTGCTCCCGTGGTGAGATCTACATTAAGCACCTTCGAGACTCTCACGGCACCCATATTGATTACCTTGTCTTGGATGCCAAATGCGGCATCTTCGACTAGTGCCAACGGCAGCTTGATTACCTTGGACGAGTAGATGTAGTGTCCAAGGGTAAGATCTGCTGTGTCAGGATCACTGGAGCCATCAGCCGTAACTGACTCATTTTCGCCACTGAGTCTTTCGCCAGTGTTGCTCGAATCGTCGATCCTCGGCACGGGATAGGGACGACCATTTGAGGTCTTGATGATTTCTGGCCCCAAGGAGAGCACGTCCGTCATGTCTTGCAACACCTCGAACAACTTGGTGTGATAATCCTCTGGCACAAGCTCTTTACCAGCACCGGTTGAGTCCGTTGCCATGTCGTATCGCTCGGCCTCACTCAAGACGGAGTTACCATAGCGGAGATATCGCTCAAAGCGATTTTGCTTTGGTTGAGATTTTTCAACATCGAAGTCCTCACGACCTACAATGCTGTTTTCAGCTTCCCTCTGTTTGCGTCCCAGATTGACACGCTCTGTGTATTTGTCGGCGTCTGCATGGAGCCGCTCGAATTGCTCATTTTCTTCGTTTGTTAAATCACGGTCTTCGGCATGGGCTTTCTTGATGATGTCGCCAGCTTGTCCGACCAGTCTTGCTCTTTGCTCAAATAGTTCCTTTTCTTCTATCCAACTAGACATAATACCTCAAATATTGCAGCGAGCAGTGGACAGACAGCAACGGCTCTGAGGACACACACGCTCTTGGTTTGAGGTATCTATGCTTTCTAATTGCGAAAATAAAAAACCCCCAGTAGTCCTACGAACTACTGGGAATTTCGGTTAATTGCAAAAACTCTTAATCAAGCACGTAGTTAGATGACTTTCGCCATCAACTGTTTCAATTTTGCATCAAGCAAACGTGGCTTGCATCGGGATTTCTTCCATTTCTCCAATGCGTGAAGACTGACTTCCGTTTTTGGGAAAGCGGGTCTTACCACCAATGACACATCCAACAACTCATCAATTTCCTGGAGTTCACGAATCAATAAATCCTCTTCCTCAACAAATCTGGATTTGGCAATGAGGACGGCAAAACTGCATTCTGAGATATCGCCCCTGTCCAGTAATTCCCTAGCGTCATTGCCAACTGTTGTGTTTGGCAACTGTGCGGAAAACCATAATCCCGTCTCATCTTGCCTGACTTGCAGTGTGCCGCTAGTGGTTCTGCCCAGTAGGCGGCTATCGTCGTGGTCTAGATTGAGAGTGCAGTCGAGTTTCTGCATTGCCTTGGAAAAGCAATCGGGCTGCAATCGAGTGCGGAAGCCACCAAGGTCGTGGGACAACACGCCGAACTTTGCGGCGTATCCCTGTACGGTGTTTCCATTAAGTTGTGTATCAGCCGAAAAACAAATTACTTCTCGCAAAATTCCTCCCAACGTGCAATCACGCCATCTATCTCTTGTGCGGGATTATCGGATTGCACTGCAACCCTCAAATCCCGCAATGAATTCTCTATGTGTTCGTTTGGTGTATTTAGTTCTGCACCAGTGCTTTTCTCAATCGGTGCGAACATCTCCTTGGCAAGTTGCAAATGATTGCCGTACCAATCCACAGCCCACTCCATAAATGCTTCTGGCTCCTGGTGTTTCTTCCACGCCCTTTTTACAGCATTGATTTCCTTGCGATACAATCGATTTGTTGTATCGTCGATGATAGGAGCTAGATCGACTTTCTCTTTGCATGGAGTTTGACTTTTCGCAAAGGAGGTAGGGGCATACTCAATCCCCGCCTGAGTTGCCACAGGCATCATGTTGAGCGGCACGAGGTAATCGTCTCCACCCTCAATCCATGACATATTCTCTTTCTCCCTGATGTCGTTTGTTGAGAGCCAACCCCATTGTTTACCTGTTGCATATGCGGCATAGCGTGATGCTTGGTTGCCACGCTGAAAGCCATCAAAGTCCATTTCATTGTAGACAGTGGCTAGCTCGTCCTCTCGGAACAGCTTGCGTTTGCACTCCTGCTCCAAACGCTTAGCCCAAGAACTCAGCGTTGAGACATGATGATCGGTGTTGAGTTCCTCAATATTATTGAAGGTGCTTCTCTCCAAATGTCCGATCTTGATTGGAGACACTCGAAACAGGCGACAACATTCTTCTACTCCCCATTTCCTGGTTTGCAAGAATTGCATTTCCTCTGCTTTGATGCCTTGAATCGGCACATACTCCAATCCCTGATCCAAGATTGGTGTGTCGTAAGCGTTATCGATCCCAGTCGTCACACCCCGGAACGATCCTTTGAGATTTGCCTTGGCGGCATCCTGCAACTTGGCAGGGTGCTTGAGGTAGCCAGCCATGTTGGGATTTCTCGAATAATATTTGCCTGCCATCTTGTCGGCTGCCAAGGTGACACCGATAGCATTAGCGTTGTATTGGATTACGGAGATTCCGTTGATGCCGTCAAATGTTTTGCCAATGAAGTGCAGGATTTCATAGGCTTTGTATCGCTTCTTCCGTTTGCCATCTAGCACCTCATACACCAACTCGCCTTTTAGCCGTCTGACAGTGACTCTATCAGGATTGACAGGCCACAAAGCAACTGGCGTGAAATTAGCATCACGCTCGATGAGGTGATAGGAGTTTCCCTTCAGCAGCAAATCACAAATTGCTTGATACCGCCACGAAAAGGCAGTCTGGTGTGGATTAGGTGCGTCATGCAACAGGCGGTAGACGGGATGAGTGTAAGCTCGCTCACGCTTTTTCCCATCCCTGGAAAACGTGTGCCATGGAATACCAGCTATGTCTTCTGCGATCACATTGACGCTTGCCATAACCGCAGTCGATTGGAGTGCAGTTGTTTCGTTGACTTCGATGCCTGCATCACTTGGAGAGCTACCCCACTCTATGACATCGACGGCTCGTAGAGGGCCGTTGTCATGCAGCGAAGAATACTGTTCCTGATTGCGTTTCTTGAAAAAGGAGAAAATACCCATGCGTGTATCTATGCATCACGCATAGCTAATTCCGCCATCTGCAAAAGGCTCCGAGTCGTCGTAGCAGTAAACCGCAGTGGCTAGAGCTTGACAACTATCCACCTTCTCTTTGCTGGAGCGTTTGCAGATGCGGTAATTGTCGCTGGCATCGGTGACGAGTTGACAATTTGAAACTTGCCAGCGAAGGACAGGATGGCCTCCATGCCGTAGCTTCCCAGCTAATACCTGTCGTTCTATTGTTTTGAGGGGCTCGCTCATGTGCTGGTAGCTTTGTCCCACCTGTCCAACATCAATGCCATGTTCCAGGAGTTTGGGGCCGAAGTATCCCATCATCCCCCATCGGTCTACTCCAATTTTTGTAATCTTGTATTCGTCGCAAATATCTAGTATTTGGTGCAGGACAAATTCTTGATCGGTGACGGCACCTGGAGTGGTTCGCAAAAATCCTTTGCGAACCCACTCGGGATAATTGAAATCCTTGGTGCTTCGTTTCGCAACACGGTCTTCCGCAACCCAGAAAAACGGAATCACATTAAAGTTCCCATCTGGGGTTTTGCCATATAGGACAAATGCGAAGGTGTCCTCTACGGCAGCCGCATCTAGCCCAGCCACGTATTTGGTTTCGGGGTCTAGCAGTGGTGGCTCCGCACACTCCATCCAATCGTTATCGGACAGCCACGCATTAGATTTGCTCTGCCAGAGATTGAGATATCGCTTTTTGAAAATGGATTCACGAGCGGGAATGTGTTTGGCTTGCTCGCACTCTTGACGCAAAAAATCCAAGTCAGGGAAGCCGTATTCCAATCCTGGGTTGCACTTTCGCCATGTCTCCTCGCTAGTCCAATCATCCGATTCGTCTGCCTCAAATAGAATTGGCAGATAGTGGGGATCGTCGATAATGCCAGCTTGGACTTTGCGAGCATAACTAAGTTCTTCGTATGCTAGAGAATTTCGCTCTTCGCCAGCAGTCATCATCATGACAAGTAGCCAGTTCTTTCGTTTTCCGAAGCTTGTTGTGATTGCATCAAATAGCTTGCGGTTCTCTTGGCTCTGCAACTCATCAAAGGTCACGATGCTGGGGGCATAGCCAAGTTTGCGTTTTGGATCATTGGCAACTGCGGCATAGAGACTATGTTTGTGGGGGACGACAATTCTCTTTTTGCTGGGGATAATATCCACCAGCGATAGGAGATAGGGGTCTTGCTCAATGATTTGCTTGGCATACTCAAATACGATAGCGGCTTGATCAGTGGACATGCCGCAGGATAAAATCTGCTGCCCATGGCGTGGCAACCCTAGCAACGAGTAGATGAGAATTTGGCAAGCCAATGTGCTCTTTGCATTCCCACGAGGAATATATAACAGGCACTTGTTGTATTGGAATTTGCCGTCTTTGTCCCTAGTGCCAAATAGCTTTCGGATGATTTGCTCTTGGAAGGGGACGAGCTTCATTTTCTCGTTGCTGTGATCGCCCACGAGCGTCAAGTTGTTGATGAATTCGACTGCGTGTCTGGCATACTTGTTGTTGGGTCGCATACGGTATATATGCGTCAGGCAACCAGACCACTCCATTTGGATTTGGTGTCGTCATCTTTCCGAATCGCAACCGACATCCTAGAGCGTGCTGCTGGCGTGAGCCCAAATTCCAACAACAGTTTGCGGCAAGTATCGAGGTTCTTGTTTAAGACTGACACGTATGGAGACACCATGGGGTATTTGTTTCTCGGACTGATAATCACTTCACCGGACCTGCGGACATTTATTTCAGCATTCCGATAACGTGAGTATGCCGAGCAGTACATCTCGATTGAGGCACGGTCGGCACATGACAGGAGTCCCATCGACTCCAGCAGTCCGCACATCGAATCCCATTCCTCGGAAGCTATTGGATCTTCTTCAAGATAATCGGGCTTCGTCGGGTAATGCTCTGGTGCCTTGGGTTCCCGTTTTGTCCTGCGTCGATTAGACGGATCACCTTTGAGGTCGTTTAGGACTTTTGGTTTTGGGATTCTGCCTCGTGCCATGTGAGTATCTATCAGATGAGTAGCGATTTTATTGTGCAAGTAACAGAGAACCGAGCAGGTAATACCAAAAATCGATCTGCCGAGCATATTCAGTCTTGATCGAGATAAAGGCATCCTTGTCGTGGATGACCCCCTCAGTATTGACGAACCGACGCTCGTGAAGTTTGTGGAAGAACCACAGGACTGATGATCGATATGGAGCCAGTGCCGGGTATTCAGCCCAGTTGAAGCCTTCGGGAAAGTAGACCTCAACAGTCCTTCCCTTACTCGGTTTCGTTATTAAGCGTGTACGCAAATGATGTTGCTGTAAGTTATTGTCGTTACGGGACTTAACATCGCTAATAACGTGGTTTTCACCATCGTATGAGGAAGTAGTAAGAGGAAGAGGAGAAGTAGTTTCAGATGACTTCTGATGAACCTTCTTTGCCGTCTTTTCTTTCCCCTG
>Ga0180432_10009474_pt1 | contig 11879 bp, 20 predicted proteins | sample SS_ome_10_FD_132414 | JGI IMG/M metagenome (GOLD analysis project Ga0180432, IMG submission 132414) | Hypersaline lake sediment archaeal communities from the Salton Sea, California, USA - SS_1_MS_2 metaG | ecosystem: Environmental > Aquatic > Non-marine Saline and Alkaline > Hypersaline >... | reverse complement strand
CCTTTCTATGGCTTTTCTATATGATGTCATTTTACGTGCAGCTGATGTTGATATTATGTATCCGTCTTCATGTCCAAGTGCGAAGAACTCCATCCTGGCGGCAAATAAGTTAACTGATGGTATAGTTGGTAATTTCTTTGAGTGTTTGCTTATTACTAGAGGATTATCAGGTTGCTCTAGCATCATACCTTGTGATATTGCTCTTAGAACTACCTCTCTTGTTGGTGCCATCTTTGTTGGATATGGACACTGTGCAGAAGTTGTAGATATTTTATTCTTTGGGACTTGGGTTATATAACCAAGTTTATCTGTTTTAGTTCCTAGTGCTATTTCACATACTTTACCGGCCTTATCAGATTGTGGGGTACTGGTCATACAGAATGGATTGTTTTCTATTGCGAGTGGAGCTGATAGTGGCAATATGACTTTTCTACTTATCATCTCCTTTTTGAATACTGAGTTATGGTATTCAATATTTTTGCTATAATACTTTTTTATAGCAAATTCTAGTGCTTGTACTGACATTCGGCTTCCGGCTGTTGTAGACTGAACCATAGACATGTTTTTCCATACCTCTTCTAGTACAATTGCGTCAATTGTGCTGAGAATACGCCATTTTGAAGCATCTGTGCTTCGTGGAATATTGTTCCATTTGCGTAATACATCAGCAAGTGTCACATTTTTGATACTATCTACGTCTAGAATGTTACATATCTCATGTATGTAACAGTCTGGTATGGTTAATCCACTCATGATTTCTTGCATGTGTGTTTCGTCTAGTGGGTGTGATTCCCATCTTCGGTATATGTATGACCATCTCTGAGTGGACATGTCACATATAATGTTATTGTGTAGTACGAATATGTCAGATATTGAACTCTTGTATAGAACTGGTGGGAGTGCAATGTTCCATTCACACATTACTTTTGACCTATTAATGTTAATTATGAATGATACATTACCACCTGTACACATTATAATGTGCTGTTTGGGAGAGCTATATAGCTCTAATTTGATTTTACCAGATGTAATTTGATACAATGAGACCTCCTTTAATTAATTGTTAGGTTGCCTATCATGGCTTTTTTGCCATTTGGACCTATTTCCCATATTATTTGGTCCTTAAATGTTTTAAGGTAAGATGGGCAGCCGTACTTTTTGTCTTTGGGATGAACTGCCCTTATGTACGTTTTGTTTTTTTCTTTGACGAACCAGTATTTTTCGTCTTTGCTTAGCTTCTTCTTTTGCTCAAAGTCAGCTATTGTCATTTTACCTCCTTTCGCTAGTGAAATAACAGGCTACCACATGGGTAGCCTGTATAAAAGCTGGAGGTAATTATTGTATTGCTTCTGCGCTTTTGTCTTCAGAAGTAGATGATGACTGCGAGTCAGCAGGGAGTGACTCATATTCTACTTTGCTTGCAGCCAGGTTAGTATACCTCATGATGAAGGCTAACAAATCTTTCTTAAGGAACAAGCTTGAGTATTCAGGCTGTGTGCCGTCATCTCTTTCTTTTCCCTTAACTGTTGCACCAGCTGGTGCCCATGAATTTGCATCCTGTCCAGGAATGAATACCCTTGCTCTTGAGCTGGGTGTGTAGTAGCCTTCAGTTCTTGTAGATCTCATAAGGCTTAGCTGAATGGCAACACCATTCTTGAATATGACTGAAACGCTCCCTACGAAGTTGTTGTTTACTTCATGGATTTTGTCATCATTCCCTATTGGAAGTGCAATTTCGTCAATGTTGAATTTTTGCATTGCATCATTGACTGTTAGCTCTTCTGTTTTGGTAGATGAAACCTTAAGTTTCTCTTTTCCTGTTATTCCGATATTCATGAATTTACCTCCTTAATTATGGTGTATTTTGGAACATTAATGTTCCACTTCATAATATATCTTATAAGTAATACGAGTAGCGTCAAGGTAACTGGCTTGCGTGGACCAGAGGACCAGCTAACTAGCTTTCTTAAGCTTGGTGGGGTAGTGGGGGGATAGGGGGTTATGCGCTACACATGGCTATGTTATGTTTTAAAGTGTGTAGATTTACGCTGTCTTCGACTAAGTCTACTAGTGACATTATAAATACTATGCCGCTTAGCACTGCAACAACTAGTGCTCCCGCTGTTGCGGTTACTTTTGCGGCAATTATAGAACCAACAGTGATTATACCTGATGCAATTGCCATTTTTGCGCATATATTAACGTTATCTTCCAACTGTTGAGATAAGCGTTTTGACGCATTTGCGATTTCTTCTGCGAAATCTGGTCTTGGTTTTGTTTTTAGTCGCACCATTTTAACTCCTTTTGCGCTAAATTAGTAAAAAAGCATATTTAGTGGTGGAATTCCCTACTTATATTTGCTTTTTAGTAGAAAAGTGTCGCATTTTACAATGCGACACTGTTTTTGCTATATTTGGGTCTCGAAATTAGTCATCGTTATAGTAAATCCGCAAATTGGGTTGCAATTTTATGGTATTTTGCCAGCTGCTCGACCAATTGCGGCTGCCATGGACTTGGCTTTTGCTTCTTGCATCACTCTTCCTCTTGGGTCGAGTTTTGTGTGTTGTAGCATTTTGGTCATCCACCAGAATCTACCTCCACCACCTGGTGCCATACTTTTTATTAGACCAGTATCGGTTACTATTTCACCTCTTATTATAGAGGCTTCTCTTAGCAGGTTAAATTCGCTTCTTGCATTACCGACTTTATTCATACATGCGCGCAGTAAAGATTTCATGTGTTCTGGCTTGGCCGCATTTATTTCTGATCTTTGTAGTATTCCATCACCAGATATGTCTATTTTGTTTAGTATTTTCATATATGCTGGATCTGATGAACTGAACATAGCTAGATCAAGCATGTGGAGTACCAATTGATAGTGGATTTTGTTGACAATGTATCATATAATATATGTTATTTTGCCATTTCATTCGGTATCGAACCGCTAGGATATTTGTGATTTCTTGTATTTTTTTTAGTTTTTCTCTTATACTAGGACTCATTTTGCCTTTTTGTCTACATAGCATATGTTCGATATCGTCTATTAGTGCATTTTTTTCATGCTCTAATTCTAATGTATTTGAGAAGTTTAACATTGTGTTACCTCAGCAAGTGCTACGTCGCTTAGTATAAATGCTGCTCTGAAGCCTAAGCCCATTATAAATGCTGTACCAAATATAGCTAATAGAGTTAATAATATTTCCATATATCACCTCCGTTTTGTTAGTTATGCTCTGCATTGTTTGCTAGGTCTTGGTGTTTAACCATTGACTCTAGGTCAGCTGCGAGTTTTGCTTTTCTCTTGTTTACTGTTTCGTGGAGTATATCTTCGTCTGTGTTTTCGGCAAGTATCTCCGATAGTTCCATGAGCAGATTGTTTGCTATACCAGCAAACTCAGAACCTAGTATTATCATTACTTTAGAGAGTTTGTCGTACCAGTTCTGTTTCATCATATTGTATATTGCCTTTGCCTCTTTTGCTGATATGCTACGTGATATTCGCGTGTATAGTCTTTTAATAACTGATGTTTTTGTCTTGGATATTATTTTTTCCATCTTTATTGCGATTTCTTTGTTATTTTCTATATTATCTAGTATACTAGCTTTTGATGATTGTTTAAAATCATCAAATAAAAGTTTGTATTGTGTTTCAAATATATAGTCAACTAGCATTGTGTGATAATTTTTTCTTTTAAACATATTTACCTCCATATGCTTTTTAATCCACCAAGAGGCTGGGAATAGCCTCTATGGTGTTTAATTTTATTACCAAGAGATTGTGGTTGTTACTTCTTCGTGTTCATCTACGGTCTCGTTTACTTTAAAGCCGTCTTTCTTAAGAGTGCGTATGTTTTGATCAAATTCGGGCTTTCTGACAATTTTTTCCCAGGTGTGGTCACCGTGATTTATTGTTAGTGTGCTCTCTCCTTCATTTGCTTTTTCTTCGATAGCTTTGCTAATTGTTTCCTTCACAATTGTCTTTCCCTTAGCTATCGCACTCTTGGTAATTTTCCGTATTTCGGTAGCTTTCATAGAATGCTCCTTATATGGATTTCCAAAAGAAAATAGATTGCTCTATTTTCGCTATGGACTAATTAATTGGGACAGAGATATACATTTTCTGCCATTACTGATAGTGTTTTTCCGACAATACATATAAGTGCGATTGCACCTAGTATAAGTATGATTGTCATTTGCCCTCCTCTTTTTTATTATTATATGGACATGTACTACATATGGATGCTGGAGTGTTACATGTAGTACATTTTTTGTTATCTCGTCGCTCTATTATGTTTATATAATTTTTGTAGATTTTTTCGATACGGTCAATGTGTCGATGTCTACTATGTGCTGGTCCTATTATCTCTCTTAGTATACAACTATTACTATATACACCTATAAATCCATATTTATTAGTGATATTATTACTACAACGAGGTAGTTGATATTCGTTACCGTTTCCGTGTTTTATGCTATCAAGTATAAGGTGTATAGTTCTTGCTCTTCTTATTACTATTTCTTTTGGTAAGTTAAGATAATCTTGTTTCATGTTTTGCTCCTTACTTGAATGGACATGTTTTACACATATCTCCAGTAGGATTACAGTTAGCGCACATTGTGTTATTTAGTTTTTTCTTAACCATTGATTGGTATTGATTGTGTATTGTTTTTATTTTATGTAAATTAGTGGCTCTTTCCGCTATTGGGCCTATGGCGTCTTTTAGTTTACATTTATATATAGGAGACATAAATCCACAATCACGATTACATTTATTGTACTTGCAGCTTGGGTACTTACCATTGTTTATGTCTTTTATGATCATATCTAGTACAAGAATTCTGGTTTCTCATATTTTTATTGATAATGAATTATAATCATCTGGCGTCATTACTTATTTCCCAAGACTGGTTTCGGTTTGGTTAGCTGTGCTTTCTTCTTGCGCTTTATATTACTTAACCAGTTGCGAGCTATGTCTACTAGTACTGGAATACACAGACAGTTTGATGCTATGTGTAGTTTTCTTGGTATGTAATCTCCATTTATTGGAGATAGTGTACTACTGATTGTTTTCAGACTTATACCATACCTGTTTTCTAGTATTCTATATAGGTATGGCCACACGTACTTCTCCTTAGCTGCAATTTCGTCTGCATCAGATATATTGTCGTTCATTTCTCTTGATATTTCTGATACCAATGGCTTGAGTACAGTGTTGCACATTTCTGTCTGTGCTTTTATTTCTTCGATTATTTTATGATATATATCTTTGTCATTTTTTACTTCGTATTCTTCTTTGTTTGGCATTTTTGCCTCCCTTTGTTGTATTAATTTTTATGTGATGTCTTCATATGAAATGGAAATGTTTACAGGCCACTGCTCTATCCTGCGTGTTTCGTCTATTTTGTATACTATGACTGAGCCTTCGCTTGGCTTTCTTTTTTTGGCGATTTTATAGCTAGAACATCCGACTGCAGTGGCTGCTTTCTTCATGTTACCATAGACACCTATGAGTTCACCATCTCTGTGAATCATGTTTTTCTCATAGGCTAGAAAGATATGCTCTGACATTATTACCTCCTTTAAGTGTGATGTGTGGGGGACCGGCGTACTATATCTAGTACTCCCCACACATCAATGGCCACTTTTAAGATCTTCAGTTTAACTACGGTAGAGGTGCCCCATTTCCCTTAATCTTGTAAACAATATAAGGGTTTTTGTCTGTAGTGCTAATAGTTGTGTATTCTTTAAGTATATCTATAGCGTGTTGGAGCGCCCCAGTCCATATAGTATAAATATTGTACTCATTATCAGTAGCATAATCAATAGGTTGTAATGATTCATGTAGAGCAGACATATACTTTTCTTTATTATGACGTGTAAGATCTTTTTTCCTAGTATGTTTAAACTCATGAGGTAGTATGTCTTTAATGTGTACCATTATTTCTCCTTATGTTATTATTGTTGTGGCATTTTGTCCCTAACTAGTGGCATTTTGTCCCGTTATATTAGTTCAGTATGGTTTTGGTGTTGAGTTATTGCTTTTTTGTGCTTCTTGAAAATGAGTATATATCTACATTCAAATAGGTACCCCCTCAGCTCAAATCAGATTTTCGACCATTATTATGGGCTTTTTAAGCGAAGTCTCGCTTTTATGCCCATTCTGGTCTAAATTCAGTGATTTTCACTGATCTATTACGCATTATTGTTGATTTTGGCTCATTTGTAACGGGGCCCTGGTCATACACATAAATATGTAATCCCTAGTGATTGTGTTGCCCGTCCATCCAGAGGGACCCCTGTAGTACTCTTTCTAGACAAATCTTATTTAGAATAAGTCTCGAAAGTAATACGATGAGCTAAATCAGCAACTCACAAGCACCCACCCTACTAAGAAGAGTGGCAGAAGCGGCTCTTCTGGTGGGATATATAATTGGCGGTTCCCTACCCTTCCAATTATCCCGTAATACGGTTGTGAGTACGTAATAACGGTCCTCAGGCGCCGGACTGGCTTGGATGAATTCCACTATAGTGTATATACTTACTATAGATGGAATTTTAGGGGCCCGTGGCTTCTGCTGATGCAGAACAAGGGGCCCATATTCCCTGCCCTGTGTTAAAAGGAGTGAGGGGCCATATATTACTATATAACCCCTCGGTGCAAATGTCCATAATGTGGGATTGTTATCTTTCTCTTAGTTTGCGCACTATTATGCGGAGTATTATGAATAGTGCGACTCCGGATGCGAAACATATACCTCCGATTTGGCCTTGCCGCATTCCTGTGGCTGCTAGTTTTGGCCAGATGACGCATTTTTCCAGTGGTATTACCGCAATAAATGCGACAACGTATATCCAGCTGTATATATCCTCTATGATTAGTTCTTTTATTACCGCAATTATGATAACTGCGATTACTAGTAGGCATATTGTATAGAATATTAGTATGCCATCACCTATTGCGCTCCACATTTAGTAATCCTCCTCTGGAAACATAAGTCTCCATAGTTTGATATATAGTAATAATATAAGTGGGGCGAAGAACCACATGCATATGAATCTTGCGAACATGTGTCCTTCTTCATAGAAGAATGTGTATTGGTGCGTCTTGTAGAAGAATTGTGTTAGCCATTCTTCGTGTATGTAGTCTCCCAATAGTATGCATAGATACCATGGGAAGAATATTATCTTTAGTGTCCATACGAGCCAGTGTTTATTTTTCATTGTGTATCTCCGTATATTCTTTTTGTATTTTCTTTATTTCGCTTTTGCGCTTTATTGCGTGCACAACACCACCGACTAAGCTGCCGATTATGTTTGCACTACCCATTTCCTTACTTATACCAACTATCTTGATTAGTATTAAGCTTAGAATCAGGTTTATGATTACCGCAATTATGTAATAGTTCATTACGAATGGAATATGTATTACTTTTATAATCAGGTTTACTACACCTATTATGAATTTGGCTAGCCAAGTTGCTATATTTGAGCTGGCTGTGGTTGCGACACTTTCTATTGCTTCGAATAGTAATAGCTGTTTTTTGGGTGGATCTTCCATGTTTCTCTTCATGATTAAGCTGAATATCCAACATAGAGCTATACTTATGCCTATCCATATTAGGGTTGATAATATTGTTCCGTTTCTTGATACGAACTGGAATATTGCCGCAACTAATGGAATTATAGTGAATATTACTACCATTAGTGCGATTCTGAAGGATTTCCCTGTGTCTTCATCCAGTTTCTTTGTGTTAAATAGAAACAGGCTTTTCTTCATGAATATATCTAGTATGTTAAATGTTAGTACTGCGACAGCTATAATAGTACAGGTCATCATTATTACTCTGCCTGTTAATAGGATCCCTATCATGCTGCCAATCTTACCCAGTATTCCCGGACCTACATCTACAGTGTAATTGTTCATAGATAACCTCCTTTATTATTAGTAGTACTCGTCAAAGTCGTGTTGATATAGTATATATGGGTGATTCTTTCTGAATTCTGGTTTGTTAGTGAGTTTTCTTACTGCGTATATGAATATGATTCGCGAAACCATAATAATGCCAGCATGGAATGCGAATACTGCTAATCCTGTTAGTCCCAAGGTTCTGCTGAACTCTTTTGCCAGTTTATAGTTGCAGCCTGCAGCAAAGTAACATGTTAGTGTGTATGTCAGGCCACATACTATTAACCAGCCAAATAACCATAATAATGGGTGCATAAAGATTATATCTCCATCTGACATAATTACGAGTTTAAAGAATAGTATGATTTGTATTGGGCTCGTTATTGTCATGATAATTCCGGCTAATAAGTATTTACATTCGTACTGAGAGAGTGTATTGCCTGGTTGTATTTTGTATAATTCGAAGTTTATGTTCTTGTCCATAATAATCCTCCTTATAAAAGGTAGCCCCCTGGCGTGGGGGCTAAATATTATACCGCCTCTTCCTGGTGTTTGGTATTGTTGTTAGCTTTTGTTGTTTTGTTTGATTTTACGTTAGGCTGTGCCTTCTGAGTGCGTTTTGGCTGGTCATCTGACGTAAGTCCCTGCACTTTCTTTAAGAACTTAGTCTGAAGAGCTTTTACTTGTTCGTCATACTCTTCCTGCATGATTTCGATTTCCAGCTGTGTTTTCTTGTCCAGCTTGCCTGGTTTCTCTTTACGGGTGATGTTGATATCACCTTTAATTTCATTAATGGCTTCCTTAGCACTGTTTCCAGCTTCTTTTGCACCGGATATCACTGTCTTTGTACCGGTCTTGATACCATCATAAGCCAATCCAGTAACACCTTTGATGACTTTGCCACCTATTGTGAGAGCTTTTCCACCAGCGAATGCAACGGTGTTAACTACACCTTTGACGATGCCGGCAACAAGTTCTGTACCTTCGTGGGCAGTTTCGTTAACCAGGTCTGATGCTTTGTCTGCTAAATTAAAGTTAGTTTCTGACATATTTACCTCCAGGTTTTAATTTAATTTTATAAGAAATACGATAAGCTCACAGTATAGCGTTTGTGATTAGCTTACCAATTTCTTTGAGATATTCGAGATTCTTTTTGCCAGTTTTTGACTTTAACCATTTTATGAGTATAGGATAGCATATTTCAGTTGATTCTATTAATTCTTTTATTGATTTGTTAAAGTTGTTGGCTATTTTGTCTTTCTTGGTGATTGTTGCACCTCTGGCGATTTTGTCTGATATTTTGTTTTCGAAGTTGGCGCACCATTTGTCTGCAGCCTTGTTTATTTTGCCATATAATTCCTTGGCTTCTGATCCATATAATTCCTTAGTACTTCTTTTTCTATCTTCATTGTATGTGATTGATGTTGAATATGTAGCGTCACCACCTATTCCGTTTTTCTGTGCATTTATTGATGATGATGTACCCAGATCATTGGCAATTTGCATGTATATTGACGTGTACTCTCGATCATATTCATCATTTGGGTTTGCAGATTGTTCTGATTTTGATACATTTACTATGTTTGGGTTTGTACGCATGACTGTTAGTGTGTTTAAGATTGCGTCTTTTGTGCTTGTTTTCATAACTACCTCCTTTGATTTAGGTGAGAGTGCTTGGTTATCCCGGATATTTGGGCTTAATTGCCCTAGACCATCTCACGATAGTCTGTGTGGTAAATACCAAGTGGGTGGTGCATCTCACCAGTTGTTGGGACCACTAAATAAATACAGGCACCAGTGTGCCCCGTTTTCGTACTAAGGTAACCAAAACGGACATCTATTGTGAAAAGTCGACCATAAGAAATACGAATAGCAAAAAAGTAATGACACCAGTTAAGGTGCCATTACAAGAGACAAGGAGATTAAAATGACTATATGACTTAAGAGGATGGAATATCCTGAAAATCTGCAGAATTATCTCTTCTTCTGCGTCTCTGCTCACTTCTCTTGGCTTTAACATCACGCCATTCAGGATGGTTTTCCAGATTTGGCTCAATACCAATCCAGCAGGAACTTCCAAGTGCAGGCGAATACCCAAGACTTATATCTCTGATGACAAGCGATACATTATGTATTTCATCAGGTAAGCAGATTAACCCGTTCTTAATCCAGGTTTTAATACCGTTGATTTGCTCAACTGTATCATCATCACACTTGAAATCAGTATGGACTTTACCACGTAGCTTGTTGGTAATGTGAGTGCCATCACTGCCAAGAGTACATATTTCTTCGCCATCAGGGTCATAGATGGTGAAAGTTTTGCGTTCTGGATCAAACCCTATCTTATCGTTGAAGTTCTCAAGGACAGCTTTAACATAGGGATCATCACCACTTGTATGAGTTAGCTCAATAATGCCGTCTTTTAATTTCGCACTGAATCTTCGGTAAATTCTGCCTAAACTTACTCTGTTTTCATTTTGTTCTGTCATAATACACTCCTTAATTTAATTTTATAAGTAATACGAGTTGCGAAGATGCGTAGCATTGAGCTAGAATTCATTGACCATGATGGAATTTTTGATTATAATACGAAGCACGACGCCCCCGAACATGTAGAACAGGGAGGGTAGCCCATCGTAAACTACTGAGAATTATTTAGTAGTTCAGTTATGTATTTCTACTTCATCAGTATCTAGCTTCATTGTTGCATGATACCACTCTGCTTTTCGTGGTCTCCATTTTAAGAACTCAATAGTAGATGTTCCACCATCTTTAAGTTTGTAGAATACTTTCTTATCATCCCACTCATCATCTGCAATTGCTATTACATTAGATGGTATAACCTCAGTATCAGAATGTATTGTTCCTACGATGTTATAGTTATTAGCTAATATTGCTTTTAGATCAGTAGTTAACTCATGCATATCTCCATATAAGTATGCATCCTTCCTCATTGGATTATCCTTTGTTCTGAAGTATTTGTTAGGATCACCTCTATCATGTATTAATTGGAAATATGTTGTTATTGTAGCTGGATGGACATAGTTAAAGATAAAGCTGAATCTACTACCATTAGGTCCAGCATTCTCAGTTGCACATGCTACCAACATTAACTCTATAACTGCTCTATTAATATCACTAGTAGCCATATTTACTATATTATCAAATGTTGGGCACTTCATCTTGTTTATCTTAGTATATGCATCATCAAGTGGGATATCACTATCAAGTATGTCAGCCATCTTTCTAGAATATTCCTCTAACATCACATGACTATCAGTATCATATTTAGTTACGACGAAGTGTTTGGTTAACGCAGGATACATACTTACTATAGTATCTGCAAGATCTTTGGAATTATCCTTAACACCACCTCTTCTGAGATATCTAGAATAATCAAAGGATGCATCCTTCATCTCATCTGGAAAGTGTTTTAGTATGCTCTCAAAGTACATTGTATGAATAGGAAAGAATACTCTCATGCGTTTGAGATGTGTATCTTTATCTATTTTACTAGTAGATGTACCATAGAGGGCTTCACGTGCCATATTCTTTATCATTGCCGGTACTAGAGCAAGATCCACCGAATTCTTTGCTACTTTTGTTTCACCAGTATTATGATCATAATATTCCACTTCAGATCCAACGAAGCTAACCTTACCTCGGAGTAGATTAAATCCATCAGGTATAGATCCCATCTTAGCATCATTGAGTATCTGTAGAAATTCCATAATATTTGGCACACGCTCAGCAGCAACCTTTTTACTATCTATTATAGCTTGTAGAATACCTGCATCATCCACATTCCCATCATCATCGAGAGACCCTATTTCCATCATAAATGTAAACAGAGCAATCATATCTCTTGTCCAACCCTTCTGAATAGCCAGGTGATATGCAGCCTTAAGTAGACCATTATCAATTAGACCTATAGAATCAGCATGTCTTAGCTCATAGATCATACTTGCTATG
>Ga0180432_10009473_pt1 | contig 11879 bp, 11 predicted proteins | sample SS_ome_10_FD_132414 | JGI IMG/M metagenome (GOLD analysis project Ga0180432, IMG submission 132414) | Hypersaline lake sediment archaeal communities from the Salton Sea, California, USA - SS_1_MS_2 metaG | ecosystem: Environmental > Aquatic > Non-marine Saline and Alkaline > Hypersaline >... | reverse complement strand
TATTTATAATATCTTGTAAATTTCGAATCAGGATCATTTATTTTGAAACGCAAGAATTTAAGTCCTTTACGCAACCTGAGCAGCGACTTTCCCGCAAGTATAGTAGTCTTCCTTGTAGCGCTTCCATTGTGTTTAGGGATCGCTTTAGCTTCCGGCGCCCCCCTTATTTCGGGCTTAATCGCCGGGATTGTCGGCGGTATTGTCGTTGGATTTCTCAGCGAGTCCCCCTTAGGTGTTAGCGGCCCAGCGGCTGGACTGGCTGTGATTGTCCTGACTGCCATCCAGGAGCTTGGATCGCTGCCCGTATTTTTGGCCGCCGTTGTCTTGTCGGGCGTGATTCAAATCATTCTAGGACTCCTCAGAGCCGGCTTCATCGGTTATTTTTTTCCATCGGCTGTGATCAAGGGGATGTTGGCGGGTATCGGCTGCATCATTATCCTTAAACAGATTCCTCATGCGGTCGGCTACGATAAAGTTTATGAAGGAAGCTTGTCCTTTATTCAGGAGGACAACCAAAACACACTGACTGAATTAATCAACATGCTCCAATACATCAGCCCCGGCCCTCTGCTAATCGCCGTGGTTTCCCTTGCTATTCTCATTATTTGGGAGAGGCCGTGGATTAAAAACTATCGCTGGTCCAAATTAATTCCCGGTCCTTTGGTCTCCGCAGTAACAGGAGCGCTTCTTGTCCTTTTATTCGAGCAGTTCCCTCTGCTCCAACTAAAAGCAGATCAAGTCGTGCAGATGCCGGTGATTTCGGACTTTTCAAATTATTCTAGGTTGATCACATTTCCTGATTTTTCAGCATTTACTCGTTTTGACGTACTTGGCGTAGCCTTCACCATTGCCGTTATAGGCAGTATTGAAACACTTTTATGCTTAGAAGCCGCTGATAAGCTTGATCCTTACAAGCGCGTGACCTCAACCAACAGAGAGCTTCTTGCGCAAGGGGTTGGCAATTGCGTGTCCGGTCTGTTGGGAGGTCTTCCCGTCACGCAAGTGATTGTCCGCACCTCCTCAAACGTACAGGCGGAAGCAAAAACCAAGACATCGGCCATTTTTCATGGCGTTTGGCTGTTGCTTAGCCTCTTGTTTTTTCCGTACTTACTGAACTTAATTCCATTATCCGGCCTTGCGGCTATCCTGCTTGTGGTTGGTTTCAAATTGATCAAGCCACAGCAGATCCGCAACCTCTATAAAGAGGGCTTTGACCAGATCGTGCCTTTTACAGTAACCATCATCGCGCTCATTTTTACCGACCTATTGATCGGGGTCACATTGGGACTTGCCGTCGGTTTATTTTTAATTTTGTGGGAAAATTACCGAAACCCCTTTTATGCCGATCCAGATATTGATCATCCGGAAGATGGCATTCGCATTCAATTGGCCGAGGATGTGAGCTTTTTAAACAAGGCGGGCCTTTTGCAGGCATTCGACCACCTTCCCGATGGATTAAGGGTCGTTATTGATGCATCGCGAACGCGTCAGATGCATCCTGATATTCATGAGATTATCGACGATTTCCTAATCAATGCGAAGACAAGGAATATTGAAGTAGAGTATATTAAACAAAACAATTCGGGCATCAGCGATCATCGCAAGCATATGTATGACATCAGCCTGGAGAAATCTGAATCCAACCGCAAGGAGAAAGAGAAATGAGAACGCATACCAAAAAGACTCAGGCGAGCGTTACGCCGGACGATGCTCTTCAGTATTTAAAAGAGGGTAATGAGCGGTTTCAAAACAATTTGAAGGCAAACCGCAATTTACTGCAGCAGGTGAACGAAACGAGCGATGGACAGTTTCCTTTCGCAGTTATATTGAGCTGCATTGATTCAAGAACATCAGCCGAGTTGATTTTTGATCAGGGGCTTGGCGATATATTCAGCGTACGCATAGCTGGAAACTTCATTAACGAGGATATTTTGGGTAGCCTTGAGTATGCGTGCAGGGTTGCGGGATCTAAACTCGTCGTGGTGCTTGGCCATACGCGCTGTGGAGCCATCAACGCCGCATGTGACGGAGGTGCTGACGGTTATATCGGCAAGTTGCTTGAAAAGGTGCATCCCGTTGTGGAGAAGGCGAGAAGGGAGCAGCCGAAAGATATGAGTAAAGAAGAGTTTGCGGATCAGGTGGCGCGCCTCAATGTTGAGTACAATGTGGAGAAGATACGGGAGAACTCTTCTGCTTTAAAGCAGCTTGAGGATGATGGTAAGATCCGTATTGTTCCAGCCATCTATAATGTGACGGAAGGTTCAGTTACGTTCTTTGAGTAGGGCTTAGACGCAGATTGCTCCCGAACCTTTTGAAATGTGACTTCGAGTCCCCAGCGATCAACATACATTTGAATGATTTTATCAGCTTTCAGCGTTACATCTGTGCTCATGAGGGGTAAGGTATCCATATATCCATCGGGATCGACGACAAGAACCCTCCTGATTGCAGTAGGTCCAAAAAAATCTACTTCCCAAGGAGAGGTATTGGTCAAAAATTTCACCTTTTCCATTAGGAGAAGGTTCAGGAATCGCGTAAATTCTCGCATTCATTTTCAGCCTATTCCCAATTGAGAATGACTTTACCGCAATTGCCTGAATTCATCGCTTCAAATCCCTTCTCAAAATCATCAGCATCAAACTCATGGGTGATGATGGGGGCTAAATCAACGCCTCCTGCGATCAGGTCGACCATTTTGAACCAGGTTGCGAAAATTTCTCTTCCGTAGATCCCTTTTATCGTCAGCATTTTGAAGATGACAAGGTCCCAATCAATGACAGTATCGGGGGGAAGGATGCCCAATAAAGCGATTTTTGCACCGTGACGGGCGTTATTCAAAAGTGTTGTAAAGGCTTGAGGATTGCCTGACATTTCGAGACAAACGGTAAATCCATGCTGGATTCCCAATGCGGCCATTGCGTCTTCAAGCGAAGTGTGTGAAACATTGACAGCAGCGTCGGCACCCACTTTTCTCGCAAGGTCTAAACGGTAGTCGTTCACATCCGTGATGACGATATTTCTGGCTCCAGCCTTTTTTGCTATGGCCACTGCCATTGCCCCGATGGGTCCAGCACCTGTAATCAGGACATTTTCACCAGTTAATTTGAATGTCAGGGCTGTATGGACAGCATTGCCGAACGGATCGAAAATGGCAGCGATGCGATCTTCTACAGTATCCGGTAATACAAAAACGTTTTCTGCAGGCAATGTGAAATATTCGGCAAAACACCCTGTTAAATGGTAGCCAATTCCGCGCGTATTGATGCAGAGGTGCTTCAAACCTTTCCGACAATTCGGGCAGTGTCCGCAAGTGATGTGTCCTTCACCGCTGACCCTGTCGCCGACCTTCAGGCCTTTGACCGCTCGCCCGACTTCTACGATGTCTCCTACGAACTCATGTCCGACTATCATGGGTACAGGCACATTTTTTTGTGCCCATTTGTCCCATTTGTAAATGTGCAGGTCGGTCCCGCAAATGGACGTTTTATGGATCTTGATGAGAACATCATGATCTCCGCAAGTCGGAAGAGGGGAGTCTTCCATCCATAGTCCAACTTCTGGTCTTTTTTTTATTATACTTTTCATAGATTTACCATAACAACATTACCCATTATGGTATAACATTTAATTCTTTTCCAACAATTTTAAAGGCGTTAATCGCTTTATCTAAGTCATCTATGGTATGTGCGGCTGACATCTGCGTTCTGATCCGCGCTTGTTCTTTAGGAACGACCGGATAGCAAAATCCGATGACAAAGACACCGTGATCAAGCATCCTGGCGGCAAATTCCTGCGCGAGTTTTGCATCACCCAGCATGACAGGAATGATCGGGTGTTCACCAGGAACAAGCGTAAATCCGAGGGCCTCCATTTTTTCTCTGAAATAGGCGCTGTTTTTCTTCAGCGTTTCTCTCAAGTCGCTGGAAGAGGAGAGCATTTCAAATACTTTTAATGAGGCTGTAACAATTCCAGGGCATAGGGAATTAGAGAATAAATAGGGTCTCGACCGTTGTCTGAGCCATTCGATAATCTCTTTTCTACCGGAAGTATATCCTCCTGACGCTCCACCCAAGGCTTTTCCAAGCGTTCCTGTTATGATGTCGACACGGCCGATAACACCGCAGTGTTCGTGTGTCCCACGGCCGTTTTCTCCAATAAATCCCGCAGCATGGCAGTCGTCGACCATGACAAGCGCATCATATTTGTCAGCCAAGTCGCAGACCGCTTTTAGGTTGGCAATAATGCCGTCCATCGAAAAAACACCGTCTGTGGCAATTAATTTGTAACGTGCCCCTTGTTCGACCGCTTCTTTGAGCTTGGATTCGAGGTCTTTCATATCATTGTTTTTGTAACGGAACCTTTTCGCTTTGCACAATCGAACGCCATCAATGATGCTGGCGTGGTTCAGTGAATCGCTGATAATGGCGTCTTCGGGACCCAGCAACGTTTCAAACAGGCCGCCGTTGGCATCGAAGCAGGAGCTGTACAGGATGGTATCTTCAGTTTTTAAAAAATTTGAAATCGATTTTTCAAGATCTTTGTGAATCGTTTGCGTTCCACAGATAAACCTTACTGATGCAAGGCCGAAACCCCACTTGTCAAACCCTTCTTTTGCAGCTTTGACGATTTCAGGGTGGTTGGCAAGTCCGAGATAATTGTTCGCGCAAAAATTCAGTACTTCAGAGTTGCCTTTTACTGTTACCGATGATTTTTGAGGTGAGGTGATTTCCCTTTCATCTTTAAATAAACCAGTCGCTTTGAGCTCTTCGATTTGATTGGAGATTTGATCTAAGAAACCACGATTCATTAGTAAATCCTTGTCTTTTATTGAATTGAACAAATATTAAAACATAAAGCTACAATTTTAAGCTATTCAATTAAGAGTTTAGAACCTTGGTTCATGACAATGCATGCCAGCGCCACAGCCAGGCTTCTCTCCATTACTCCCCTGAAACATGTCGACAATCCCGCGCGCGAAATGATTGTTCGATAGTTTTCCGGCCTTCGCTTGACAGCCTGATCTTGTTTCAGGCCTCTTAAATAATCCAACGGAGTGGATACTGCTCCTCCAACAGCGCCGGAAATGCCGGCCCCCATCACTTCCGTCCATCGTGATTGCCCGAAGCTTGCAGCGAAAATGCTGGAGATCCGTTCTGCCACAACATAATAAGACGCAACATAGACGACTTCTCTGGTCATCAAAGCGCCTGATCCGGCAAACAACCCTCGAATTCCGTTGATCCTTACAACGTCTCGAACCACGCGCTGCGTATGGTAGCCCTCATGTCCACTTTTTTGAATATTTTGAACGACCAGTTCAACCGGGACAGTTGTCATCCCTGAAAGGGCCCCGGCAACACTTGAAACTAAAAGGGTTTGTCCAAACGTTTGGTCGGAAAATAGGATTTTTTTCATCAATCCTAATGTGGAAATTTGGACAGCAGCTTGCGGGATGCCTGTGATGGCGTTGATGCCTGTGCCGCGGAAACAGTGACGGAAATGGAATGGAGCGCCGATCAAACGCATATTTTTCGCATAGAAAAAAGGGTTGAGCAGGGACACTCCAATTCCTAAAAGAGCGCCGTTTCTGAAATCTTTAGATAAGTTGTACCAAACGGTTTTCTCAGTTGAATGATCGGTGGGTTGCATATCAGCCTCATGACGACACTATTTAAAGTATTGACTGCAATCTTTCCACCACTGATGGATGTCGTGACTGCAGATTGAATTTCTCATCGTGTTCATGCGGAACGAACGTTCAATATCTGACATTTCCAGAGCTTTAACAATCGAATCTTTTATTTCCTCGATGCTGTAGGGATTTATCGCCAGGCAGTCTTCAATCTCTGAGATCGCCCCAGCAAACTTTGAAAGGATCAATATCCCTTTTTCGTCTGAGTGGGAAGCGATGAACTCTTTGCAGACAAGGTTCATTCCATCCCTGAGAGGTGTCACAAGGCCAATGTCAGAAGCTAAATAAAGGGCGACCAGTTGTTCAAAGGGCTTTGTTCCGTAATTGTAATGGACAGGACTCCAGCGGTCTGTTGCATAGGTTCCGTTGATCCTGCCAACAAGTTCGTCAATTTCTTTTTTGAGCTCCTGATAAGTCTCGACATTTTCTCTGCTGGGAACTGTCAGCTGATAGAAGACAAATGTCCCCCTGAGGTCTGGCCTGGTCTGAAGCAAGCGTTCGATAGCTTTCAGTCTTTCTTTGATTCCTTTCGAATAGTCGATCCGGTCGACACCGAGGATAATCTGCTTATGCCCCATCGACTCCTTGAATTCAGCGCAGTGTTGTTGGACGGTATCCTTCTTGCTTGTGGAATCGAATAGCTTGAAATCGATGCTGATGGGATTGGTGAACAATTGGCAGTCGGTCTTCTCTACTTGCAAGCGTTCGATGGCCCCGGTGAAGTTGGCTAAATAATCCGGGTGATGAAAACCTACTGAATGACACTGGAGAAGTGAAGAGATCAGTTCTCTACCCCAAGGCAGAATGGAAAAAATGTCGACATGGGGGAAGGGGATGTGGAGAAAGAAATGAATATCGAGCTCCGGCCGCATTTTTTTAAGATAATAGGGGACCAGCATCAGATGGTAATCATGGATCCAGACGGTCTCCCCCTTGCTTGCGGACCGGACGATGGAATTAGCAAAACGTTCGTTGATCTTTTGATACATCTTCCAGGCCCTGTCCTGAATGGAGCATTTTTCGAAGAAATAATGAAAGAGCGCCCATAAGGTCTCATTGCAAAAATGATCGTAAAAAAGGGAAACCTCATCTGCGGACAAGGGGACACAGTTGATTTTATAAGCGTCCGGATGATTGGCTGTTTCTTCACACAGCGTGTTGACCTGGTACTCGGTAAATTTCTCTGAAGCTCCTCCATCCCAGCCGATCCATGTACCGCCGGTGTCGATAACGATCGGCTCGACAGCGTTGATCAGACCGCCTGCTGCACGAATCCATTGTCCTTCTTTATTCTGGTAGTAGGGGAGCCTGTTTGATACGACAGTCAGCTTGGAGTTCATGAAGGTGCCGCTTTGACCATGCTCAGTTTTTCCAGTTGAGTATTGATGTCATTGATCAGATCTTCAGGATCTTCAATACCAACGGAGAAACGCACCAGACCATCTGAAATTCCCATTTCCATCCGTTCCTTATCAGGTATGGATGCATGTGTCATTGTTGCAGGATGGTTCACAAGGGATTCCACTCCACCTAAGCTTTCCGCAAGGGTGAAGAGCTTGAAATTTTTTATAAGGCGCAATGTGTCTTCGAGCGAAAGGTTGAACTCAACAGAGACCATCCCGCTGTATCCTGTCATTTGAGCGCTGGCCACTTCATGCCCGGGATGCGCCTTCAGACCCGGGTAATAGATTTTTCCAACCAAAGGATGAGAGGCGAGAAACTCGGAAATTGCCATCGCATTTCGCTGATGGTGTTCCATTCTTAGTCCCAGCGTTTTCAATCCTCTCATTGTCAGCCATGCATCGAACGGGCTGGGATTCACCCCGATCGACATACGGTTGAATTTAAACGCTTCATCCAGATTCGTATCATTGGTTACAAGCGCTCCTCCAACCACATCGGAGTGGCCTCCAATATATTTTGTCGTGCTGTGCCAAACGATGTCCGCTCCAAGGTTCAAAGGATTCTGGAAGCAGGGGGTCGCAAATGTATTGTCGATGATTGTCAGTGTTCCCGCAGATTTTGCTTTGGAGCAGAGTTTCCTGATGTCGTAAATGTCTAAAAGGGGGTTTGTCGGCGTTTCAAATAATAGCCATGCTGGTTTTTGTTCGAGATACTCATCGATTTGTTCGACGTCGATCACATGAAAAGAGATAGGCGTGTTTTTGAAAAAGCGATAAGTTCCTCCGTACAGTCCTTTAAGAGCAATGACACTGTCACCGGGATTTAGCATTGCTGCCATTGCTGAAAGAGCGCCTAGTCCTGATGAACACACCGTTGCAAATTTTCCTTCTTCAAGAGAGGCCAGCAGTTCCTCCAATCGGGTAAAGTTGGGGTTGCCGGCCCTTGTGTAATCGTATCCGCGGGTTTGTCCTGGCGCATCCTGCTCAAAAGTGCTCGTCATATAGATAGGAGGGATTACCGCGCCTGTTTGCGCGTCTGGCTCCGAACCGATATGGATAGCGCGTGTTTTAAATTTCATGAACCTATCCGTAAATTTCCTTCATAACAGATGATGATCCGACATCCATTCATCATTAAAGATCTTACTGAGATATTTGACACCTCCGTCCGGTGCGACGGTGACAATTGTCGATGGCCGGGTCAGTTTTTTGGCGATCTCCAAAGCCGCCCAAACGTTAGCCCCCGTAGAACCACCTGCAAGGATTCCCTCTTCAGAGGCGAGTTTTCGACAAACGTTGAAGGCGTCTCGGTCGGGGACTTGCATCACATCGTCGACAACAGACCAGTCAAGCGCTTTTGCCAGATGGTCCTCTCCTATTCCTTCAAGCTGATAGTTGCAATTGGCATCGACAGGGATCGTACCAGATTTAAAGTAGGGGTAGTAGATAGAGCCGATTGGATCCGGCATCACGACCTTGATATCCGGCTGCTGCTTTTTCAAATATCTGCCTACACCGGAGATTGTTCCTCCAGTGCTTGAGCTTGCGATGAAATAATCGATTTTACCGTTCGTCTGCTCCCATATCTCCGGCCCCGTTGACATGAAATGCGCTTCAGTATTTTTGGGGTTGTCGTATTGATCGATACGAAAACTATTCGGAGTGATTTTCTCGAGGTCCTTCGCTACATTGACGTAATGTTCAGGTGAGTCCGGAGAGGCTTCGGTTGGACAGATGATGATTTCAGCGCCGTAAGCTTTGAGGCTGTTTTGTTTTTCCAGGCTCACCTTATCAGGCATGGTCAAAATCGCTTTGTAACCTTTGATGGCTGCGATCATCGCGACTGCGGCTCCCGTATTGCCTGATGTATTTTCAATGATTGTACCGCCGGGTTTCAGGAGCCCCCGTTTTTCAGCGTCAGACACGATATAATTCACGATGCGGTCTTTGATGCTGAATCCAGGATTGAAAAATTCAAGCTTGAGCAGGATGGTGACATGGGGGACGGAAACAATGTTTTGCAACTTTACCAAAGGGGTGTTGCCGATTGTTTCCGCCACTGTTTTGAGATGAGCGCTTGTCGTCGTCATACCACCGATAAGGTCTAAAGGTTGTTCAGGGTCTCAATGGACTCAACAATATTATCTTCAGTAATCTCGCTGTTGCCTGCGAGTTTTTTCCCTTTCTTTGTTTCCGTGTTGATAATGACCATAGTCGGCGTTCCTTTGATCTTGAACTTTTCGCCAAGTTTCTTATAGAACTTGATCGCAAGTGCTATATCCGCGTAGTTGAGTTCGGAATATTTGACACCGTGCCTGGCGGCTTCCTCAACGATAATATTCTCGCTTGGAGCGCTGTTTTCCACTGAAAGCTCTGTAAGCATGTCCCTGAGCTCAAAATATTGCGGTTTGTTGTTCAAAATGAAAGAAAGGTTGTAGGGGATGTAGTTCAACGTTTCCGGATGGATAGCATGATCGATAAAGAAGAATTTCGCATTGTCGTCGATACGTTCAACCATGCGCTTGAGATCAGGTTCCAGCTTTCTGCAGGCCGGGCAGGCCCAATCGGTAAATAGATAGACTTCGATGTTGCTGTCCTGATTGCCGAAGGCGATGCTTTCTTTGATCGAGTTCTGGGCTGCCTCCATTGCATCGGTCTTTGTGACGCCTAGAAATGCGATGAGTAGACCGACTCCGATTGCTGTTGTCGAGGTTAAACTTTTCCATTTTGTCAGCATGGTTTTCTCCTGAATTCCTTGAGATTGTTTGTGGACTCTGTATGCTTGTATCACAAAAGCAATTGACAGACATGATGCGATGCCCAGACAAACGGGGCACCAACTGCCGATCAGTACTTTCTGTACGTAAATAAAATAAATTTCTGCACCGATCGCCGACCCTAAAAGCAACAGTTGCAAGTAGCTGATCAACGGGTTTTTTCGTGAGAACCATTGTCCGATCATCGCGATGGTAAAAAAGACTCCTCCGAAGGCCTCGAACGGCAATCCAAAAAGACGCCAACTGTGTCCCTCAGCGCATTGGGTGCTGCATAAACGCAGAATGGACATGACCGTGAGAATGACACCGGCAGTGATTGCTAACAGGGCAATCAACCAGCATTTGGTGTCCCGGTCTAGGTGGAGTGAACGTATTTTTTCCATATTCAAAATCTCGAACTTTTAACGGTTTAAGTCAAGTATTTTCCTGCAAAAGGATGTTTGGGATCCAGTTCAAGCGTCCGTTTGAACTCTTTGTCCGCACTGACAAGATCCCCCGATTCTTTATAACTGAGCGCCAGGAAGTAACGAAATTGAGCGGATTCGCCTGATTGTTGGATCACATGTGATAAGATCTCTTTGCACGCTTCAAAATCGTATAAATAGTAAAATGCCTGGGCCAATAGATACGCCAGGGCATCGTCCTCTTTGCTTATCCAAAAGAAATGCTCTTTCACATTTTTCATCACCTCAGACATTACGTGATACTTTGAGTCTTCGAGAGATGTAAATAACTCTTTGATGTTTAATCTCTTAAAAAAATACAAGAGTTGAGGGTCGAAGTTGCTGAGTTGAAAGAATGACAGAACCTGGTCCACAGTGAACTCATCATCACCGGAAAGGGTTTTATCGATCAGCTTATGACAGTCTAAAGTGTTGAACCCATCGACAAAGAGGGAGTGGAACTGATCCCTTGCCTGTGTATGCGGTTTATTGAATGAGATGATCCAGTGGTTGAACAATATGTCGCGGTAATCGGTTTTGGGAGGCCGTGGATAGTTTTCCATTGTCCCTTCCAAAAACTCTGTGTACAGTTTAAGGGCGTATCCATTCACATCGACGTTGACATCACCAAAATCAGTAACGATCGGGCGATGGTCACAGTTCTCTTTGAGCTCTTTCGGGGTATGAAACGCTTTATCTCCTGAGATGATGAACAATCTGTCGTTGGCAAGCGTTTTCAGGTTTCTAATGGTGCGGAAGGATTCTGCAGGTATTAAGAATGGCGTCCCTTCCGGCAAGCATGTTTTAAAGGATTGTAGAACCTCGTCGAAACCTGGGTCATCCGGGTAGCGCGGAAAGTGTTCGATCTCTGTCGGGGCAAACTTAACATCGACTTCTTTCATTTTTTTGGGATCTTCGATCAACTCCTCTTTTGTTATGCGATCCCCGGAAAGAACCGGATAACCTTCGAGGAGCTGTCCATCCTCATACCTGAAGAGGTCATTGGGCAGGGCTGCATAGAAATAATTGGTTATGGCGATCAGGGGGTTAGAGAGGTTGTTCAAAGTCGTTCCAGATTTAACGAGAGTGCATTCAGACCCTTTGGTCGGGTCGTAATTCGCAAAATCGAGCTTTCCATCATCAATGAAGCTTTTCAGCTTCGGGTGGTTTAGCCAGAAGTCTAAATAGTCTTCGACATTATCGGAAATGACCAGGCAGATCTGCTGCTCAATTGGCAAAAGCCTCGTCAATTCTTTGAGATACAGATAACTGAAACGCCCGGCTCCGGCGCCTACTTCGACGATATACAGAGGCGCATTTGGATCGAGCTCGGATTCCCAGTCCCTGATCGCTGCGATCGTCTGCCAGGCGTAGGCGCGAGCAATATAGGGATTGTTCGAGATTTTCCAGGCCCTTGGACCGCTGTGCTTATAAGCGTTGTGCTGGAGTTTCCAGAGTAGCGACTCGGAAAAGGGAACTCCTTCTTCAATTGTACCCATCATATTGATCATTAGAGCGTAATCTAAACAGCTTGTCAAGATTCAATTGTTAAATTATACATTTT
>Ga0180432_10009472_pt1 | contig 11879 bp, 10 predicted proteins | sample SS_ome_10_FD_132414 | JGI IMG/M metagenome (GOLD analysis project Ga0180432, IMG submission 132414) | Hypersaline lake sediment archaeal communities from the Salton Sea, California, USA - SS_1_MS_2 metaG | ecosystem: Environmental > Aquatic > Non-marine Saline and Alkaline > Hypersaline >... | reverse complement strand
TAGAATGGTGTACGGGAACGACCCGGCACGACACCGACGCTGCGCCATTCTACCGTCGGCTGTTGGTCATAACAACATGGCTGTAGGGAAGCGGCCGCACAATATGGAGAAGGCTGCACAGTCTGCAGCAAAGCCTCGGGCCCGGCGTTTGCTGGACATCGCCCTCTACGGCCGATGTTGGAGGCCGACACAGTCAATTGGATGACATTCCTTATCCATAGTCCGTTGGTCGAACAAAGGCCGGAAGGACACCGAGCGAGACTTGTGATCCAAGGGAAGTCAGAGCGGTGAAAAGACAACAGGACTCTCAGACCTCCCGCGCGTCGTTCGGAGTGCTCTCTCCCTGCCTGATCGTGCCGACGGTCAGAATGTGGATGGTCACACCGACCAGCACCACCACCAGCGCCAGCCTGACTACCATCTCATCAGTGGCGAAGGCAGCAGCGAGCACGATGCCGAGCCACAGCAGACCCAGGGTCCATAGCTTGGACCCCCGCGTCATGCCCCGACCCTCGAGGTAGTTCTTCAAGTAGCTGCCCACGAGGCGGTTGCTCAGAAGCGCCCCGTAGAGCCGCTGCGAGCTTCTCGTATAGCAGAAGGCCGCCAGCAGAAGAAACGGAGTGGTGGGTAACACGGGCAGGAACACGCCGACAGCGCCCACGGCGACGAAGACAGTCCCGGCTACTATGAGTGTCCACCGTTTCAATGTGTCTGACATGCGAGTGCTATGAGGCCCGTGGGCGTATTGCGAATCCGCGATACGGCTCCATGACTGCAATACAAAGTCCTGCCCCGTCGCGCAACAGAATGGGGGCCGGACCGGGCTCCGTGGTACGGCTGCCGCAGTGTAGTCGCTGGGTGGAATTGTAGCCAGTCGGGCTGGAATCTTTCCAATCGCTGTGGTCCCGGGGACTCCGCCGCCATGGCGCCGGTGCCCTTGGGCGTTTACCACGTGCCATTCCAATCGTTCTACGTATGTACACGCGAACCACATCGACAGATGGACGATGTATCATGATGCTCAGGAGGTTGCCACTATGTCGCGGAGGTGCCGCCCGGGCTAGTCATCTCGGTGAATGGGAGCGATTGGAGGTGTCATATGGCGAACAACGACAGAGTTCCTGAGGACAAGCAGCTTGCGAACATCGAGGAACTGAAGCTGGATGAAACGCAACTGGCGGAACAGTTGTACAACAGCGCGGGCCTGAATCCGGTCGTCGAAGCCGGTCTCAAGGACTACGACAAGCGTCTTCAAACGGAAGACAAGATGATTACGAAGGTGTTTGGTCCTCGCGGAAGCGACATCAAGGGCTATGGCGAGGCCGTGGCCAAGAGAGTTGCCCTTGCCGTTTACGGCATGATGAACAAGCAGTACGGTGGGCAGATGGGCGACCTCAGGTCGTACATCATGACGCTGGAAGACGAGCGCAACCGGGCCAACGACCGGTACGATGACCTGATGAGCAGAGTCGTGGGGATACTCGGCGAGGAGTACAAGGACCTGCGGACTGATTCCAACACGTTCATGGAAAAACTGACGACTGTACTTGGTGAGGACGCCAAGCAGGCAAGAATCGACCAGGCAGCGCTCGCCGAAAGGCTGGCCGATATCGATGGTCTAAGGGAGCAGATCAAGACCCTCTCGCAGGAAAAAGAACAGCAACAGGCGCAGATAGCCGAGCGGGACTCCAAGATAGGCAGCCTGGAATCGGAGAAGGCGTCCCTTGCCTCTGATCTCGCGCACATGAACGACGTGCACAACAGCGTGACCGCCGCGGTCGACGCCTTGCCGGAAACGGTGCCACACCAGGAGTTGGGAGAGGGGTTGGGAGAGGACCTGTACGCGTACGTTCTCAAGGACTCGAAAGTCCCGCACGCGGTCATCGATGGCGTGGGTAAGTTCATCGATTTCAAGAAATACCTGCGGGTTGCGGCGGCTCGCGGTGCTGAAGAGGCGACGAAGCAAACGGGGCAGACGCTACGCGGCGTCCTGAGCAAGAAGTAGGAGGGTTTCGCGGTTCATACACCGCGCACCTGCGGATATAACCGGCACGGCGCCATGCCTGCCCTGCCCCCTGCCACGGCTGAGAGCGTACTCTCTCACCACGCCAATGTGCCTGAGTCCGAAGCGACTGCAGTACGTCTCGCCAGCCAGTACGACCGCCATCGCGCTCTGTTATCGTATGCCCCTGCGGGACTGTGTTTGCAGATGGCAGCAACCCGCACGGGGGAACGCATAGCGCGGTGAAACGTCCTCATATCTTCCACGGCTGGTTCGTCCTTGCAGGCGGCTTCACCATCACAATCGTTGCGTACGCGATGCGCAACACATTCTCCGTGTTCTATCCGGTCATCGTGACCGACTTCGGCTGGACGCGAGGCAGTACCGCATTGATGTTCTCAGTCGCACTGCTATCCTATGGCCTTTTTGCGCCGGTCGCAGGGACATTGGCCGACAGATTCAAACCTGGATACGTCCTGGCGCTCGGTGGCGTCGTCGTTGGTCTCAGCCTGGCTCTCTGCAGCCAGGCAACTGCGGTATCGCACTTCTACCTCATCTACGGCGTGTTGACCGCCATCGGCACCAGCCTTATCGGCATAACGCCACTCATGTCGGTTCTCTCGCATTGGTTTGGCGCAAGGCGCAGCGGTACCGTCTTTGGCATCATCGGCTCCGGATTCGGTGTCAGCCTTGTGACTGCGCCGGTGTACCAGTGGCTCATATCCGGCCATGGCTGGCGCGCGGCGTACGTCATTATCGGTCTGAGCGCCATGGCCATAATTGTCCCGGTGAGCCTGCTGCTCATGCATCGGAGCCCTCAGCAGCAGGCGCTTGTCGATCACAGGCGGACGGAAGTCGCCGCAACCGACCGCGCGCTGGACGCGCCGCAGCACGGGCATCAGTGGACCGTGCGCGCTGCATTTCGCACAAGCACCTTCAAGCTATTCCTCATCGTCGGCATGTGCTGCATGGGCTTCGCGCTACAGGTCGTCATCGCCCACCAGGTCTACTTCCTGCAGGACGTCGGCTTCGACCCAATGGTAGCCGCAAGCGTGTTCGGCACCTTCGGGGTCGCCGTGGCCGCGGGCAACCTCTCAAGTCTACTGTCGGACCGCTTTGGCCGCACACCGTTCTTTGTGGCGGGCTGCCTGGCGGTGACGGTGGCGATGCTGCTGCTGAACGCAGTGAGCAACCCTGATTCGACCGTCTTACCCATGCTGTTCGCGGCACTCGCAGGCTGGGGTCTGGGCGTATGTGGCCCGACCTGCTACGCAGCCCTGGCCGACCGTTATCACGGCCGCGACTATGGCGCCATCCAGGGAGTCATGATTCTGTTCGTCTCGATCGGTGCAGCTATCGGGCCGTGGACAGGCGGTTGGCTGCACGACGTCTCAGGCAGCTATAAATCGACCTTCATCCTCGTGCAGGTGCTGCTTCTGACCGCAGCCGGACTGTTCATGGTGGCTACCCGTCGGGGTCCGGAGTGGCCACAGCACCGTCAGGACTGAAGTCGTGATAAGCGAAGGGTGAGTGACTCCGAACGGCGGGCGAAACGGTGAGGGTTCTCTGAAGGCTAACAGTCACTGCTCTCAATCACCTTCTTCCGGAGGTCCGCCAGCGCCTCCCCTAAGGACCACTATTCGCCTTAGCCCGCGACTGAATTCGAGCCGGTTGTCAGTTATCCCGACGCACCACATCCGAGGCAAGAATCCATTCGGCGGCTTCACGAATACCGGGAACCACTATTCTCCATCGCGGTAACTCCGCCCTGTGCTGCACCCCGTGTCCCGTAAGCACGAATATCCCGGTAGCGCCCGCGTTGTCAGCAAGAACAACATCGTGAGGATGGTCCCCCACCACAAACGAGGCGGCAAGGTCGATTCCGTAGTCCCTGGCAGCTTTCTGGAGGAAGTAAGGGTTGGGTTTGATGCACGCGCACCCCACGTCCCTCGTGTGCGGGCAGCAGTAGACGGCGGAGATTGTAACGCCCTGCTTGAGCAGTTCCGAAACCACATACTCATTGACCTTCGCGACTTCGTCAGAGCTGACCAGTCCTCGACCGATTCCGGGCTGATGCGTGACCACAAATAGCCGGTAGTGCTTCTGCAGTCTCCTGAGGGCGGAAACGGAATCGGGAAAGAACACTACTTCGGATGCACTCCGCAGGTGCCCACGGTCTTCGATGATCGTGCCATCGCGATCGAGAAAGACCGCGGGTGCGATGTCTGATGTAGTCATCGTCCCCCCAATCAGTCAGTTGTACTTTGGCGAGCGTTGGCCTGGCTCACGAAGAGCTCTGCGCGAGCGCTCATCGATTAGACGGCTCCCTTTGCGGCCGGGAAACCAATAGCGGAGGAGCTGGCGCAGCATCCTCTCATGTTCATAGATGTTCAGAGGCGATGAACTGCCCGTAGTCCTCTGCCGTTGCGCCTGAAAGGCAACTGTCGATAATCCTGCGGCCAAGGGGATGCAGGTCCGGTTGAAGGAATTCGCTGATCTGCTCACGGAAGAAGTCCGCAAGGATCTGAGCACCTGCGTCGTACGCCTCGGGACCAACTTCAGGCTGAGTATCCACCTGGAAGAATGGCCGTGGCACTGTGACGCCCTCGATACGGATTTCATTGAGAGCGTAGCCCAGCAGCGAACACCGGGCGGGCACAAGCTGGTCCGAAAGGAATGGCGCATGCCCGCGTCGCGCCAGATAGTCGCGCGCCAGCCACTCGGGCATGAAACCGGTCTCCCATGCTCCCACATGCTGGTTGGGCGTGAGGATGTACCGTGTCCGGGGGGCGTCTACGAATTGGCGGAGCAGCAGGTTGGCCTGATCGACCTTGCGACCAGTCGTGAACGGCCAGTAGCTACCCACACCCTCGCTGCTCATGCCCTCCACATCCACGATACTGGGATTGGAGTAGCCGCGCGGCGCGACCAGACGCCACAGCCACGCCAGGGCAGGCGGTAGGATATGGAACAGCCCCACAATGCCATACGTCGTTCTTTCCCTCGTGCAGGGGGGCGTGCGCACACCGAAGGAACGGACGTCGATGGCAACTGGCTCGTTCGTCACGCCCGGAACTATCTCCCTTGGCAGAATGACCCTCGGGTTGGGACAGGGCACCCCGGGCTCGTCCTGAATATGCTCCCAGATCAGCGCAGTACTCCCTGCAACCGCATCGATATTCAAGAAGAGCAGCGAACGAGGTGGCGCCACGGTCAAGCGCTCCAGGTCATGGTCTCTTCCGTAGTTGTTGATGTGGTTGACGCGAACAAACCAGCCGCTCTCCGCATCCAGGACCCGAAGCTTACCATCGTCTTCCTGTAGGTCCGAATGGCACAGTCCCATATCGTCGCAGACTGGATGCAGGTCGCACGTCCTCCGAATCTCAAGGAACCGCTCCTCGCCGGTGACGATATTCGTGCCGATCCGGATGCGCCCGTCGGGCAGACGGTGCGGTTGCTGCAGCATCTCACTCTTTCCTCCACCGCTGGCCCCTTCGTGCATGAAGGAGACGATGTTGTCGTACGGGGTCACCACCTGGGCGGCCGAGCAGTGCGCAGTGACCCAGTTCTGCTGAACGCCCATCTCAATCAGGGCTCCGTAGACTCCCTTCTTGGCGCTTGGGCCGGGATAGAGGTTGTACGAGAACATCTCGTGTACCTTCAAGCGGTTATGCACGACAACCTGGCGGCCCTCGAAGTGGGTGTGCCTGAACGTCGGTGCCACGTAGATAATAAAGTCAGGCTCGAACAGGCGATCAATCTGCTCCAGGTCGATGACCCCCTGTAGAAGCCCTAGCCCAAAGGCGAAGAAGCTTGCGTTGGCGGGGCAGATGGCCACCCCGTCACCTCCCAGGCCGAGCGAACCCATCTCGAACGCGAACACGGCCAGGTTCTGCCCGGCCAGCCAGTCAAAAGTCTCCTGACGAACCTTGTCGAACGCACAGCCGTAGCGGTCATGGAATCGCGGCTTATCCGATGGACTGGAGTCGGCTACCACCATGCAATCGGGGTCCCGACGACGCATATAGGGGTCGAAGTAGTTGGCCGATATGCCATTGCGGACACGGACCACGTCGGTCTCCAGCACTTCCCGACCATCGGGGAGAGTATAGGCGACCGTCCATTGGAGATTGTCCTTTCCGCCGCAGGCCAGATCTTCCAGGTCCCTAATGGTCGACGCGAAAGAGACGGAAGGAGCCTGTTCAAGTACCCTTCTCGCCTCATTTGGGAGCTTCAGGTTGGGGGGTATCCTTGGCTGCGATGATTCGTCGAGCAACTGACTATTGGCAACGTTCTCTGCCACGGGTTTCTCCTTTGTGTATGCGTGAACTCATAAGGATAACAGCTAATCCCTTGCTGATTCACATGAAGGTTGAGCCACGGGACACGCTCCCTCTCTTCGGCGTCTCCACTCGGCAGACGACCACACGCAGCGCAGGGAAGTCGGTCGGCTACCTCACCCCCCAACAGTTCCTGCAGCACTACCATCACAATCGAAAGGATGTGATCTGTCACTAATCCCCTGGACGAGTTCAAGAAATGGACGTTGTGAAAAGGGTCTGATAGCATGAGATGCCACTAACCCGTCCGACCTCTCACTTCACTCCCCTCGGATATCGTGTAGCAGAATCACTCAGGCGAAGCGAACGACCGGTGGGTACGCTTCATTTACAGGAGAGCAGACATGCCAGCAGGTGTGCCGTTCAGCCGTATCCTGATAGCAAACCGTGGCGAGATCGCAATCCGCATCATGCGCGCCTGTCGCGACTTGGGAATCCATACCATCGCCCTGTACAGCGACGTCGACAGGCAGGCGCTCCACGTCGGATATGCTGATGAGGCTCATCCCATTGGCGGTGCGTCAGCACGGGAGAGCTATCTTGATATAGACAAAGTGCTCACGGTAGCCGCGAAGACGGGGGCCGAGGCGATACATCCAGGGTATGGTTTCCTTTCGGAGAATCCTGCATTCGCGGAACTCTGTGAGAACCGGGGGATTGTCTTCATCGGTCCTACCGCTGAGGCGTTGCATTCCGTTGGCAACAAGATTGCCGCGAGGCAAACTGCGCAGAAGTGCGACGTGCCCGTTGTGCCGGGTTCTATCGCCAGCCTCAACGGGCACATCGAAGCCGCGGCTATTGCCGGCATGATAGGGTATCCGGTGCTGCTCAAGGCCGCAGCCGGCGGTGGCGGCAAGGGGATGCGTACCGCCACGACCGAGGCCGAATTGAGACAGGCTCTTGATGTAGCGGCGCGAGAAGCAGACCACGCTTTCGGCGACTCCAGTCTCTATGTGGAGAAGCTTGTAGACCCGGCACGACATGTGGAAGTCCAACTGCTGGCCGACCACTTCGGCAACGTGATACACCTCGGAGAAAGGGATTGCAGCATCCAGCGCCGCTTCCAGAAGGTCATCGAGGAATCACCATCACCGGCGGTGAACGATGATCTCAGACGTCGCATTACTACGGCAGCGATTAGCATAGCTAAAGCCATCGGCTATCGCAACGCCGGGACCGTCGAGTTCCTGGTAGACGGCGACAACTTCTACTTCATCGAAGTGAACGCCAGGCTGCAGGTGGAGCATCCCGTCACCGAGATGGTGACCGGCATCGATCTTGTGAAGGAGCAAATACTGATTGCGGGCGGGTTGCCTCTTCGACTACGACAAGGCGATGTCTCATTCCGGGGTGCCGCGTTGCAGGCGCGCATCTATGCGGAGAACCCCTTGTACAACTTCATGCCAAGTCCGGGCTCCATCAGTAGATTGGCAGAGCCATCCGGCCCCGGGATACGCATCGATAGCGGTATCGCCGCGGGCAGCGCCGTGCCTATCGAATACGACGGACTACTCGCCAAGCTGGTTGCGTGGGGGAGTATGCGTTCCGAAGCCATCGAGAGGATGAAGAGCGCACTCGACGACTACGACATCTCGGGAGTTCTCACCACGATTCCGTTCAAGCGATACGTGCTCGATTGCCCGGCGTTCCAGTCGGGAGACTATGACACCGGGTTTGTCGCGAGCATCATGGAGGACTGGAAGCGTTCCTGCCGTCGGGCGTGATTCGCGTTGTCCACTGCAACCCCGGCCAGTTCACGCGTAGTGGCGGAGGCCTACTGTCGTCCGACTGTTCCCCTAGTAGTCGCTGTACTCGGCCACCTTCTTGCGGAGGTCGTGAAGCTCTTGATCTGAGAGACCATTCCTTCTGGCCAGTTCAGCGTTAACCTCGAGCCGCGTGTCGACGATTCCCCGCAGCACTTCGGCCGCAGGCGATTCCGGGTCGGCGGCGATCGCCTTTTGCAGCACCGGCAGGACCGTGTAAAGAGAGCAGTAGTTCAGCGTGCCGAGACGCATGTGCCGGCTGATGCACTTGTCGCATTGTCCGTGGTTGGGACACCCCATGTTGACGCAGGGGCAGATCTCCGCAATAGGCACTGGTTCACCTCCGATAGTGAGACGTATTCGCCGTGCTGCACAGGTTTCGCTGTAGGCGTAGTCCCTGCGTTCTTCAGCGGACTGTAGACACTACCCAGACTGTGTGCGATATGCAAACCGGCCTGACCGGAGCCATGGCATAATGGGCGAAACAACTCTCAGATTGGTCGCAGGGAGGCAAGCCATCGTGGACGTCAAACAGGTATGGGCCGTATTCTTCAGCACAACAGGAACAACAAGGACGATAGTGACAAGGGTCGCGGAAGGCATCGCCGGTGAACTGGGCGTTGCATGTGAGACCTACGACTTCACCCTGCCCGCGACCAGAGACAAGGTTCCGAGTTTCCCCAGCGACGATCTCGTTGTTTTCGGTACGCCCACATACGCCGCGCGCGTGCCCAACGTCCTGTTGAAGTACCTGGGGGCCATACGAGGAAACGGTGCCGTCGCGGTGCCGGTGGTGCTGTTTGGCAACCGCAACTACGACGATTCCCTCATCGAGTTGAGAGATATACTCGAGAAGGACGGCTTCCACACTATTGCCGCAGGGGCGTTCGTTGGTGAGCACTCGTTCTCATACACGCTGGGTGCCGGCAGGCCTGACGAGGGTGATATGGCAGTAGCCGATGACTTCGCGAAGAAGGTGGCCGCAAAGCTGAAGACTGTGACTGATGTTCAAACGTTAAGACCGATACCCGTGAAGGGTATTCCGTACCCCTACCGGGATTACTACCGGCCTCGCGACCCGCAGGGCAATCCCGTTGACATGCGCAGGATTAGACCGCTGACGAGCGACGCATGCAACGACTGCAAGATATGCGCGCGGGTCTGCCCAACAGGCTCGATCAGCCACGACAACGTAAGAGAGTACATTGGCATCTGCATCCGGTGCGGCGCCTGCGTCAAGAAGTGCCCGCAACAGGCAAAGTACTACGACGACGCGGCCTACCTGTACCATAAGCGAGAACTGGAGGAAGGCTTCAGCAGGCGGGCGGAACCCGAGTTGTTCGTGTAGGAGGTGGTGACATGAGACTTGCTGGAAGAGTCGCCCTCGTTACCGGGGGCAACAGGGGGATAGGCCGAGCAATATCCCTGGCGTTCGCGACGGAGGGCGCGAAGGTTGTTGTGGTCGGGAGGAATGCGGCGTCGTGCGACGAAACAGTGGCCGCAATCAAGGCGGAAGGGAGCGAGGCGCTTGCCATCCGGGCCGATGTGTCGCGCGAAGCTGATGTGGCCTCCATGGTCGCCACAGCGGTGCAGCGCTTCAACCGCATCGACATCCTGGTGAACAACGCCGGCGTGAATCTCCCCTATAAGGCAGTGGTTGAGCTCACTCCCGAGGAATGGGACTACGTCGTCGGGACGAATCTGACGGGCCCGTTCCTCTGTTGCAGGGCCGTCGTGCCTGTCATGATCGCCCAGGGCTACGGCAAGATAGTAAACATCTCCTCGCTGGGAGGCAGAAGCGGCGCAGCAGGAAGAACGCCCTACCGGCCGACAAAAGCCGCGCTGATCAACTTCACAGAATGCGTTGCGGCTGAGGTGAAGGAACACGGCATCGACGTCAATGCCGTTTGCCCGGGCCCTGTGAATACGGACATGATGCGCGAGATAACGAACAACAATGTGCCCTTGAACGCCATGCAGCCGGAAGAGATAGCCGCCGTAGTGGTATTTCTGGTCTCAGGTGAGGCTGGAGCAATAACAGGAGCAGCGATCGACGCCTTCGGCGAGGCCAACCCTCTCTTCGGCTCCCAGGCGTCGCGAATCCGTCCGAAGTAGGGCTCCCCGAAAGGCATGTGGACCGGCGGTCGTCACCCAACGTAGATCTTTGGCCTGGACAACCGTTGACCGACGCGGGTTTCGAGAGGGTCCGCGACTGCAAGGTCACAAAGAGACCGGGGCCGGGAGGACTGTAGTTCTTGTGCGCGGTCAAGCCGCGACCACAACACATGATCCAGCCCTCCCGGCCCTTCGAGTCGAACTTGAAGCCGACGGTTCGCCCCTGCCTACAGCTTGGCCACAGCGAGTTCCGCCGCATTCACCAGTTGGTACACGATAGGCGACGCCGTCAAGGCAGGGTGAGTACCCATCTGGAACAGTGACACCTCGTGAGCCGTCATCCTGTGCAACACGCAGGCGCTTATGACGTTCACAAGCTCACCAACTCCCCGACCACCGGAGATGCCACCACCGAGGAGCAATCCACTCTTCTTGCAGAAGACGAGCTTCACTTTGGTCGGTGCCGCTCCGGGCATCCCCCCAGGGTGTCTATCAACACTGGACGCTTCCCCAACCACAACATCGATGCCCTCGTGCTTCGCTGCCATCTCAGTGAGTCCGGCACAGGCAAACGCCTTCTCACCGACTATCGTGGACCAGACACCTATCTCACCCGGATTGCCGCAGCAGGTGTTGAAGAGGTTGGCCCCTACTATCCGTGCCTCAGCAGTTGCCACGGATGCCAGCATGATAGGGCTGAGCCTGCCCGTGAAGAACGAGCGCTTCTCCGCGCAGTCCCCGCAGGCGAAGATGCTGGGATCGGTCAGCGTACGCATGTAGTTGTCTACCGCGATGGCCTTCGTGGAACCGATCTCAAGGCCCGCGTTCCGAGCCAGTTCAACGTTGGGCACCGCGCCAACGCCCATCATGACAACGTCCGCGGGTATGACTTCGCCATCCGAGAGTTTTACGCCGGTAACCTTGTCATCGCCGAGGATCGCTTCAATCCTGCGCCCCGTGAGCAGTCGGACGCCTCTCTCGGTGAGAACCGTCTCTGCCTCAACACAGAACTCTGAGTCGAGCGCGAGCTGCAGGCAGTGGGGCAGTATCTCAACGATGCTGACGTTTGCCCCGGTGCCCTTCTTGCATTCATCGGCAAACTCCACTCCGATGAATCCCCCCCCGATTACCACGATATCCTTAGCGTCACGCATCTGCTCTTGCACGCCACCAAGATAGTCCGCGTCCTTGCTGACGACGAACACATTCTCTTTGTCCGAGCCGGGGATAGGCAGTCGCATGGGCAGAGAGCCTGTAGCCAGCACCAGTTTGTCGTAGCCGATGGATTCGCCGCTCTTCAGGGAAACGGATTTCTTCGCCCTATCGATGGATACCCCCTCATCCTTGACCAGCTCGATGCCGTTGTTGCTCAGCACCGCATCGGGAATGAGATCCTTATCAGGGCTTCCCACCGTTCCGAAGATGTACGGTATGCCGCAAGGGACCAGCACCTGTTCCTCTTTGCGCACGAGCACCACCTTCTTGTCCGGGTGTCGGCGACGACTGCTGATGCCCGCGACGATTCCCGCCGCGCTTCCTCCGACAACAACTACGTCTGCTTGTACCATCTAGTTCAATCCTCCTGATTCCGCCCCGGGCCTTTGAGGCCTGGGTTCCTATAAGACAATACGACATTCTATGCGTCCGCGTGGTGCGTTT
>Ga0180432_10009471_pt1 | contig 11881 bp, 23 predicted proteins | sample SS_ome_10_FD_132414 | JGI IMG/M metagenome (GOLD analysis project Ga0180432, IMG submission 132414) | Hypersaline lake sediment archaeal communities from the Salton Sea, California, USA - SS_1_MS_2 metaG | ecosystem: Environmental > Aquatic > Non-marine Saline and Alkaline > Hypersaline >... | reverse complement strand
TGCATTTGTGTTTGCTTTATGATATAAACATAATTGATTTCCTTGAGTGGTTGGTAAATAAGTTTCTGCTTCAATTCCGTCGTATTTTGTAATTATTAATTCTGAGTTGTCTATTTGGATTGGGGAAGGCATTTCTGCTGATATGGAAGTTAAAGAAAGAGTGATAACTAAGGTGACCAAAGTGAACAAAGAGATAATCTTTTTTTTTCCATTCATGTTTATTTTCTTATCAAACCAAGAATTCCTCCTTTTTTTTCATTTTCTCCAGACATAACATTTCTATTTTCCTGAATTGTTGAGTTAAGCAATCTTCTAATTCCTTCATTCTCTGGTTGTTTAAGAGCAACTAAAGTATTTGTGTAAACAATTTCCTTTATAAAATATAGTTGTGATTCTGATTTTATTCCATATTCCCTCCAATTATCTAAACACATTTTCATCGCAGTCTTAACTAGGCTTAATAATCTTTTCTTTATCTCTTCATCTTTTAAATTAGAAACAGAAACAGTTCTAGTTGATGCTGGGAAAATTAAATTTGTTATTGCAGAAGCTCCTTTTTCTGTTAGAGCATAATCTGTTAATGCTGGATTTGCAACCCACCTATTTGAAGTTTTATCAAATTCTTTCCCTAAAAGTCTTTGTTTTATCTCTTCTATTGTTTCTTCTGGTCTGATCTTATCTAACAAATCTGCCTTACTATCAGGCATATATCCCCCTTGACTTGGAGGATACATGAATTCTTGTTCTTGAGGTATTTCTTGTTCCATTATTTAAATATGTTTGAAAAAGGAAAATCCTTTCTTTTCTTTTTTTTAATTGGTTTAAATATAGGTCTTACTTCTAATCCCGTAAACCTTTTACTAGCCTTTGGAGCTTTTCCTTTTCCTTTTATTCCAAAGGTTAATGCCTTAAAACTAGGGAAATAACTATACTTTCTATTAGCTGTAAGCTTTCCTAATCCTCTCATGTTGCCTATTCCTAAAGGTGTTGGAAGTAGAAATGGTAAGGGTGTTGTAGAGGGGCTTGGAGTAAAAGGTGTTACTGGGGGTGTTGCTGGTGGACTTATTTGTCTTGACTTTGAAACAGATTTAAAGTCTTGAGTTATTCTTGGAATTATTGCTGGAGTAACTCCTTGTCTGGGAAGTTGCGCAACATTAGGAATATTTGCCTGTGATGTAATAGTTCCACTTCTTGTCTTTGTTGAGGCTTTTGTTCCAACAATTTGAGAAGCCGAAGGAATAACACCTGTTCTTTCTCTAACTGCTGGTTCATCAAAAACAACTTGAGGTTGAATCTGTTGTGTTGTTACACTTGGAGATTTTGTTTGTGGAATTTGAATATTTTTAACTAAAGAAGTTACACCCACATTTGAAGGAGAAGAAATTGTTCTAGCAATATTTTGTGTTACTTGAGGCGTTGCAGACTTGAATACAGATTCTGTTAAAGCGTATTGATAACCCACACTTCCACCACTTTTAAAAACTTGTCCTGAACTTCCTCCAACACTAAAAATATTAGAAGGGCTTGAATCAAGTGTTTTAATATTTCCAAAGAAGTTAAGTTTTCCCGAAGATAAAGTTTTTTGTCCTGTGTTTAAATTAACTCTTAATGTCTTTGCTGAACCACCAAAGATTTTGGATTCTGTTCCTGCACCAACAAACTTAAAAGAAGTTGTTTGTCCTCCAGGTGTAGCCATAGCTTGAACATTTGTGTTTGTCATTCCTCTTAATGGATCATAAGTTGTTTTTACACTTGCTGTTCCTGTTGAAGTTGCCCTAGATGTAACTTTCCCAAAACTTCCTGTAAAATCATCAATATTACTTGCAACATTAAACTTCTTCCCAGATGAAACAATTCTCGGGGTTGTTGAAGTCGTATAAACTCTTCCTGAAGTTTCTATATTAGCGAATTGTATTTTTTTGCTTCCAGCAGTATAAAGAGTTGTCCTTCCTTTTCCTCCTTCTAAAAGTATTTTATCTGTTCCAGAAATAACAAAAGGCTGAGTTATTTCAGATGTTAATCTTTGAGGATTTATATTTAATACATATCTATCTACCCAATTAGGAGTTGTTTGTTTTTGTGCTTTAATAATATCAAATCCCCCAGTTGGTGTTTTTGTTCTTAAGGTTTGAGAAGTAGTTGGAGCATTTTTCATAAGGTTTTGCATTCTCATATTTTGAACTTGAGAATATTGTCCTTTTAATCCAACAGCCCCTAAACCAACTTCTCCAATGGTTAAACCATAACTTGCAATATTTCCACCAGTTTTACCAATACCTGTTTTCTCTCCTATAATTTCTCCTCTAGAACCAATTCTTTCTCTACCAGAAGATGTTGCAATATCTTCAACTCCTCCAGCAAATAATAATATTGGACCTGCTGGTGTAAAATAAGGAGCTGTCGAGGCTGTTCCACCTATTAAATTTCCAACTCCTTCAGTATTCCAAAGTTGATATGTTCCAGGATATTTATAAGCCATTCTATATTCAAAACCTTTATACTGCCTGGCTAACCAATCTCCAGTATACATAACTCCTCCCTTAATAGTTCCAAAATTAGATTTATAGTAATCCCATTGAGCTTCATTTGCTGAACTTATCATCTTCGGTTTTTGTCCTGGAGCAAGATTTTTAAAATCTATTTCCTTTCCACCATTTATTGTTTGGTTTCCTGTAAAAGATTCTACTTTGGGAGCAAAAGCCCTCGTATCAAATGTTCCTGATAAAGTCCCCAATTTAAATTCTCCTCCAGAATCTTTATAATAAGTTGTATATAACGATCTTCCTATTTCATTTGCAGTTTTCCCTCCAGTATTTGGAACTACTGCATTTCCATGATATGTTATTCCTCCAACAGAAATTCCACCACTCCGATTTAATTTTGCCTGAGATTCTGTCTGTGTTACAGATGTTGATGGTTGGGAAGATTTTCCTGAAGAAACATCTTTTTGAAGTTGCGAACCTTGATAAGAAGTTTGTCCTACAACACTCTGTCCTGTGCTTTTATCAATATCTTTTTGTAGATTAGAGCCTTGATAAGAAGTTGTTCCTCCTGAACTACTAGAAGAAGAGCCTCCACCACCAGATGAACCTCCACCACCAGATGAACCTCCTCCACCACTAGAAGGGCTTGGAGTAAAAGTTGAACTTGGTGGAGCTATTGATTGTAAACCCCCACTTCCAAAACCAATACTTCCAGAATTACTAGAACCACCACCTGAACCACCACCACTTGAAGGTTTCTTAAATATACTTTTTACTTTTTTCCATAATCCCATTTTATCTTAAAAAAGTTCTCCCAAACGCATCTTTAATTAAGTGATAAGTATTTCCGTTTTGGTCTCGTGCAACTATTCCTGTATCTTTATCGCCTTGCCAATATTCATGGGCGTCTTCTTGATTTGCTGGAATTAATCCCATTAGAGCTAACCCATAATAATTTGGTTCAGATAAAGTTTTATCCTCGCTGGTTTGTGAATTTTTATAAATAAAAGAACCAATAAATAATACTCCAAGCATCAAAGTTATAATTAGAAACAAAGCTTGGCTTTTTTTATTGTTTAACATAATAAAATAACTTGTTAAACAATGTTTAAAAACCTTTCGGAGATGTTACTACTAATATAAACACAAGGTTTATAAATAGAATATTCCTTAAAATTAAAAAGATGGAAGAAGAAAATAAGAAACAATATCAAGTTACCCTCGATAAGCCCCTTGTTGAAAAAGCAAAAGAAATACAACTACTTCTTGCTCGTGCTGAAAATCTCTCTTGCTTATTAAATAGCTTATTAATTGGATGGGTTATGGAAATGCAAGAAGTTATCACTGGACAACAAAAACAAGTTGGAGGAATAGGATAATGGCTAAAGAACGGATAGACGCTTCACAAACGATTATTGAAGCAATGTCTCTCGTCGCTGAAAATAAAGTAAATGAAACAGATATAAAAATTTTGAGTGTTTTATCAAAAGAGAAAATAACTATTGGAAACCTTTCCAAAAAAGTTGGTATCGCCTCCGTTAATATTTGGAAGAGATTAAAGCATCTTTCAAAGATGAAATTAATTAAAATTCCAGATCAAGGGAGAGGAAAACCAAAATATCCAGAAATAAAAAGGACAACTCTTGTAAACTTGATTTTGAGAGATGTTGATACTTTTGAGAGAGTAATAAAACAAAATGGAGAAAAAGAATAATGGCTAAAGAAAATTATGATAAAGACGAACTATTAGAAGAATCGGAATATTCTAGGAAGTCAGAATTTAGTAAAGCTAGATTATGCGAAGACCATTCAAGAAGAATACTTGAACTACGGTCAAGAGATATGCGACCTGGTTATACTACTTGGTTTACAGATAAAGATGGAAATTCAAAACCACAAGTTATTCCAGATTCAAGGAAAGAATATGTTGGTGCTGTTGAGATACTAATGAGATTTCTGTCTCCAGAGATTAAGATTGAGAAGTCTAAAATAAAAGACATATATGAAGAAGAAAAAGAAGAGGTTTTCAATAAATATGCTTATCATGAAAAAGCATATAAATATTATGACACAAATAAAAATTGTGCTTTATGGAAATTGACAGGGGAAATTTATCTCCCCCAAAAAGGTGCAAGAATTTTATGCGATGATGAAACCGCACCTAACTCCGTAAATATCTCGAGTAAAAATGGATTGTGGGATATTAAAGTAGATGCATATTGGGATGCTCTTGTGGATTTGTGTGACCAACTATTTGAAGAATTAGTGGATCTAATGCATAAAATAGATTACTTTAAAGGCGGAAGTAGTTTCTAAAATGAAAATAAAAACAACAAAAGACTTATTGGAAAGTCCAGAATCAGATTTGATTGTTAATTATATTATGAGTAGATATAATAAGGGGCTATATACTTTAGTTCTTACTGCTGGTCTTCCTGGAACTGGAAAATCATCTGTTGGTCAAAGATTAAAACAATTGCTGCACGAACAAATGGGAGGAGAATCTAAAGTAGAACATATTGTAGATAATCTATTAGATTTAGTTAAATTTGTAAAGAACGCAAGTCCAGATAAAGAAGAACCAGATATTTGCGTGGTTGAAGAAATTAGTGTGTTATTTCCTTCTCGTCGTGCAATGAGTGGTGACAATGTAGATATTGCTAGAATCCTTGATACTTGTAGAAAAAAGAAAGTTATACTTATTGCCAATGCTCCACTCTGGAATAGTGTTGATAGTCATATTCGTGCTATGGCAAATGTCTTTCTTCAAACAATACGAATTTATAGAGATGTAGAAATAGTGTATTGTAAATGTTATAAGTTACAGACCAATCCCCAATCGGGAAAAACATATACTCACTCATTTAAGAGAGATAATAAAGATGTTTCAAGATGTTACTTCAGAAAACCCAACAAAGAATTGTGGGAACAATACGAAAATAGAAAAGATAGTTTTCTTGATATGATTTATTCACGGATAGAAGCTAGGCAGGTTAAAAAGATGAAAGAGGATAAAAAGTTGTTGCAACACTTAAACCCGCAGGTAGTTCAAGGATTAACTAAAAGAGAATTAGAAGTTTATGATAAAGTTTATAATAAAGGAATGCAACAAAAAGAAATTGCTGTAGAATGGGGCGTAGATCCAGCAATAGTTTGCCGATTGATGAAGAAAATCAAAGAAAAAATGACAAATCCCCTAGAAAATGAAGTAAATTGACTCAATAAGACCAATTCCCAGACATATAAAGTAATTTAGAATTGTCAAGATAGAAAAAAATCATAGAACAAACCAAATAAAATGGAACAACAAGACACATATTATATAAGTAATGCAATAAAAAACTGGTTGAAAAGAAATAAAACCCAATTAATAATCGCTTTTGTTCTGTTGTGCTTAGGAATCTTTGCTCTAAATCAATACATCTCTATTATATACAAGGTGGAATTATTATTTCAACCATGTGAACTATGCCAACAGGCAGGATATGAATGTAGGAAATTTCTTCCAATTAATCTAACTGGATAAAAAAATAAAAATAAAAAATAAATTTTGTTTGATTACTCTTTTGAGATTTCTTGTTCTATTAGTTTTAAAGTCTTCTCACAAGTTTTACTTAAAGCCATTATTGTTCCAGCCATTCTCATATTCAAATCTAAAATCCTATCTAACTTTAAATGAATCAATTGGGAATCTGTTACAACTTGCATAGAAGGTTCTCCAGTAGAAGTCTCTTCTTTTTTTTCTTCTTGGACTTCCGTCGGAGATTCTTCTTTTCTAGAACTAAAGATACTATTTTTTCTTGCCATCTTTTTCTTCTAAGTTTAGTTTGTCGAGGGCTTCTTGCATTTTAAATACATCTCCATCATTAAGTTCTTTAACACTTTCTTTTCCTTGTAGATGTGCAAAAAATGCTGCAAGAGTAAATTGGAATATTGTCGTTGCTGCAATAGAAAATATTGAATAACCTTCAAGTATTGCCCATTGGTCTATTAATCTCATTAATCCCATAACTGCGGTTATAGTAAACATATATTTACCGACGAGATAAAACTTTACTGGATCTATTTCTAATCTTGGAACTTTCATTTTCTCTCAATAACTAAGTCTTTAATTTCCAATTTATCTTTTGTTTTATCTTCGGCAACAAGAAGACCATTTTTAATATCATTTTGAACAATCTCTAAAACCTCTTCTTCAGTTTTTCCAGAAAATAATTGAATCATTTGACCACGAGAATATAAAACATTCTTATAACCATCCTCTTTCATTTTCTTTACTGTTGCTTCAGCTTTTCCTGCTACATCATATTGAGCAAAGTATTTTCCTTCGAAGATTCTGATTGTTGTCTTCTCTGGCTTTTGTGCTTTCTTACTATGCGTAAAATAAGTTACTTTAATCATGGTGCAGAACTTGCTGGAACAGCAGACAATCTTTGGGCAGTCTTCTCATAAAATTCCAAAGCTTCTCGATGTAATTGAACAGCTTCAGCCATTGTATTCTTTACATATTGAATTACTAATATTAAAGAGATAAACAGAATTATTCCTAGAAAACCAAATACCATAACTTGAGCTAAAGTTTCCCATTTGCTCATGCTTTCTTTTTCAGCGTCAGAGATAATCTTTGAACAAGCATCTCTATAATCTGAAGGAGCTATTCCCATTAGAATATTTTGTCCTTCATCAGTAAGCATACATCTATCAACAGGAACTAATATCTTTGGGTCGTCTGATTTTTCTGCTAGAATTAAAGCAGTCTTAAAACCTATCTCATGGAAGTCTGCAGAATTTCCTTCTTGAACAATTCTTCCATCTTTTGTTTCAAGCCTTCTTTCTCCCCCCCAATCCATCAATCCTCCAAGAATCTTTTTGGACTTGAACCAACCAGCTCTTGTAAATTTTATTCCAACTTTCCCATTACCATTATCGGTAAATATAGCGGCTGGAAAATGATACTTTGCTCTTTTCCTCACATATAAACTTCCGAAGACAGTTCCAACAACAACAATCGCCATGAGTAACCAAAATCCCCATGACAGCATTATTCCTGTAGCTGTGCTTCCAAACCCTGATAAATCAACCATTCTTAGTTTTGACCTCCTTTCATTTGTATAATTTTCATTCCACTAATTCCCTCTTTAATTTTTGATACTTTGCTTCTAAGTTATAATATTCTTCTACTTTATTATCATGAATAGTCATTTTTTGTTTTGTTTTCATTTCTGCCATTCTAATTTACTTACAGTAGTTCCAATATTATCTAATCTATTTTCAAAAGAAATTATCTTCTTGGATATTTCTGCAAGTCTTTGATAAACATAACTTCCTCCAAGAACAATAAAACTAATTCCTAATGCTAAAACTAATTGAGAGATGTCATACCAAAGAAAGAACCATCTAATTGTTGAAGCAATTACTAAAAAGATTCCTGCCGAATATCCTGTTATTGTTAATTTGTACATTTTATTTATTCTTATTTCCTATACTTTACGAACTTCTTTTTTAGTTCCAATAGGAGATTGTTCTTTAGAAAGTTCGGTTTTTGAGGATTTGTTATACTCACACTTCCAATTGCCTAAAGAAACAAATTTCATAAATGGGCATCTTTTACTTTTAATATCAAATTTATCATAGTTACAATTCTTTCTTTCAGGAAATGCACAATCTTTTCCTTCCTTAAATTTTGGATAAACTTCCATTACCATAATTCTTTGTAAGCATCAAGTGCTACCTTAGGATTTAATTGATTGTAAATATCTGTTGTAGAAATATTAGTATGCCCCATTAGAGTCTTTAGGAGTTGAATGTTTCCTCCAAGTTCTAAGAACCTTGTGGCAAAGCCATGTCTTAAACTATGAAAATGGGCAGTTGGTTTTCTCTCAAGCAGCCCAGATTTTTTAGCAGATATTTTAAATCCTTTTTGCAAAGCCCTCGCACCGATTCCTAAAGGTAACAATGACAGATACTTTTTTTGAAACCCTTTTGGTAATGGAACTATTCTATCTTTAGAACCTTTAGCCATTCTAATAAAGATCTTTCCTTCCTCTACATCTATATCTCTTGGTTCTAATTTAATAACTTCAGAAACTCTTAGTCCAATATTAAATCCAAAATAAAAAGCTAACTTTTGTCTTTGAGAATTAGTTGCTCTAATAAGAGATTCATACTCTTCTAAAGTTATTGCTATTGGCAATTTCTTTGCTCTTTTGATTTTTTGCGAACTTTCCATTGTATTTTTTATGTATAAAGAGTATTTAAATCTTCGCTTTCTCTACCTTTAACGAACTTGTTTTAAGCTCTCATTCTAGCTTAACTTCCTCGCAAAGCAAAGCCATATTTAATTCATCTATTGCTCTATCGATATAAACAACCTTTTGAGGCTCTGAGTAGTTCCTATGATCGCTCAGAATGCCTATTTTAAGGTTCTGGAGAACAGTTCTCACTTGATTAATGGTTTTATCTATCTCGTTCATTTCTAACTCCATATTTATTTACATATCTGCATAATCCCACGCTTGGGCAAGTTCCACAAACATAAATTCTTAATTTTGGAGATACTTGTTGAACCAAAGCAACTTGACTTTCTAAATCCTTATCTCTTATATGAAGTCGTCTTAATGCTTCTCTTTCTTTTGTTTCTAAGTAATGTAAGTTTATGCAGGTTTTCATTTTAGTTTTTGTTTAATATCGGAATTAAGAGAAGGTTTGCATAGCAAACTTTGGGAAACCTCGCAAGGTTTCCTCTTAATTCCTATTAAACTCTGCGTAGCAAAACCCGAAGGGTTTAGTTCCGTCCCAAATCGTTTAGTATTTATCATCTTTTAATTATATGAAACCCCACTCCATGCAATATCCACGCAATTCCTATTGCTATAAGCATAAACATTATTGGTCTTTCAAAGGAATAGATAAAAGCCAAATAAGAGTTTTCTTCTTGTAAACTCAAAGCATATCTAACATCTTGTATTCTTTTAGTGTTACATTCTTCTTGCGATAAATCACTATTAAAAGTTCGCACACTTTCTAAAGTTAAATTCACTAAAAGAATTATAAAAACTAATCCAAGAAAACTCCATAAAATTCTTTTATCTATGACATTTAAATTTTTATGCCATTTTATAATGGGTTTCATTAATGGTTCATTTTTCTTATTCATTTTAAATCTCCTAAATTTAGTTGAACCCCGCCCAGTAGATTTGGGACGGAATTGAGTTTAATATTAGGGATAAAAGATGTTTTGCCGAAGGCAAAATATGGGAAATTACAACAACGATTGTAATTTCCTTTTATCCTCTTATTATGTGAAGTTTCAATTTTCACGATTAATTTCCCCACGATTTAGTTCAACGAAATTAAGTTGTTCTGGAAGATTTAGTCCCCAACAAAACCAAGCCGAAGAAAACCAACAACTTCCTGAATTATGCCCCTTATAGTTTATTCTCCGATTAAATAAGATGATTTTTATACCATATTTTTTATACATCTCTTGCCTTTTAATCCCCTCTAATGCTGTGATTGGAAGAAGTAATGCAAATGGTTTTCCTATCTCAAAACATTTTTGTAGAAACTTATCCTTTAAAGAAAAGGGAGGATTTGTTATAACACAATCAAAATCAGTTCTATCCGAATTTAAAAAATCAAATCCTTCTTTTTTGTCCGTTCCAAAAATGTTAAATCCTTTTTGAGATAGAAAACTAACTATACTTCCTGTTCCACAGGCACATTCCCAAATCTTCCAATCTTTGTTTAAATAAGGGATTAAAGGAGCAATAGCATAATCTGGAGTATAAAAATCATCTGGACTTCCATTTCTTTTTGGGGGCATCATCATTCTTTGTTGTTGGTTTTTTAAATCTTCCATCTTAGTTGAACACCTCTTTGGAGTGAAAATTGAAATTTGGGCAACGCCACATAATATTGTTGTTTAAAGAAGTTTCATCGTTAGATGAAATTTGGGATAATTCGTTAGAATTATCCTTTAAACTGATATTAGGAGATTGAGCTTTGCTCAACTTGAGTTCGGACACACCCTGTTTAGTTGCACAAGTCATTTTTTAGTTTCCTCCAAAAGTTCAGGATTTTCATAAATGTTTCCTATCACTTCTAATTGTTTTTCTTCTGGGGTACAAAGTAAATCTGACCACCCATCATTTACTCCATAAAAATATGATTGTTCTTCATTATCCCAAAATACAAAACCAACTCCTCCGAATACTGGAAAATCTGGATGTTCTTTTACTCTTAAAATATCTCCTTCAAAAATCTCATTACCATTTTTATCTTTCTTACCAGTAAATTGCATTGGCTCTGAAACATGCTGGTGAGTTTCCCAATATTGAAGAGCATAATCAATTCTTGCTCCTTTGAAATGTGTAATCATTTTTTTCTCTTTTGTATTAAATACTCTAAACTTAATCTCTCTCATCTTAGTTGCTCCATACTTTTAAGGGGTGTGTCCGAATTTCTCCTAATATCAGGATTTAACGAAGTGTCCGAAGGACATTTGGGCGAAGCAACTTGTTGCGTAGCCGTTAAATCCTTATTAATCGCCTTTTCCGTAGGAAAAGTTAAGTCCGTAGGACTTAAAGTAAGTTGGGATGCCGTTTCTGATAAACGACTTTCTGAGATTTTGATATACTCCTCGTTTATATCTGAACAAATAAAGTTTCTTCCTAACAATATGGAAGCCACAGCAGTTGTGCCAGAACCAACAAAGCAATCAAGAACAACATCTCCTTGTTTTGAAAAATGTCCTAATAAGACTTTCCATAATTTAAGTGGTTTTTGTGTGGGATGCTCCGTTCTCTCTTTGTATTTCATTGTAGTTTTATTAGGAGCATCAATAATATACTCTTGATTTAAATCAATAAGAGTATTTGCTTTCCTCGTGGATTTATTTTGAACAGATATTTCATTTATTCCTACACCAAAACATTGTGATTTTTGGGTGTATTTTCCTTTACGAGAATATTCTGAACCAACATATTCTAAAACATTTGCTCTTGGTTTACCTTTCTTAAATACAAGAATATTCTCGTGAACAAATGGAATATCATTAGCAAAATCACTCATTCTTCTGTTCTTGTTCCAAAATAAATCCCTATAAAAACAAAAACCACTATTTTTTATTATTGGGTAAATCTTAAATGCTTCGGAAAGTCTTATTGTAAAAACCATAAAACTATCATTTTTCAAAACTCTAAAATATTCCTTATATAGTTGTTCTTGATTGTTAAATTCATTAAATCCATAATCAGTAGATTTTCCAGCATTTATATTATATGGTGGGTCTGTGAGAATTAAATCTACTGATTGGTCTGGCAACTGCTTTAGTAATTCCAGAGCTTCCATTTTGTAAACTTTATTTGTTTGTATCATTTTTCTTCTTTAATGTCATC
>Ga0180432_10009467_pt1 | contig 11882 bp, 2 predicted proteins | sample SS_ome_10_FD_132414 | JGI IMG/M metagenome (GOLD analysis project Ga0180432, IMG submission 132414) | Hypersaline lake sediment archaeal communities from the Salton Sea, California, USA - SS_1_MS_2 metaG | ecosystem: Environmental > Aquatic > Non-marine Saline and Alkaline > Hypersaline >... | reverse complement strand
TATATCCTGGGTACTCTTGGCATAAAAAATCTCCTACCTCTCAGAAGAAACTATAGTATAGTATGCTTGATAGGGGATTTTAACAAAGCCTCGATATTATCTCAATAAAATAGAACCGTCCCCCTTTTATCCTATATCCTATATAAGCCACAGGAAATAGAATCAGAAACAATAATTGCGGAAAGCTGACTTTTTTCATTTATTGCTTCTTTAGACTTAGAATATAATCCTTTGCGGCAACAAGATCTTCGAGTCGTCGCTGATATGACATAGAGATATCTTTCAATGATAACGGAAGTTTTTTACTTGCTTCCAAAGCTAATCGCGCATGTTCCACAGCAAAATCATAGTCACCATTAATAGCATATTGCAAATATTTCAACCGTTCTTCAACTGGTACTCTGGCTTCATGTTCGGGAGGTACTTTATAATTTTTCTGCACATCTTCAGAGAGCACAGCATATGCTTTATCATATTCTCTTTTCTTTTCGTATATATCAATTAAATGTGCCCTTGCATTGCCTTTTAACTCAAACTTTTTATCAGCTAAGAGATTCTTGAAATGTTCGGCCGCCTCATCAAGCTTTCCTTGGGACATCAAACTTGTTCCTTTTTCAAGCAAAGCAACTTCATTAAATGAACCTGATAGTTGTTTCGAAAAATACTCTTGCTGGGATGGTTTAAGCCCAACGGCAACGACTCTTTCTTTCTTCATAGTTTTTGGAGATTTTTTTGTTTGAATTCCAATAAAAAGTCCAAAAAATACAATAATTGTAACGATTGAAATTATTACCATTTTCTTATTCATTGTATATTATCCTTTCTACGTCTACTTTATATTTATTCCCATCAATTGTTATTGCGCCTCCAGCAAATTGTGTATTAAGAAAAACGGTCATTTCCGTTTTGTTTCTGGATAAGGCCGTTATTTTCGCAATAAACTTGGTAGCCGCCATCTTAAATGCATCATTGCTCGACGGATTCATAGGGTCGTAGAAGTAATCGCCGTGCTCGGCCCCCTTGATTTCAAAGTTATAGATGTTTTCAACCCACTGGCTATGGGTAAAAGTATTCGGCGTCGGCAACATATTTATAAACGGATTGCCAAATACGTCTTTTTCACCGTTTACCACGACGACAGTTTTCACATTCGGATTCATGATAATTCTGCCGTCTTTTAGCGGTGTCCCTACAAATACAATTGATTCGACATCAAGGTATCCACCGCCATATTCCTGTTTGTTGATGGCCTGGATATATGGATCCCCGGATCCACTATAACACATTCCGACTATTGTTTCCGCATAATCCAGCCCGAATTCCGCCTGTATCTTTTGTTTTATCAGGTCGGTTATTTGATCGCTGGTTACCTCCTCGATATCCCCATATACATCCATTAGCCATCTCAACCCGTCCTGAAGGATATGGCTGGATTTATTCCACATTATATCATACACTTCCTTCTGCCAGGCGATAAATTCAGGGCTTAAGTTAAGTTTGGTATAATCACCCTCTAATGCGAAGAAAGCTTCGGTGATATTATTGTTCTCATCAAGATATCCATGCTGTCGAAGGTCCCAAACAAATTGGGTTCCGGACCATCCTGTACTCAAATTGTCAAAGTCGCTACCATTGACATGCCCGATGAATTCGTTATAGAGCGGTATCATCACACTATTTGCGTTAGGATCCGCATAAGCCAACTGCTCTTTAAATCCTATCATGTAACTCGGTGATCCAAATATATTACGGTTGTTTATTCCGTTTGCCAATGTGTAATAATTGACTACCTTTTGCTTTTCCGCGTCGGTAAGATTTGTAAGGTTAAGGCTTGTTATGCTATTAACGTCAACGGTGGGATGGTCGAAGTTTAATTGTATATTCAGATCGTCGTTGATATATTCGTATGTAAACATCGGCCTGCCCTCGAAATCTTCAACAATCCCTCCGATCGGCATGCCGTTCTCGTCAAGCGGCAATCCTGTCTCCGGATCGCTTGCCACTATCGAGAAATACCCATACTGGCCGAACAGTTCTACCTTGTCGATTATGACAGAGTTGCGGATATGGTATAGCATCCTTCCGTTTTCGGTTGTCTCTTCAATCGTTCCGTCTATTAGCCCGAATCCTCCCGTGTAAGGATTTACCCCGTATTCCCCCCGTTCTCCGATAGTGCCGTAATCTCTACCTATTATGTTGTCGGTATCCGGGTCTAAATAGAGTTTGTCTTCATCGGTAACATTGATTTTCTTTAGCCATACACCGTTTTCTTCCACCATTTCGGCGTTACCCGTCAGAAAATCAGCGATACCTCCTCTTTGATTAATGATTCTTATGGCTTCATCTCTGAATATATTACTCAAATGGTTCTCTATAGCCGCTTCTATACCATCCTCTATCACTACTTCAACAAAACGAGTAAGATTCATAAGGACATAGTCTCTCTGAATATCTTTATTCCAACCACCCTCTAGCGGGTCATATAAGCCAAAACTTAATGCTCTTATACTTGCGTTCCAGAAGTTATCAAGCATGCCTTGGAACATACCAAGAATCCTGTTTTCAGGGTTTTCATTGAATCCGTCTACCAGCCCCCCTACTGCGGTAATTATCATGTTATTTATCATTGGTGGAAGGCCTATCGCGTCACCAACTATGTTAAAGGCTAGAGCTAAATTTGTGGGTTTGGTAAGTTCATCTATTGTTGCTTTAAGCCAATCCCCAGGGCTTCCGCCACCCTGTCCAAACGTCCCTAAACCTGCCTGTAAACTGCTCCTAATCCCAATCCCCGCAAGGTAGGACACTTCCGGATCGAGGCCCATGGCGGAGCCGGCTACCTGCACGCCGTAATACGCAAGTTCACCTGCTACATGTGTGGCGATACTTGCAAACGCTTCCCGGAAAGATACCTCCGGATTCACGCCGGCACCGACTAACGCGGCGGTAGACATGCTGAGAATCGAGCTTATTACCGGGTCAAGGTCAAACTGCTGACCCAGAACAGATGCTACCGAAAAACTGCTCCACTGTATGGCTGACTGAAACGCTGCATTAAGACCGCCTCCGGGACTAAGAAGGCCGTCTACGCCGCCTGTAACGGCGCTTGCCACTATCCCGGAGATCACAGGATCGACCCCCATGGCTTCAAGGCCAACGCTTACCCCGTAGCCCACGCCTACTTTTACCAGCATTGCCGCGGGGCCCGTCATTAACGTTCCCAAGCCAAACCCGCCTAATGCGCTGGAGCCGATTCCCGCGCCGCCAAGACCTAAGGCGCCCATAAAAGCATTACCGGCAAAGCTTAACATGCTTCCGACGTTGACCAGTGCCTCGACAAGTCCGGCACCAATGGTCCAGATAAGATCGACTAAAGCGGTAACTACCACAACCATCACTTCAATGGCAACAGTCACGACAGTCGCAATCGCGCCAATAACAAAACTGATAGTTCCAAAAATTAATCCGAGAAAAGCGCCTTTTATTTTGCGTGCTTCAGTATCTGTAAGCAATTTTTGGGCATCTATCGACGAATCGTCGGTTACTACATTACCCTGCCAGTTATCCTCAAAATCTTCACGGCTTACTGTTATTTCACCACCCGCTTCCCCCAGATTCGACTCCCAGTATGTGACTTCAGTCTCCGTAAGAGATAAAACAGTCACATAATGATGACCATTAATTAAAGTCATAAAAGGTGTATCCATCTGCAGGATATCATCATAGCTTAAACGTGCATTTTTCGTATCAACGCCATATAAACCGGCCACTTTACTCATCGCAAACATGGATATCTCTATCGCTTCACCCATTACGGGTATAGTGGTTCCGGTAAGAATGTCCACCAAAAGCGCTTTTTTTGCTACTTCTATAAGGGATACCGGTTCGCCATCCTCGCCTATTGCGCCTTTTCCATCAAGCATCTTCTTGAGCGACTCGAAGGCGCTTCGGCCAAAATGCAGGTCCTGTCCTTTAAGCCAATCGCATGCGGCTTGAATAAAAGTATCAGTCACATCAATAACTTCTCCGGCGCTAATACCCAGGATCGCAAAGATCTGATCTTTTACATTAGGATTATTTTTATAATCCTCAAGGAAGGCGACAACAGCCTCTATTACGGACTCCTTAAACGACATTCTCGTTTCGTATTCGGAACGCGCATAAAGATCCTCTCTAAGGGTTTTTGCCTCAAATAGAGCTGTGTTGCGCTCTTTTTTAGCAATCCCCTTGTAACACTCTTGCAGAAAATACCTGTTGAGCCATGTGATCTCTGTTTTCTCCCTCTGGTAAAACTCTTCTAATCTTTGATCGACAAACGTATCGAATGTGACCGCCCCAGTATCAAGTTCTATAAGCGGAGTCTGCGCGAGATCCACACCGCCTTTCAGGGTGATGGTCCGCCTCTCCCCCGGGCAGTCGAACACTATTTTCTTATCCGGAGGAACGCCTTCTACCTTTACCGCCTCGCCGCTGGGGGAAGAGGTATACAACTCGCCGTCTCTAATATATAGGTTCAGCTCGTAGGTACCCCAAGCTATCTCCCAGTATAAAAACGTAAATATGGGAAACGTCGCCGTATAATACTGATTAAGAAAATCCTTCCAGTAGCCCTCATAGGTATAGATATCTTTCGGGTCGCCCTCGACCAGATCAATAAGTTCCTGTTTAAGGGAATTAAACTCCTCTACCTCCTGCCTGACTCTTTCAACTTCGGAATTAAAGATATCGCGCCGGGCTTGTACGTGCGCTACCTCCAGGAGAATATCGTCTCTACGGTCCAATAGCTCCTCGTCAATATTCTCCTCGCCAAGGCAATCGATAATAAACTCATAGAAAGTCCCCTCTTTTATGATGGCATCTAAATCCGCCATAAGATGGTCCTCTGTATACGCGTCAACTTCTTCCCCTTCTACATATAAATCGACAAAAGTTCTCATATCATCGGAAAGAAGCTCCAGTAAAGTTTTATTTGGATCACTTTTGATACTCATAATAAGGGCACCTGCATCCACTATGTCCGAGCGGAAGAAGCCGGAAAAGTCGCCATTTTCGTCAAGCCTTCTGAAAACATCGTTTATCTCTTCCTCGCCGGCGTCGCGTCCGAGAACACTTCTGTAATAACAGCAGATTATGGGAATGGACTCTTCCCTTCTTATCGCAAGCAGCATCTTCTCCGCCTGCCACCGGTATTCATATATGATGCGGTCTGCCTCGGCAAGAAGCGCTTCCTTTTTAGAATTGACTTCTTCACCCAGTCTTGCAAGTTCCTCGTTAACCTCCTCAAGAAACTCAGCCTCCTGCCGGTTAACACTTCTTATCGCCTCATCAACACCCGCGACTTCGACTTCTGAATACCATATGACTCCCCAAGTATTATGTTTCTCTTTTCGATACCGCTGACTTTCAAGTATGGCTCTTGCTTTTGCGAACTCCTCCAGCTGCGGGTTAACCTGCGTCTTTATAAAGTGTTCTTCCAGGAGGCCCTCTTGCTCGGCAAGTACAAGCAGCGTCTCAGTCGTATAGCGTCTTATCTCCAGGATCATCTCCTCAGTGGTATCGGCAAGCTCATCCCTGGCACTGGGCATAGTAGCGCTTATAAGACCGCCTTGCGAGTCATACTCATAATCGATAAAGACACTGCCATCATAGAAAGTTATGAAATCTATCTGACCGGCATCGTTGAAATATGTGGTCGTGCCGTCCGGCTTGGATATGGAAGAGACTTTATCATCTTCATCGTATATAGTGACAGCTACAAAATCAACAGGAAGCATGCTGCTGGTTACTTCATCTATTAAGCTCTCGAGTCCCTCCATAAAACTTATTTCGCCGAATAACGCGATATTACTCTCTTTGAGATATCCCCCGAGCTCTCTCTGGTCGATCCAAACCGGGAAGTCCGGAAGCTCTTCCGCTTCCTCCATCCCGCCTACATCAAGCTGGTTAAACACATAATCATAATGCTCGCTAGATAAATAATCCACGCCAGGCACTCTTATATAATCACCGTTTTCAACCGATAGATACTCGTGAATATTTCTAAGGTCCATCCATAAGGGCATGCCAGCTATTTCCTCTGCGTCGGAAGGTTCGCCTCCCTCAAGGAACTTTAGATGCACCGCTGCCTGGAAACTGGTAGCACCCCCCTCCTCCGTCGTCAAATTGATACCTATACGAACGATTTTACTGGCATCAAAACCGGTATCCGTCCTCGCCATAGGTACGGCGCCAAATGTGGGAGTAAGTTCAAGAGCGTACCACTTCTCTCTTTCCCGGAGGCTTATCACTGTACCGTACTGTATATTGCCGTTTTCGTCCTGAACGAATATACGCGCGCCGACAGGTGCGCCTTGAGAAACGGTTACTTCTTCCGGGACATTTATAAGCATCTTTATGGGGATTGCTGTCAGGTTTATCGGCATACCCCATGAAAGCCCGGGTACATCCTCGGTGACATCAAAATATACCTCACCTTCCGCGTTAGTGCTGCTCGATGAGTCAAGCACGACCCCCATGCGAAGTCTGTCTAAACCGGTATCACGAAAAATATAATTTACACCCGCTGCATGAGGGTTTTCACCGGTGTGCCAGGAGATATTCTCAAGCAGCATTTCCTGGTAGGAAGTGGAGGCGCCGCGGCCGAGAGCGTCAGCAAAAGAGGAAAGGTATACTTCACTATCCGCAGTATCCTTCTCACCCGCCAGGACGGCGAGATCCCTGGCCAGGCCAAGCTCCGAATAAAGCTCATCGACCGCGCTAGTATGCTCTCGAGGTAAATCCTCATCCTCCGTGTACTCATCATACAAGGGCACTATTCCCTGGCTGCCGGCAAAAGCAATTAATTTACCATCACAGAAGATAAGCCGTGTGAAGTCTTCCAGCTCGATATGGAAAAGTTCGCCATCGATCATGACGCTATACGTCTTGCCGGCGGCAGTATGGACCGAGAATTTCTTGAGCTTTCCCGCCTCCCGGTCGAACTCTATATTATCCACCTGCGAGCCGTCGGGCCTGTCTATTCGATATATCTCACCCTTAATGTAATGCACTATAAGACCATCTGGGGCGTTTCTTCGGGAATAGCTGACAACAGTTATCGGCTGGCCATCGTTATCAACTTCATAGCTGTAGATATACGTCTCTCCGTACGGCGTCTCGACCTTTATGGGTCTATTATCCTCGTCAAAATAACGCTTATTGCCGAGGTCATCCGTTATTATCGTCTGGCCGTCCGTATATTCGTAAATATACGTGGCGTTCCTCTGCCCCCCGTAAGAGACCTCTATCCGGGAGGTGCGGCCCTCACTATCATACTCATAATCCACCCTTAGAGTCGAATCATCACATATCGCAACCAGTATATCTTCCTTGAATATGTACTGTGTCTTCTCTTCGCGCGAAGTGAATATGACAAGTTCTACACCGTCATCAGGGTCTATAGCCCTCTCTAGGTCGTAACTTTCGCCTGTATTTCTGTCGGTAAACCCTATTACAACGCCGGAAGCGTCCAGCTCATATTCGATATTATCGCTGGCGGTAAAACTTCTCAAAGTCCCGCCGCTGAAGAAGTACTCATCCCCGTCCGGTTTAAAGAGCCTGACGTCGGCCAGATTACCCTCGGCATCAAAAGTTATATCACGGTAAATGCCCTCCTCAGTGTGTATCCCCTGGATTTCGCCCCCTGCATAGGAGAGTGAAGTATTACTTTCATCGGGGAAGTCTACTGTAAGCAGGTTGCCGGAAGCATCAAAAGTGCGCACCGCACCGGCCTCCGTCACCTTAAGGCGGACAGTCTCTCCTCCCTCTTCAATAAACTCATAAAGGATCTGGCTGCCCCCGGGAGTCATCATCTCTGATATCTGACCGCTTTCTAAAAAGATGCGGCAGTATTTACCGGTCAGTATGCTAGAAACGTTTAGGTCCGAATCATAAACAAACTCTATATTGGCAAGCTCTTCTGAAAGAGCCCTGATCACTTGGCTTACTTTAATGAATAAAGGATCGCCTTCTCCAAGAAGCACCTCACCGCCCGTACTGTTTATTTTAAGAGATGTTACCTCGCCGCTATCAGTCAAGATAAGTTCGGTTATTTCTGTGCGGCCTTCTTCCCCATAAATAGCTGAAAGACGCGCATCCGTAAACTCATACCTAAGGCCGTCAATGAGCGCTTCCGCAACTGAGACGACCGCTCCCTGAAGGGTCTCTTCCTTCTCAAAATCATAAATGTTCCCGCTTCTTGTCACTACTCTCTTTAGGAAATTTCCCTCAAAAGTATAGAGCGCGCCCAAGTGATCGTTCTCTGCGATTATACCGTCATCGCCATAAAAATTAACATAGCCGCCTTCGGTGCTGAGTGAGCTTACCCTGTCATCAACATACCTCACCGTTATATTATTATCGTATGTGACCGATATCCCTCCCGCGTTATCCGCTTCCATGGTTTCTGATATTAAATCCAGCCCCGCATAATAGCCGTCTTCGACAGCTCTCACTTTATCATCGTAAACCGCGAGGGTATGAATGATGACGCCTTCCTGCCGGATATACTCTCTTTTCTCGATATAAGATCCTTTTATTATCCTTAAGACTTTGCCTTCCGCATCGTAGACGACCAGAACATCGCCGGACTTTTCCGTATACTCCGTAAGCTTGCCGGTTTTGTCATAGGTCCAAGCTAAGCCGTCACTCTGGCATCTTTCCTTAAGCTGTCCGTTCTCGTAATAATGATAGATCACCGTTAAATTTCCGGCTTCGTCATACTCCTGACGCATCGCCCGCGTCCCGTCCGGCATAAAATAATCTACACTCTTCAAAGTCGCGGTTAAAAGATAATATTCATACTTCCTGATAAGAGCGCCGCCGGCCGAGTATACATTCACATACTGCACCCAGTCCGATATGTCTCTTTCTTCGAAATCATCATAAAAAATACACCTTTCTGAAGAAGCATCCATAAACATGGCATCGTCAAAATAAGCAGAATCATTGCCGTCATTCGCATCAGGAACCAAGCGCAGCCTTAAGTATGAAGGCGCCTCATCCACGGTATGCGTAACAGTAAGAAGTTCCCAGTTGCCGCTACCCGAATGTCTCGTAGACCTTGAAACAGCGGCGCCGTCTCTTATTTCAATATAGGCTGAGTCGGCCTGCGTGGAATAGACCCAGCATGAAAAAGTCACCGTTCTCCCCGCATAATCGGCATAATCACTAACTTCATACCTGAGATCTGAAGAGACAAGCGCCGGGGTCACTTTAAAGGAAGAGAAGCCCGATTTAGTTATATTTACCTCGTTATAAGCGTCACCCCTGTTCTTGGCTGTCCATACCCGGTCATAAGTCTCTTCGTTATAACGCTCAAATGTCTTATACGTGCCATCGGGAAGGATCTCTTTAATAAGTTTTCCCCGCCTGCATCCGCCCGTATCTTCGTCGGAGTATTCATAGATTCTCCCGTCCGCTAAAGTTTCTCTGTGCAAGTGTCCCGACGGGGAATACGTCCTTTTATTAGCCACGAGGCCATCGGAATAGTATCTATATTCCTCAAGCAGTACGCCTTGAGAGTTATACTTACCGGCGCGTTCCGGCTGATACACTCCGGAGGTATACCACTTTTCAAAACCCTCATTTAAAAGCAGATTCTTTGAATCTTTATCACCTCTTTCAACCCCCTCGACGAGGATAACATCATCGAAACAGGCGGGCGCCTTACCGTCCTTTTCATCCGGAATAAGCCTGATCCTCAGGCCCTCCGGGTTTATAGACGCGGTAAACGTGACCGAGAGCAGTTCCCACTTGCCGCTTCCTGAATGCGCCTCGGATAACGCTACTTTTTCTTCATCCCTTATTTCAATCTTCGCGGCCCCCGGAGCTTCTGAATATACCCAACAGGACAAGGTCAATGTCTTACCCGCATAACTCTCATAATCAGGTATATATTGCCTTAAATCCGAACAAGAAAGTTCAGGTATGACCCGGACGGCATGCGATCCGGTCTTTACAATGCCATTTTCATCTTCAAACGCGCCTCTGTTTCGCGCTTGCCATATATCAATACCGGATCCCCTGAAATCATAGTAATCTTCAAACGTTTTATAAGTACCGTCACTATCAGTCTCTTTTATCAGACGCCCATACCCGCCATAATTCCAGTCTTCATCGGTAAACTCATACCTCGTTCCATCCGCGCCTTCTATGATATGTATCCTTCCCGAATCATAGTGCATATAAACCATGCCGCTAGAGTCGACCTTCGAATGCAAGGTGCCATCAGAATAATACTCGTACATAGCAAGAGGAGTCTTATCCGCCGCATATTCTTTGATATATCTCGCCTGGTCTCTCGCCGGCTGGTTCCAGTGTTCAAAATCCCCGTTAAAAAGAAGGTTCCTCATACCTTTCTCTCCCGCCGAGGAACCTTCTACAAGCATAACATCGTCAAACCAGGCGATATCATCTCCATCATTCTGATCCGGGATCAGTCTTACCCTCAAATAGGAAGGGGCGCTTGATACCGTGTGTGTGACCGTAAGAAGCTCCCATCCCCCGCTTCCGGAATGGCTCATAGATCTTGTATACCTGCCGCCTGCACCGTCCCTTATTTCTAAAAGGGCCGAGTCTGCGTTCGATGAATATACCCAGCAGGAAAGGGTCAAAGTCTTACCGGCATAATCCTCATAATCAGCAAGATCTTCTCTTAAATCTGAGATAGTTTGTGTGGGGGTGACTTTGACGGCATGGTTTCCGCTATTTACAACGTAAGGCTCATCTTCGTAAGTAGCCTCGTATTTCCTCTTCCATCCATCTACACCCGCGCCATTACAAGAATAATAATCTTCATATACTTTGTAGGTGCCCTCCGGAGCGGTTTCTTTTATGAGCTTGCCATGATCATTACCGTTCCAGTCCTCATCGGAGTATTCGTATTTCGTACCGTCCGGCGCCTTAATGATATGCACTCTTCCCGAATCGTAATAGAGACAAACCGGCGGAATGCTTTTATTATCAGACGCGTCATTCTCGATAGCGTTTAATGTCTCTATCAAAGATTCCGCGGCAGACTGGCTTGATGCTAAATCCGCAGGCGTCATCGATCCGGATGCCTCGTCCATTGCCGGCGGCACTTGAGGAAGCTCTCCCGCCCACGCAATCTGGTTCCACAAAAAAATGCCTGCGACAATTACCGAGGTTATCTTAAATAACGCATTTCCTCTTATGGATGACTTCATCTCTTTCCCTCCCGTTTGTCCCGCAAAATAAAAAAGCCGGACCGCCTGTTGGTAAACGCTTTTTGTAGCGTAAAAACCATTTGGCAGCCCGGCTGTGCGCCGCTTCCTGTCCAAACCTCAGGAAAGCAGCGTTTGGAAATGGTACCCGTGGCTTTGTGCCCCTGTCTCACGACAGGTTTACCTTTGTCCTTTTTAAAGAGCTACGTTACTCAGAATAACATCTTTTTCCTTTTTTGTCAATATTTTTTTTCATTTTTTTCAAATCGTGCCGGATTAAAAAATCACCGTTTAATGGTGATCTTTTTTATGTGCTTCGCTTGCCGGATAACGTCCTCTTAAAACTCAAAGATCCGTTATCTCTTTCGGACTCCCCCGCTATTTTAAAAACGATGTATCTTGTCACCGTTTTTACCTCCGCGTTAGTTACCTTGAAAGAGCAGCAAGATGTTAAGCTTTTGGTTTCTTAACTATCATGGTAGCACTTTTCGTTTTCTTAATCAACTGCTTATTAGATGACTTTTTTATTGCTAACAAGCGTTAACTGTTAACAGTTAGCGTAGACTGGTTTTTTAAAAAAGAATTAGTAGCAGTAGCCGTTTCTTTCTTTTTTGCTACTTTTTTCTTTCTTTGTGAATATTGTGGATGTGTTGATAAAATACC
>Ga0180432_10009466_pt1 | contig 11883 bp, 5 predicted proteins | sample SS_ome_10_FD_132414 | JGI IMG/M metagenome (GOLD analysis project Ga0180432, IMG submission 132414) | Hypersaline lake sediment archaeal communities from the Salton Sea, California, USA - SS_1_MS_2 metaG | ecosystem: Environmental > Aquatic > Non-marine Saline and Alkaline > Hypersaline >... | reverse complement strand
GAGGAATATGCATTCTTAAGGGAATGCCCTTCCCAGGTTCTCCAGCAGAAGCTCATGGATTTGGACCGGGCCTTCAGGGATGCTTTTGACAGGAGCCAGCCACTGAAACGGCTTCCGGTATTCAAGAAAAAAGGCAGAGGGGATGGGATCCGCTTTCCACAGGGTTTTCAGATACAAAATCGAAGGATTTTTCTGCCGAAGATAGGCTGGGTTGGGTTCTACAAGAGCCAGTCCATTACAGGCACGATGAAGAACGTCACCCTCTCATCCAGGGCAGGCAGGTGGTACATCTCGGTTCAGGTGGAGCAGGAGGTTACGATCATCCCGCATCCTTCCAGATCTGAGATCGGGATCGATGCCGGGATCACCTGTTTTGCCGCCTTTTCAGATGGGACGATGATAGATGGGGTGCACAGCCTCAGAAAGCACCAGGAGAGGCTGGCCAGGGAACAGAAAAAACTTGCACATAAAAAGAAAGGATCCAACAACTGGAAAAAACAAAAAAGGAAAATATCGCGTTTGCATCATCATATCAGCAATGTACGGAGTGACTTTCTTCATAAGTTGAGTACCCGGATAAGCGAGAACCAAGCCAGGGTGTATGTAGAAGGGTTACAGATCAAAAACATGAGTGCATCAGCCAGAGGGACGATCGATGCTCCGGGTAGGGGTGTCAGGGCAAAGTCGGGTTTGAACAGATCCATACTGGACCAGGGGTGGTTTACCTTCAGGCGGCAGCTGGACTATAAGCTTGCCTGGAAAGGAGGAGAGCTGGTGGAGGTGGATTACCGGCATACCTCCCAGAGATGCTCCAGGTGTGGATACACGGCCAAGGAGAACAGGCCGCAGCAGGCTCTGTTCAGGTGCCTGCTCTGCGGGCATGAGGAGAACGCCGATATAAATGCCGCAAGGAATATTCGAACCGCCGGACGGTCGGGGATAGCCTGTGAAGCGAACCACACAGGTGGTCGGCACCAGGAACCTGCAAGGATCTGCGAAGAAAACTTGCCCTTGATTTTGTAAAAATCAATGGAATCCCTTTCTCTTCAGGGAAGGGAGGACGTCAACTTAGATCAGCGATCCTGAAAATAAATTCTGACATATGGCGAGCATCTCATCCCACCATCAATCAGGAATCACGAACCAGGAACTGCGGGCAGCCGTACCTGAAAGTCTTCTGTCAAAAAACATCCACCTGCACTGGGTCGATAAATCCCGCTCAGGAAAAGATGTTTATATCCTTACAGCCAAAATTGAAATAGACGGCCAGATGTTGCTTCTACGCAGCAAAACCAGCGATACTGATCTGATAAACGACTGGGATGTGAAAGATCCCAATTATCACACCAATGCCCGGCTGGTGGCCCTGGAACGTATCCTGACAGACCCGGCCAATGAAGATATCCTTCTTTCCATATAAATCTTCCCCGGGAAGCTACTGGTAAACCCGGCAGGGGACCCTTTCGGGGCAGAACCGGTATCCGATCATGAATTCATGGGAGCCGTAGCCATATTTTTGCATGGAGGTGAGCCCCAGGTCATAACCATACCCGAACAGAAGGTTCTTATAGTGAAATCCTGCATAGATCAGGAGCTTGCCTGGTTTTCCGGGCAGGTCCTGCCAGATGTGCCTGTATGAGAGCATGACCCAGGTTGATTCCCGGTAGGTGATCCTGGCATTGAGGTCCGACTGGAGCTGTCTCGAGAGGTATTTTACCGTCATCCCGGGTTGAAGGTTCAACACGCTGGATACCGGCAGGTTGTATCCTCCATAGGCAAAATAGCCCCGGTCACCCCGTGTTGTACTCAGGTTTGAAGTCAGGGCAAACAGCTGAACGGCCGAAAGCCCTATAAAAAAATGATCCCCGTAAAGATATGCACCTGTGGATACATCCGGTCTGATCTCCCTTTCCACACTCCAGGTAACAATGGGATCATTGATCCTGCTGAAATCCCTTTCATCATAGGTGGATTGATATACCGTGGGCATCAGCCCAAATCCCAGCTTCAGGCTGCCACTGCGGTTCAGGGCAATATGAAAGGCATATCCGACATTTATCGCCAGCTGTTTGTATGCGCCGTTGGCATCATTCACCACCTGCAATCCCAGCCCATGGGTGCGAAGCTCACTGGATGTGAAGGCTTTCTCCGCAGCAAGCACCTGGGTTCTAGGGGCACCCTTGAATGCACCGAGCCACTGGTGCCTGTCAAGCAGATCTATTTCAGAACAGTCCACAGATCCGATGATGGCAGGGTTGATCAGGGCTGGTTGAAGAAGATAGAGCTGATATGCCGGCAGCTCCTGGCAATCCGCCCCGGGAAAACCGATCAGCAAACATCCAGCTGCGATTACCAGCTTCCTGATAGTCCCTGAAACGGAAATGGAAGAGAAAATCTTCACTTCACCCTTTTTTATCGCTTAACCGTAACAGAGCCTTTCAACGGTCCTGTTTTCTTGTTCATTTCGATGACATACCAGTAGGTATCGGCCCTGACAGGTTCCCCGTTCCTGGTGCCATCCCATCCCCCGTTCCCGTACAGATAGGTGGTGACCAGGTTTCCGAACCGGTCATAAATATGAATCCGGGCTTCCGGATGGTTTTCCAGGTAAGGGATCTCCCATTTATCATTGACCCCGTCATAATTCGGGGTGAAGAAATTCGGAATGCCTGCATCCATGGATACCATGATCTCATCACTGGCAGTACATCCGTACTGATTCGCTACGACAACCATGTAGGATCCCGGATCTTCAATCTCGATTGTCCGGGTGATTTCGCCTGTGGACCACTCCCAGGCTGTATGCTCACCGGCATCCAGGATGAGGGCTTCCCCCGGAGAAAGGAGCGTATCATTGCCCAGGTCCACTTCCGGGCTTTCCACCACAACCACATTCCTACAGAAATTTTCCTGTTGCGGGGTTCCTTCGTCCAGTACCAGCTGGATGTTGTAATTACCCGGTGCATTGTAGGATATTTCAGGGGGATCCCGGTCCGTACTGGAAGGGATGTTGGCATTATCACAACCCGGGAAAAAAAGCCGGGTGATGCTGGAATTATCTATGTTCGCCACAAATGTATAGAGGGTATCCCCCACCCTGAAAACATCGGATATGCCATGGGGATTATACAAGCTGCCCGGGTCACCCAGGGAAACGAAATCCGGGGGCTGGTCAATTCCCCGGTTGAATTCCATCCTGACAATATCATTGAAGCGGTTCAGCACAAACCCGAACACACCCTCGCAATCCCGCAATATGGTGAGGTCAAAGGGAAAGTCCAGGACACCCGGGTCACCTATACTGACGGCTGTTGGATTTCCGGTAAGGGAAGTTCCCAGCTCCAGCCGGATGATCTCATGTGATTGATTACTGGATACGAACAGGTACCATAATCCGTTCTCCTTGACCGGGAAAAGTCCGGTCGGTCCATCCAGTCCCATCTGGCCGGTGAAGGTCATGATCCCCGGAGACGGATCTGACAGGCCACCCATGAAATCAAAACGGGTGAGCCTGCTGGTGTTGAAATTTACCGTGAAACCATGCCATGTCCCATTTTCCTTTAGAAGGTAAAGATCCACCGGATAGTCCAGGTCACCTGAAAAGTTGCCCAGGTTCACCGCTGCCGGTACATTTGACAGGGAATTGCCAAAATCAAGCCTGACCAGCCTGGAATCGGTCCTCTGTCCGCCCACCATAAACACATGCCAGCTGCCATTGTCACTTACCACCTGCAGGCCCTGCACATGCCGGGGGATGATGCCGCCAAAACTGCCCAGGTTTTCCGAAACAGGGGTACTCAGGAAATTGTCCCCGTAGAAAAACCTTGCAACGGTCCCGCTGGTATGGTTGGTTACAAAAGCATAATAATTGCCGTTGTCCTCTGCAAAATCAATGAAGGCAGGACCGTCAAGTGTTCCCTGGTTGGGCATGTTTTCCCCTTCCGGTGCATAATAAAGATTTCCCGAGCAAAAATTCCAGTAATAGCTGTCCGCGTTCCTGGACTGATTGTTAATGGTGATCATTTCGTCGATGCAACCCGTGTCCTTCACCTCAAACGATGCCTGAGAGAAAGCAATAACGGGTACCACCAGGGGGATGCAGGTGATGTATTTCCTGATATGCCTTTTCAAGATGCTATTTTTTTACCAGTCCGCCCGATATCACCCGGGGCTCTTCACCTTTTTTCAGGACAGAGAAACGGTAGAAATAGGTCCCTTCGGGAAGAAGATCCATTCTTTGAACGACTTGGTGCCGGCCTGCATACACCGGGTAATCTTCATTCCTTAAACAGACTTTTCCATCCACATTGTAGAGGATCATGCTGACCCGCTCACACCTGCTGTCCAGCTCATAGTTGATGTAAAGCTCACGGCGGACCGGATTCGGGTATATGGCCAGCAGGCCATCTTCTGGCACAAGATCCCCGATACCCGTCTGGTGGAAACTGGTTCTGAGCTGGTTATTTGTTTCTATGATCTCACGGACTGAATGCCCGTCATCAATTATGGCGATGAACTCAACCGACTTGTCCAGTGAAGGAGGCTTGAACTGTCCCGACAGTGAGATGACCTGGCTGGTTTCAAAGCTGTCTATCAACATTTCAGCGATCGGGAATTCATGGGTTCCTCCTCCATATACCGGGTAGATCCTGAACCAGATGTTCCCTGCCGGCATGCCCCTGTTCCCCGCCCTGGCGGTGACATTGACAACCGTGTCAGAAACTATTGAATATTGCAGCTCCGTGACTTCCAGGTCATGCACATCAAGCAACACCCGGTTTGGATCCACAAAACTGAACGTGGCTTCCACAGCCGTTCCCTCATAATCGATTTCTGAGGAGAAAATAACCGTTCGCAGGTCCACTCCCCTGGGTATGTCCGGGCTCAGTTTGAATGGCAACACCTGTTCAAATTGATCCCCCGGTATCAGCAAGCCCGCATCCACTACCAGCAGTCCGTCTTCCATCCGGCAGCTGGCAGGAAGGCTGTCTTCCAGTACCATGAAATAATTGCCCGGATGGATGGTAATCTCGGTATTGGAAGAAACATCCGATCCGCTGTTCCGGATGGTCAGCAGTGTATGGACCAGCAGTTCCTGGTCAGGTTCAAACTGGAGGCCGTCCTCCACACTTTTCCCGTTCACCATATATACTTTGTTGGTGATCCTGATGCGCGGACCGACAGGTGTTACCCACAGGGGAGGGGAGACAATGAATTTTCCTTCCAGCTCCTGGTCCGTAAAGTTCAGCTGTTGCCCGCTGGTGATCTTCAGTTTTTCAGCCGGGGTATTGTAACTGTCTATGATCCCCTGCTGGAGGATAAAGATCTTTGTGGTATCCAGGGTTGGGAACCTGGTAAAACCGCTCAGATCAATTACCTCCCGTCCGCTTTCCAGGCCAGTGGCCAGGTTACCTGTCATTTCATCGAAGTCACCCGCATCCACCTCGCTCAGCGACCACCTGGCAGCCTGCAGACTCCGGTAATGGTCGGTAATTCCAATTTCCAGGTGATCCAGGCTCCCGTATGCCAGGATGAGTTCCTCAAATGAGATGACCTGTCCGTTCCCGTCTTTCTCCGCGATGCTGAATTGTGCCACAGGCACCTGAAAATCAATATTTCCGTTGTCACTCCCCGTATAATGTATCCTGTTGCCGTTCATGTCAAACGGTATCTCATAGATCCCGTTTTCCAGGGAAGGATCTATGCGCAGGAGGAACACAAAATAGGCACGCCGGGTAGGCTGCAACAGGTTCAGGGTGTTGCCCATCTTCACCAGTACCTCGCCTTCCGGCTGGTTGAATCTCCAGCCTGTGGTAAAGGTCCCCGGCTGGTCACCCGGGATGATGTTCCCGGACCCATCCACATGGGAGGGAACAAGCGGCCTGGGATAGGCCACATAGCTCATTTCGAGGGTGGTTCCACCAAGTTCAGCAGGGATCACCAGATCCACCGTCGTATTGATCCAGTTGTCACCGGTACCGTTCATCACCTCGATGCGCACCTCCAGGAAAGTCCCCTGCACCTGTCTCGGATAACCTGCCAGGTCAGGATTCTCCGGATCTGCATTGGGAACCAGGGTCACCGAATGATGGTCGAAATCCGGATCAATCACGGCCGGCATGGAGATCACCGGATCGATCAGACTGCAGGGATCCTTGGCCCCCGCAAAGGTGGTCACCGTTGCCTCCCCGTATCCAAAGGAAACATGGTAGGGATCGAATTTTACATTGAAGTCATGGGGCTCATTCTCATCCTCGAGCACGTGCCTGATACATACCGTATCGATCCCCACCCGGGTGATGGTGGGACTGACCGATGAGGTCAGGGTATAATCCAAACCCTGCGCAAAGCCTGACAGCACATGGGAGAATATGACCCATGGCGAGCCACCGAAGATCTCCTCGACCACCAGGATACCACCCTTGCTGATCTCGATGGGTCCTTCACGGCCATCGCCGGTATAATCGGCGTGGATCTGGATATGTGTCCTGCCAAGCGTCTCAAAATAATCATCCCCGTAGGTCTGGTCAGCCCCGCCGTACCAGCCCGAGCTTACCGTCCCGTAGATGTCATCCACAAAGGGCTCAGCAGGATAGTCCGGCCAGTCCTCCCCGTCATCCAGCATAAAGGCATCATGCAGGAATCCTGTTTTTGACTGGAAACGGTCACCCCGGTCATCGATCCAGTCATCCACCAGGTCAAAATTATCATCATCCAGGGCAGGCGGGATCAGCATCTGGGGGATGTACACCTGGTAGCTGAAGGCATCCTCCCAGATCTCCACTTCATTTCCCGTGTTGGGATTGTCTATCCACCGGCTGAACGGCTGTCCGTCAATCTGTACAATGGAATCAATCTTGTAGCTGCCATCGGGATTCCTGGGAAGCCGGATCCTGTATCCTCCGAGCCCCTTGGGTATCTCGTAGATGAAATACCCGAATACCCCGTCGCCAAGCGATTCTACACCCTCCATGGCCCCGGAAGGATCATTGAAATCCACATCATATCCCACGTTACGGATCCAGTAATAGGTATATTCGGTGGATGCATCCATGTCAAATACAAGGTGTGCCTTTCCGTGTTCCGGCAGGTATTTTACCACGTTGCCCAGGGTGTCATAAATGGTATAATTGTTTGACAGGTATTCGAACTGCAGCGGGTTGGGCAGAGGGGCATAATAGGTATAGGTCGTACGGACGGGAGTTACCCGTTTTTCATTGAAAACGGTGTGATAATCTACTTTCGAATACAATGACTGGGTTGGAACGGGATTCCACATATCGATCTCCTCCCCTCCCATGGATAGCACGGCGATGAATTCCCTGCAGGGCTGGGGCACTGTGCCCAGTACCGAATCTGTGGGAAGCGGTTTGTATGAACTGCCGGCCGTATCAATAAATGCGAAACCCTCATAGTTATTGACCCGTTGCTGAACCAGCTGCTTCCATATGATCTCTCCGTTGTTGTCCCTCATCATCCAGTGGGTCCAGGTGGTATCATTCAGGTCGGCTGAGCTGATCTCCGGGGTGTAGGGGTAGAACATGCCCGGACAGGGCCCTTCCAGCGAATCATGTGCATGTCCGACCCCGGCTGCCAGGGGCACCAGGTCAGGCGGGTCCACCCAGATCTCATAGCTGCAATAGGGATCATAATACTCATATCCTTCCATCCGTCCCACATCCCAGGTCACCTTCCATACCCGGATCCGGTCCCCGGGTTCCTCGATATCCACTGTCCCGTCCCCGTCCATGTCCACCGCCACCTGTCCGTCGCGGTCAATATCCTCAAAAACAAAATTGTCATCGCCTGTCCGCAGATGGTTCCAGGGATTGGCCCAGTAAACTTCCTCTTCCACAATGGTATATCCCTTGGGGAAGATGGATGCCGTATCGAGCCATACATCAGGATGTCCGTCACTGTCCATATCATATTCCGGGCTCTGCTCATCATTGCTGCCGCGGAGCACATCCACGAATTTTCCACCGGGGGTTTTCAGGATGGGGATATTGATGGAATGGTCCACCCAGTAAAAGGGAACATCTTTCGGGATATACTGCGTATAGACCACTTCTTCGGCGGGTGACCGTTCCTTGTTCTCCATGATCATGAATACCTTGAAAGGCTGGTATTCCAGTCCCAGGAAATTCTTCCAGTTCACATCGGTATCGGCAAATATCCTTGCTGAGAACAGCAGATCCGCATAAGCCATGCTTTTCTGCTGGGTTAGCATCTTTCCGCCGATGGTATAGGTGCCGGTATGGAATGCGGCTGTCATCCAGGTTTCTTCAGCCAGGTACTGATCTACCTCTTCATGGATCCCGCTGCCGGGCTCAGGAGTGATCAGCTCATAAATGATCTTCTGTTCGGTGTGGGCTGCCATGCCGGCCATATCGATGGTGAGCAGGTTTCCGTCAATGGTATACGCATCCCCGCTGACCACCCGGTTAAACCTGAAATAGGGCTGTATTTGTTCGGTCAGCCGGATATTCTGGATGGGGGCGTCAGACAGGTTACGCACCATGATTTCCACGGAAAAAGTATCGATCCGGTCATATGAAACGGCATTTGGTCCGGCTGAGAGGTATCCGGCCAGGTCATTGCGCACCGAACGGGTCACATCCAGCGGCCCGGCGAACGCACTCAGTATGGCGTTCAGGGTCCATTGCAGCTGCCGGTCGCCTGTTTCCAGGTCAGCCAGTCCCTTTACAGCCGGCAGTCCCAGGTTACACAACAGGGTGCCGCCACCGGCATCATCGCCCTCCACGCTGAAAACCACCGGCCGGCTTTCTTCTGCCAGGGTCACCAGCGGGTTTATCCCGGATGCACTTACCAGCGGTATGCGGTTGCCATAAATAGTGGATCCTGTGTGCTCCATGTTGAATGTGACAGGATGAGACGGATCGGCTGCCCGGCATTGGAACAGGTTATTTTCCGGGGAAACGGACCGGTTATAATCAATGGTACCTTCATCCAGGTAACCGGTCTTTTCCAGGAAACAGGCCCCATTTCCTTCCGTGTAGATCATGCCTCCCCGGGAGAGGAAGTCATCCATTGAGGGCTTGAACGAGTAACCGAGTGTCATGATGCTGTCGATGTAATAGGTGTAATCTTCCCCTTTCACCGTAAAGGCAGGAATAATCAGCAGGTCTGTATGCGGGTCCAGCCCGCTCCGGGCAAGCTCTTCCTCGTTAACCACATAGAAAACATCGCCGGGCAGGTATGACTCGAAGAGTTTGATAAACTGGAGGGCCTGCCAGGAGAGGGTGGTACTGTCCGCCAGGAAAGCGCTCCTGAAAATGGCCACCTTCTCGGGCTGCTTCTGAAAGTTGATGGAAAAATGCGGGTTGTTCTGCCAGTGATAATTCTGATAGTTGCCCGATTTCAGGTATTGAAATTCCTGGGGAAGCTCGTCAGGATAAACAAAACCACCTTTCTGTTCCCCGCCACCTATCCAGTAAATGGAGTGTTCCCCGTAACCCGGGAAGAGCACGGTATCCATGAAAGCTCCGGTAGAGCGGTAATGATTCTCGGATGCTTCAAGGACAAGCTTATAGGCTTTTGTAAAACTGCCCTGCTCTGTTCCGGTGGGGATGATCTGACCCTGCTGGGCCCGGGCATGATTCAGGAAACCGGTTAGCAAAAAGCTGATGATTAATGAAAGAAGCCTTAGACGGGTGGTTTTGATATCCATAATACCAGTTTTAAGGTGTTCAGGCATTATATATTAATACGGTTGTATAGTTGGGAAAATTGTCCGAAAAACCGTCACGTGATGGACCATAAATCTCTGAATATACATTTAAATTGTATATTGTAAGTAAATCCTGAAAAAATGAATCGTAAAACTTTCCTGAAGAGCGCAACCGCTATTTCAACTTTCACCGTTTTAAGCCCGCATACGGCTTTTACCTACAGAGTCAATTCTGCTGTTCGTATGGGCATTATCGGATGCGGGAACAGGGGGACCGCCGTTATCTCCTCCTTCTCCAGAAATACCAACACCGCCATTGTTGCCATGGCCGATCTCCTTAAGGAGAAGCTGCAGAGGGCTCTTCCCACATACAATGCGGCCAACACCGGAAAAGGCTTTTCAGAAATACAAACTACCAGTATGTACCAGGGGTCGAAGGCATACCTTCAGTTATTGTCCAACAAGGATGTGGATGCGGTATTGATTTCATCGCCCGCGTATACACATCCCGGTTTCATGACGGCAGCAGCAGAGGCAGGCAAGCATTTCTACTGTGAAAAGCCGGTTTCACCCGATGTATCTGGCTGCAGGAAGGCTGAAAAAGTGGGGACTGAATATCATGGAAGGCTGAGCATGGCCATCGGATTCCAGATCAGGTATGCCTCTCCCTATATGGAAATGGTCAGGCGTATTCAGCGCGGAGAAATCGGCGATGTGATCAGCGTAGCGCTGCATTATTTTTCTTCCCGGGGATCCGTCAGAGAAAAGGATGGGATCTCACCGGATGAAGCCCGCATCAGGAACCATTTCCATTTCAGGGCGTTATCAGGCGGCATATTGCTGGACCAGGGCATCCATATGCTGGATGTGTGCAACTGGGCCCTGAAATCACATCCTGAAAGCGCCACTGGTTCTGGGGGGAACAAAGGAGCCCCTGATTTCGGGGATGCCTGGAGTAATTACCAGGTGCTCTACCGGTACCCGGACAATATCAATGGTTGCATTCATTCGACCCAGGCCGGCCCCCGGTTCGGCGATGTATGCGCAAGGTTTATGGGCACAAAGGGAATCGCAGAAGCGCATTATTCAGGAGGGGTTTTCATTAAAGGGGAAAACAGCTGGGATTCCGGGATTTTAAAATACGCTGGAGCTGAAACGACGGAGGAGCAGAGACAGGCCGGGATTTTCCTGTCTTCATTGCACGATGCAGATGCCAACAAGGAAATTGCCTTTATTGGAAGCATCGAATCCGGCAATTTCATCAATGAGGTTCAATCAGGGGTTGATTCAACACTTTCAGCAATCCTGGGAAGGAATTCCGCCGTCTCCGGACAGGGCCTTCACTGGGATGATGTGTATACCTCCGGGGAAAAGCTGGATACCGGGCTTGATCTGTCGCAGTTTGACAGGTAGGTTGTTAATAAAGAAATCCAAATAGCCAGAGCGGGATCCTTAATTGAATTTGAAATTGCTGAATTCAGCGATCTTAAGTACAGATGATCCGGAATTCCATTCTTTGAACTGCAGTTATTGTATATCTGAATTTAAATTATTTAATTTACATTTTGTAAATTATATTTTGTAAATTATATTTTGTAAATTATATTTTGTAAATTAGATATTTTAACGATATGAAAACCCCGGCCACACCCTTTCCCGCAACCGGCTATTTTGGACCGGAATATTTCTGCGACCGCAGGAAAGAGCTGGATCAGATGATCAGGAACATCAGGGGAGGGAACTCAACTACCCTGACCGCTTTGAGAAGGCTGGGCAAAACTGCCCTTATTCACCACCTTTTCCATCACCTGGGCTCACGTTATATCACCATTTACATGGATATACTGTCCACCGAATCGCTGGGTGACATGCTGAACCAGCTTTCTACGGCACTGGCCTCCGGATATTCCGAAAGAAGTAAACTGGGAAAGAAATTGTGGCAAATGATCAAATCCCTCCGGCCGGTCATCAGTTATGATCCGTTGAGCGGTACACCGCTGGTAAGTATCAGAAGCACACCCGATGAAAGCAGGAAATCCATGTCAGAATTATTTTCCGTTCTGGAAGAACAGCCAAAATCCGTGATCATCGCCATTGATGAATTCCAGCAGATCCTGGAATATCCCGAAAAACGAACGGATGCCTGGCTGCGTTCAATGATGCAGCAACTACGGAACATTATCTTTATTTTT
>Ga0180432_10009465_pt1 | contig 11883 bp, 13 predicted proteins | sample SS_ome_10_FD_132414 | JGI IMG/M metagenome (GOLD analysis project Ga0180432, IMG submission 132414) | Hypersaline lake sediment archaeal communities from the Salton Sea, California, USA - SS_1_MS_2 metaG | ecosystem: Environmental > Aquatic > Non-marine Saline and Alkaline > Hypersaline >... | reverse complement strand
GATTAGTTTGACAAACCGCCATCTTTTTTTTATAATGTTAATGCAAGTAGTAATCATTAGCAATAATTTTAGTTTTTGGTGAAGGATGGGATGACAAAGACCGCAAGCATTGTTTTAAGTTCAAGCGGGAAAAGGGTCACCAGACAGCGAGCCCTGATTATGGAAATTATCCGCCGGGGACGGGGGCACCTTGACGCTGACGAAATCTATCGCCGGGCACGTGAAAAAGAGCCGCATATCAGCCTGTCTACTATCTATCGCACCCTCCAGGTGCTGAAGCAAGTGGGGGTGATTGAAGAGCTTCGTTTTGACGAGACACATCATCGCTACGAGGTAAAGCCTTCCACCAAACACCATCACCTGGTATGCCTCGGCTGTGGCAAGGTTATAGAATTTCATTATCCATTATCTCAACACATTAAAAAAAATGTCGCTGAAGCTAAGGACTTTGATATCGTCGAAGCGGAGGTGCGTATACTTGGTTACTGCGCTAACTGCCGCCAGAATCGGAAATAATTTTTTTGGAAAATTCATTGCAAATAAGAGGCATTACCGTTTAATGTCTGGAGAGCTTGACTAGGAGAAGGAGGGGAAGGCATATTCTATGTCTGATGGTAAAAATCTTTTAAGTCTGCACCACATGAAATCCGGGCAGAGTGGTAAGATAGTGCAAATACAGGGCGGGCCGGGAATGATTAATCGTCTGAGCACTCTGGGAATCAGGCCGGGCAAGCGGATAACCAAGATTAGTGCGATGCTTATGCGCGGGCCGGTAACCATTCAATCAGGCCGCACCCAGCTGGCTATCGGTTTCGGCATAGCTAATAAAATATTGGTTGATTCAGACTAGCTAAAGGCTCAAGTTGAAGATACTTTTAATGGGCAACCCAAATGTGGGAAAAAGTGTTGTCTTCTCCCGCATGACCGGAGTGCGTGTTATATCCTCTAACTATCCCGGTACTACGGTAAGCTATACGAAGGGCTTTTTAAAGATGGGGGAGGAGACGGCGGAGGTCGTTGATGTGCCCGGCACCTATACCCTGGAGCCTGATTCCGAAGCTGAGAAAATAGCTGTAAAGATGCTTGATGACGGTGACGTTGTCATCAATGTGGTCGACGCCACCAATTTGGAGAGGAACCTCAATTTAACCCTGCAACTGCTGGAAAAGGGAATCCCGATGGTGATAGCCCTGAATATGTGGGACGACGTCGGGCACCGGGGAATAAAGATCAACCTGAGCCGGCTTGAGGAGCTGCTGGGCATACCGCTTGTCCCCACGGTAGCCGTAACCGGGCAGGGAATAAAGGACCTGGTAGAAAGCCTCCCACGCGCCAGGTCGCTCCGGCTCCAGCCGCGCAGCCGTGATGAGCGGTGGGCAGTCATCGGCAATATTATTGACGAGGTCCAGCGCGTCACGCACCGGCACCACACCTGGCTGGAGCGCCTGGAGGATGCCAGCGTCAGGCCTTTCACTGGAGGTCTCATAGCCGCGGCGGCACTGGTGGGCACCTTTTTCGTTGTTCGTTTAATCGGCGAGAGCCTGATTAGCTACGTATTCGACCCTATATTTAATAATCTGTGGTCGCCGGTGATGCTGAAACTCAGCAGCCTTCTGGGCGGCTCCGGTTTTTTCCACGGCGCCCTGATAGGCAATATAGCCAGCGGCGAAATAAACTACGTAGAAGCGTTCGGACTCCTGACGACAGGGCTATACGTGCCTATCGCCATGGTTCTACCTTATATTGTCTCTTTTTATTTCGTGCTGGGGCTGCTTGAGGACATAGGCTACCTGCCGAGACTGGCCGTTTTAATGGATAATATCATGCACCGTCTGGGGCTGCATGGTTTCGCTATCATACCCTCCCTGCTCGGATTAGGCTGCAACGTACCGGCGGTTATGGCTACCCGTATCCTGGAAAGCAAGAGGGAACGTTTCATTGCGGCGACGTTAATATCTATTGCCGTGCCCTGCGCCGCCCTTCAGGCGATGATTTTTGGCCTGGTCGGGGCGCGCGGGATTCAATATGTAGTCATTGTCTACGCGACACTTTTTATCGTCTGGATTGTTCTGGGGCTCATTCTTAACCGCCTTGTTAAGGGTTTCAGCCCAGAGCTGCTAATCGAAATACCGCCATATCGCCTGCCGCCCTGGCGGACTATATTGCATAAGCTGTGGATGAGAACCATCGGCTTCCTCAAGGAGGCTATTCCCATCATCTTGGGAGCGGTGCTGGTAATAAACATACTTTATTCTCTGGGCATATTCGATGCCATCGCCAACTTCACGGCGCCGGTGGTGAGCGGCCTACTGGGATTACCCAAGGAGTCGGTGACAGCGCTGGTTATTGGCTTTCTGCGTAAGGATGTAGCCCTGGGCATGCTGGCTCCACTGGCGTTAACTGATGGGCAACTGGTGGTTGGCAGCGTGGTTTTAGCCATGTTCTTCCCCTGTATTGCCACCTTCGTGGTGCTGCTCAGGGAGCTGGGTGTCGGCGGTATGCTCAAGTCGATGGGCATAATGATAGTCGCTACCCTGGTGGTAGGCGGGCTGCTTAACCTGATATTATGAGGCTGTTTGTCTTTACCTTTACACTCGGATATAATTTGAGCAGTATTGATGCAGGGGTAAAGAAATGCACTGGTTCTATTATGTCGGCAGAGTGCTGACCAGGATTTCACTTTCTATATTCACCAACTGGGAGGTGCGAGGCAGGGAGAACATCCCCCCGGAGGGGTCGCTGCTGATTGCCGCCAATCATCTTCACCTGGCAGACCCGCCTTTGCTGGGTGTTAGTATCAAGCGGAAGATTATGTTTATAGCGAAAGAGGAGCTGTTTCGCTCCAGATTTTCAGGCTACTTCATACGTAACTTCGGCGCCGTTCCAGTACGAAGGGAAGGGACAGGCAGAACAACGTTACGCATGGCTGAGCAGTTACTGGCACAGGGCTGGGCTCTGGCTATGTTTCCTGAAGGAAAGAGGAGCAAGAATGCTCAATTGCAATCTGCTTTCCACGGTTCGGCACTGATTGCCCTGCGCAGCGGTGCCCCTATTCTGCCAGTCGGAATTACCGGCACGGAGAAAATAAAGGGCAGAGGCTGGCTGTTTCACCGCCCCAAAATCACGGTTAATATCGGCAGCCCTTTCTCTCCGCCAAAGATTGATGGCAGGTTGACCAAAGAGGAGATTGCCCGGTTCACGGACTGTATAATGGAGCATATCGCCGAGCTTCTACCAGATGATTACAGGGGTAATTACAATGATAAAGGAATAAAGGAAGTTAGAGAATTTTGAGGGTTGAAAAAGCGGATAAAACGGGGTTCTGCTTTGGTGTCAAACGGGCTATCGACATACTGGAAAAGGTCGCCCGTGAGCGGGGTGGCGTGGAGACACTGGGGGCGGTGGTGCATAACAAGCAGGTGCTGAACAGGCTGACCCGGCTTGGTGTCAGGGTTGCCCAGAATTTGGACGATATTAAAGGCGATACGGTGTTGACCAGCTCTCACGGGGTAAGCCCTGAAGTAGAGGAGGAAATCCGTGCCCGGAATATTGAGGTCATCAGCACGACCTGCCCCTTCGTTCGACGAGTGCATATCGCCGCCCGCAAACTGGCTGAGTCAGGCTTTTTCGTGGTTGTCTACGGCGAGGCTGACCATTCCGAGGTCAAGGGTATCCTTGGCTGGACCGGGGGTAAAGGTATAGCGGCTCTTGACGAGAGATTTATCGCCACCCTTCCCCATTTACCCCGTCGCCTGGGTATATTGTCCCAAACAACAAAGATACCGGCTAGTTTTAACCGTTTTGTTAAGAAGCTTTTTGATTCCGCCTTTACCAGAGATTCCGAGATGCGGATTATCGACACCATCTGTCATGACATCAGAGAACGGCAAGCAGCAGCCCGCAAGCTGGCTGAGAGTGTGGACCTGATGCTGGTTGTCGGCGATCATTCCAGTGCTAATACCAACCGTCTTGTCGAGCTATGCTCTGAAGTTACCCGTGCTTATCTGGTGGAAAAAGTAGAGGATATTCATAGCTCGTGGCTTGATAATATAGCGCGTGTCGGCGTAACCGCCGGGGCTTCCACCGACGAGCAGGATGTAAACGATGTGTTAAAAAGGCTGAAAGGGGAGCCTATATCGTGAGGCAGGTTACGGTACGGACGATTCCCGGTATGGGATGAATCTTGTCGGTGACCATTATGCCGATGTCATTCAATGTCTCCCCCTCCAGGACAACAATAAGGTCATAGGGGCCGGTAACGGTATCGACCGAATTTATCTCTCCCAGCTCGTTGAGGATAGTAAAAACCTCTTTGCTTTTACCTATAGCCGTTTCAATTAGAACAAAAGCCTTTGCAGCCACCGGCATCACCCCCTTCAAAAGGTTGCTTTAATACTTCTGGATATTGAAAAGTGCCCGCAGCAAACTTAGTATAGATACCGTGATGAACTGTGTCAAGACAGCCTGTCAGCAGGTCAACTTGACGTAAATACATGGTGACGCCTATAATTTAGAGTCGGCTGTTAGTTAGTGGTTACCTGAATAAGTCCCCCCCCCGTGGCTTTTACCACGAATGCCAGACTCGTTTTGTAACTCGGGTAGCATATTTTAATTATTATGGCAGGTAAATAATGGAGCATTTTTTAAATGATGACCAAAAGACAATCAAGGGACTAGCTCGAAGGATTGCGGAGGAAAGGATACTGCCGGTTCGGGCGGAGCTTGATGAAAAAGAAGAATTCCCCTGGGCAATAATGAAAGACCTGGCTGAGGCCGATATGTTCCGTATCTTTATCCCGGAAGAGTATGAGGGGTTGGGCGGCGGATGTCTGGGGCTGTGCCTAGTAGTTGAAGAGTTGAGCCGTATCTGCAGCGGTGTTGCCGTAAGCTATGCCGCCAGTGCTCTGGGGTGCTTCATCCTGATGGACTACGGAAGTGACGCCCAGAAGCAACAGTACCTTCCTGATATTGCCGCCGGCAAGAGGCTGACGGCTTTTGCGCTGACCGAGCCGACAGCAGGCAGCGATGCCAGCGCCATCAGGACAACCGCAGAAAAGGTTGATGGCGGCTATGTGCTTAACGGCACCAAGCAGTTCATCACCAACGGCGGTGAAGCCGAGATATACACGGTGATTGCCCTAACAGATAAGAGTAGAGGCGCCCGTGGCGCCAGCGCCTTCCTGGTAGAGAAGGACACGCCGGGCTTCTCTTTCGGCAAGAAAGAGAAGAAAATGGGCATTCGCGCTTCCTCAACATCGGAGCTGGTTTTCCGGAACTGCCTGGTCTCTGAAGAGAACCTGATTGGCAAGGAGGGCATGGGGTTCATCATGACGATGAAACTTCTGGACCGCTCACGCCCGGGGATAGGGGCACAGGCGCTTGGCCTGGCACAGGGAGCCCTGGAAGCCACTGTTGATTATGCAAGGCAGCGCGTGCAGTTCGGGCACCCCATTATCGCCCAGCCGGTAGTTCAGGACATGCTGGCGGATATGGCGATTCATGTCGAGGCTGCACGGGCGCTGGTTTATGCCGCAGCGCGAACCGTCGATAGCGAGGTCAAGAGCTTCACCGAGGAATCGGCGATGGCCAAGGTCTTTGCCTCGGATGTCGCCATGAAGGTAGCCACCGATGCGGTGCAGATCTGCGGCGGCGCCGGCTACATGAAGGATTATCCTATCGAAAAGATGATGCGTGATGCAAAAATCACCCAGATATATGAAGGCTCTAACCAGGTGCTGAGAAATGCCATCGCCATAGAGCTAAGAAAGAGGAAAGCAAGAACAGAATGAACGTTGTCGTTTGCCTGAAGCAGGTCCCCGGTACCACAGAGGTAAAGATTGACCCGCAGACCAATACCCTCATCAGGCAGGGAATTGAAAACATCATAAACCCGCTTGACAGCTATGCCCTGGAGGAAGGCGTCCGGATAAGGGAGCGGTACGGAGGTAAGGTTACCGCTATTAGCATGGGGCCGCCTCAGGCTGAAGAGATGCTGAAAGAAGCGATTTCACTGGGCGCCGATGGAGCCGTGCTTCTAAGTGACCGTGATTTTGCTGGCGCCGATACCTGGGCTACTGCCGGCACGCTTGCTGCCGGCGTCAGAAAACTGCAACAGACTGATATTGTTATCTGCGGACGGCAGACACTGGACGGGGATACAGGGCAGGTAGGCCCGGAGGTGGCGGAAATGCTGGGGATACCCTTCGTTGCCTATGTCAGCCGCATTGAAGAGATGGCTGAAGGATATATTCGCGTCCAGCGGATGGTGGAAGACGGGCATGAAATCATCGAGTCTCCCCTTCCGGCGGTAATCACTGTGGTAAAAGAGATTAACACGCCTCGCCTGCCCTCGCTTCGCGGCATTGCCATGTCAAAGCGCACTGTTATCCCCACCTGGACAGCCGGAGAGCTGGATATCGAGCAGGATAAGATTGGCCTGGCTGGTTCCGCCACCAGAGTGGTCAAAATCTTCTTTCCCCAGAGGGATTGCCAGGCGGAGATATTGCAGGGGGACCCGGAAAGTCAAGCCGAACGTCTGGTTAGCAAGCTGAAGGAAGCCGGTTTGGTATAGGTTTTTTCATGGGAATTCGAATTGAACTTGATAGTTGTGTTGGCTGTGGCAGTTGTGTAGCTGTCTGCCCTTTCGACCTTCTGGAGATCGTGGATGATAAGGCACGAGTGAAAGAAGGCTGCACATTATGCGGAGCCTGCTATGAAGCCTGTAGCTACGAGGCTATACAGATAGACGCCATTCCTGAGGCTGAGGCGGCAAGCGACAGCCACCGTGGCATCTGGGTATTTGCCGAAGCCAGAAACGGCCAGCTCAAAGAAGTTGCCTACGAGTTGCTTTCCAAAGGCAGGGAGCTGGCAGACAGCCTTGATACCGAGCTCAGCGCAGTGTGCTTTGGTCATGATATTGCCGGAATTGACCGCCTTATCGCCGGCGGTGCGGACAAGGTCTATCTGGTAGACAGCCCTGAGCTTAACAGTAATGCGGAAGACCTGTATACCCGGCAGATGGTTGAGCTGATTCAGCAATACCAGCCGGAGATAGTTATTGCCGGGGCTACCTCTCTGGGACGCTCTTTTATCCCGCGGGTTGCGGCGATACTGGGAACGGGACTCACCGCGGACTGCACCGCACTGGAAATTGATAATGAGAAAAGGCTTCTCCTGCAGACCCGCCCCACCTTTGGCGGTAATATCATGGCGACCATTATCTGCCCCGTAAAGCGTCCGCAGATGTCAACCGTACGCCCACGCGTCTTTAAGGCAAGCGCCCCGGATGCAGGGCGGCAGGGCCAGATAATAAGGGTGGATTTTGACCGCGAGCATATCACATCAAAGACCCGGTTACTCAACTTTGTCGAGGATATCACCGAAACCGTCAAGATTGAGGAGGCTGATATCATTGTCTCTGGGGGTAGGGGACTTGGCAAGGCAGAGAACTTCCAGCTTCTGGAAGAGCTGGCAGCAAAACTGGGAGCCGCCCTGGGCGCCTCACGCCCACCCGTAGATGAGGGGTGGCTTCCCTACTCTCATCAGGTGGGGCAGACGGGTAAAACAGTTTGTCCCCGGCTCTATATTGCCTGCGGCATCTCCGGAGCCATCCAGCACCTGGCAGGTATGCAAACCTCTGATATTATCGTTGCCATCAACGATGACCCCAATGCCCCTATCTTCGAAGCAGCCACCTACGGCATTATCGGCGACCTCTTCAAGGTAGTGCCGATGCTGATAGAGAAGCTGAAGGCACAGTAGAACAAGCGTCGTAAGGTTAAGATAAGCGGAAGTACATACGGAATAGAGACAGAGATAGTATGGTAGTAAAGACTCTCCTTAGAGCCAAATTGGGTTCAGCACTGTTCTGGCTTCGCTCGTCAGATGTAATCGGTGGACTAGGACTATCGGTTGTCGTGGGAGTTGCTTCCGGTTTTAGCGCTATTGCGTTAAGATGGCTGATAGAAAATTGCCAGGCTGCTTTCTTCGATGGTGGCGCCAGTTTTCTATCATTCCTCGGTCAGTATTACGTAATCATAATACCTGTGGTGGGTGGTCTATTAGCCGGTCCCCTCATTTATTACTTTGCCAGGGAAGCAAAAGGGCACGGCGTACCTGAGGTAATGGAGGCGGTGGCGCTTAAGGGTGGTCGTATCCGTCCTCAAGTAGCTTTTGTCAAAGCCATCGCCTCTGCACTGACCATCGGCAGCGGAGGGTCTGCGGGAAGTGAAGGCCCTGTCATACAAATCGCTTCCGCCGCTGGCTCAAATGTAGGCAAGTGGTTCAGGTTGCCTGACGAGCGAGTGAAAACGCTCGTCGCCTGTGGAGCTGCCGGCGGCGTCTCGGCTATATTCAACGCCCCCATCGCCGGTATTTTCTTTGCGCTTGAGGTTATCCTGGGAAGAGTAGTCGGCCGCAGATTTGCCTACGTGGTTATCAGTTCGGTTGTTGCCGACTTCATAGCACGGGCATTTTGGGGCGATACTCCTGTTTTCATAATTCCAGAGTTCAAAATCGCCAGTAACTGGGAAATAATATTCTTTATCGTTCTCGGTATCCTGGCTGCCCTGGTCGCAGTAGCTTTCATCCAGCTTATGCAACGGAGTGAAGGGTTTTTTGACTCTCCGAAGATACCCGCGTATTTTAAGCCTGCCCTCGGCGGGCTCGCCGTAGGTCTTATAGGGCTTTATAGTCCAGACCTCTTTGGAGTAGGTTACACAGGTATTGGTAAGGCTATGGCGGGGGAGTTTGTGCTGGTAACACTTGTTGCTTTACTTGTTCTGAAGGTTATTGCCACCTCGTTTACTCTGGGCAGCGGCGGTAGTGGCGGTGTCTTTGCGCCGAGTCTATTTATGGGTGCCATGCTTGGAGGCATCGTCGGTATAGCCTCACACAACCTTTTCCCGGCTATCACCGGTCCGGCGGGAGCCTACAGTGTCGCCGGAATGGCGGCAGTATTTGCTGCTGCCACGCGCGCCCCCTTCTCGGCGATTCTCATAATCGTCGAAATGACAGGTGACTATGCCATCATCCTGCCGCTTATGACATCGGTTGTAGTTAGCACTATACTTGCCAGAGCCCTTAAGCGCGAAACGATTTACACGGAGAAATTGGTAAGAAGAGGGATTGACATACGGCGTGAGGATATCGGTGACCTGATGCGGACAATCACCGTTAGAGAGACAATGACCAAAAATTTCCCCACGGTATCTCCTGACACGTCGATAGAAGAGCTGCTGAAACGGTTCCGCAACACAACCCACCATGGCTTTCCCGTAGTCGATTTATATGGAAACCTAGTCGGGATTGTTACCCTGGAGGATGTAGAGCGTTTCCAGGAAATACAGGGGCAGAACCTAACTGTGATGGATATTGCCACCAAGTCACCCTTTGTGGTCTATCCCGACCAGTCATTGCACGAGCTGCTTAACGCCGTCGGGGAAGACTACGGGCGCATACCCGTCGTTAGCCGGGAAGACAGGAATCGCCTGGTTGGTGTGATACGCCGCTATGATATTATCAAGGCATACCGGGCGAAGTTAAAAGAAGCGCCACCAAAAACCAGAGATTATTAGCCGAGCCATAGCCTTTTTTCCATTAAGCTTGCGGCGAGAGAGCAGATTAGCTTATAATATAATGATTCTCGGATGGTGTGGAGGTGTGCGTGATGAAGATAAAAGTGGCCGAGTTGCTTAAAGAGCCTGTAGGCAAATCTCAAGAGTATGAGGTTGGTGGGTCTGTTGATATTATAGGTGATGGCAAAGGCAGTCTTGTTGAGGGTGATGTCACCCTGTTGCGCACCAGCCGGGGTATTATGGCGGCAGGTAGTTTAAATACTGAAATCAAACTTGCCTGCAGCCGGTGCCTGGAAACGTTTGATTATCCGATAACGTTGAATATTAAAGAGGAGTATATACCAACAGTAGATATGGCTACCGGTGCGCCGTTGCCTCTTCCTGAAGAACCGGGCACCTTTACCATTGATGGACGACAGTTTATCGATTTAACCGAGGCAATAGTTCAGTATTCGTTACTGGCTGTCCCGATAAAGCCGCTCTGCCGGGAGGATTGCGCCGGGCTGTGTCAAACTTGTGGCGCTAACCTGAACCTGGGTGACTGCGGTTGCCCGCCGCAGGATATAGACCCGCGCTGGGCTGATTTGAGTAGATTAACTCATAAATAAGTATAAAGGAAGAGTAAATTATGGGAGCTTTACCAAAGCGAAAGACGTCAAAGGCGCGTAAGGCGAAAAGGCACAGTCATTCAGGAATGAATCCTGCCGCTCTGGCCTATTGCCCCCAGTGCCACAGCCCCAAGCTGCCTCACCATGTCTGCCCCACCTGCGGCACCTATGCAGGCAGAGAAGTAATTGAGATTGAAAGCCCGAAAAAGGCGGCCAGCCAATAATCTGCCGGCATCAGCAGGATTAAAGGTATTTTCACCTATCTGAACATGGAAGCTTATTGCTGGTTTTAACGGTTTCTTTACTTTTAACGGAGGCAAATAATGGCTGATCTGGCAAAGACAGCATATGTATTCCCGGGACAGGGTTCCCAATGGGTAGGCATGGGCAAAGATCTCTATGAGGGTTTTACTTCGGCTAAATCCGTCTTTGACCGGGCTGATGAGGTTTTAGGTTTTCCTCTCTCCAAGCTATGTTTTGAGGGTCCCGAGGATGAGCTTCGCCAGACCATCAACGCCCAGCCGGCCATACTAACCGTCAGTTACGCCTGCTGGCAGGCCGTACGCGAAACCGGCGGCAATTTACCGCCTCCTGCCTTTGTAGCCGGGCACAGCCTGGGCGAGTATACGGCGCTGGCGGTAGCCGGAGTGCTCGATTTTGACACCGCTGTTTATCTGTCCCGTGAGAGGGGGCGGTTAATGCACGAAGCCGGTTTACTTCGTCCCGGCGGCATGGCGGCGGTGCTCGGCCTTGATGAGGCTCCACTTGCTGAGATATGCGAGCAGACAAATATTAAAATCGCCAATATCAACTGCCCGGGCCAGCTGGTCATCAGCGGCGACAAGGAAAACCTGGCTCAGGCGATGGAGCTGGCCAAAGCGAAAGGGGCTCACCGCGTTGTTCCTTTGCAAGTAAGCGGTGCCTTTCATACCTCGCTGATGCAACCGGCTGCTGATGGTATTACAGAGATTATAGCCAGGCTTTCGTTTAGTGACCCGGTTATTACGATTATCGGCAATACCACCGCTCAGCCGCTTACCACTGCCGAAGCAGTCAAAGAGGAACTCCTGAGACAGCTGTGTAACTGTATCCATTGGCAACGCTCGGTTGAATATATGATTGCTGAAGGGGTTTCCACATTCATTGAGATAGGGTCAGGCAGGGTGCTCGCCGGACTTGTCAAGCGAATAAACAGAGATGTTAAGATGATAAACATAGGCGATGCGCAGGCGGTAAGAGAAATTACTCCGGCATAAGCCTCAGGGGGTAGCGATGGACCTTTCCAACAAAGTAGCCATAGTAACCGGCAGCGCCCGCGGTATCGGGCGTGATATTGCCCTGAAACTGGCTGAGGATAAAGCTACGGTGGTGGTTACGGATATAAATGATGCCGGGCCGGTCGCGGAAAAAATCAGGGCAATGAGCCGGCAGAGTCTGGCTGTGCAGGCTGATGTAAGCGTATCTGCTGATTTGACCAAGCTTGTGGATACTGTGGTTTCCACGTATGGCCGCATTGATATTCTGGTGAATAATGCCGGGATTCTCCGTGACCATCTTTTACCGCGGATTTCGGAAGAAGACTGGGACAGCGTATTAAAGGTTAACTTAAAGAGTGTTTTCCTCTGTACCCAAGCAGTGCTCAGGCAGATGATGAAGCAGCGCTGGGGCCGGGTAATAAGTAGCTCCAGCATCGTCGGTCT
>Ga0180432_10009464_pt1 | contig 11883 bp, 10 predicted proteins | sample SS_ome_10_FD_132414 | JGI IMG/M metagenome (GOLD analysis project Ga0180432, IMG submission 132414) | Hypersaline lake sediment archaeal communities from the Salton Sea, California, USA - SS_1_MS_2 metaG | ecosystem: Environmental > Aquatic > Non-marine Saline and Alkaline > Hypersaline >... | reverse complement strand
GCAACTACTTGTATTTCATGATGAACGCGCGGTGATTTGTGCAAAGTGCTAGTATCTGACCCCCATATCTCTTCTTGGTGGCACGGGATCTGCAGGGTAGCATTTCAACAATGAGGACCTTTTTGGTCATCTGGCTCCTATGGGCCCCGGTTGCTCTGGCCGACGATATTTTTGACGACTATCTGAAGACGGAAGTTCCCCCGGCGGACGGATTCGATTTTCCGGTGGGCGACCCCGACGGGAAGGGCAGCTACACGGACAAGAACGGGAAAACCCACCACGGCTGGTACGTGGCCACCGGGTTCGGGGAGAAGTTCTACTTGGGCATTCACCCTGGTGAGGACTGGAACGGGAGAGGCGGCGGCAACACCGACGCCGGGCAGCCGGTGCGTGCGGTGGCCGCCGGCAAGGTGATCTACGCCGACAACGCGGGCAACCTCTGGGGGCGGGTGGTGATGATCCAGCACGTCTTCTACGAGAACCACCAGAAGAAGCGCATCCGTTCGCTCTACGTACACCTCGGCGAGATCAAGGTGAAGGTGGGCGACGTGGTCGAGCGCCGCCAGCAGATCGGCACCATCGGCCGCGACCCCCAGAAGCTCTACTACGCCCACCTGCACCTCGAGCTGCGCTGGAACGAAAAAATACCCGCAATCTACTGGCCCAGCGCCGGAAACAAGGACAAGGCCTGGATCTTCCGCAACTACGCCTCCCCCACCCTGTTCATAAAGTCCCACCGCAAACTCTTCGTCCCCCAGAAAGAAAAGACCCTGGTACTAATCGACCAGGAATCCTACAAGATGCGCCTGTACAAGGACGGCAAGCTGAAGGCCAAATACGACGTCAGCTTCGGCCAGGGAAAAGGCAGAAAACGCCGCCGCGGGGACTTGAAGACCCCCAAGGGCATGTACTTTGTAACCTCGAAGAAGAAGGGCAAATTCGGCGGAGAGTACGGAGCGTTCTATGGGGGCCACTGGATCAAGGTCAACTATCCCAACCGCTACGACGCCGCCTGGGGCCGCCAGAATAAGCTGATCAAGAAGCCGGCCGAAGCCGCAATCGCCAGGGACTGGGCCGGGCGCAAGCTGACTGCTGGCAACACCCGCCTGGGCGGCGGGATCGGCTTTCACGGCTGGATAGAAGAGTGGGAAAACTCCGGCCCCCGCCACCTCTCCTGGGGCTGCATAGTCCTGCACAACCGGGACATATTAGGTTTCTACCAGCTGGTGTCGGCCGGCGCGATGGTGGTGATTTTCTAGCCTACCAGACGTCCTTCTCCAGCGACTCCAGTATTCCGCGGACTTCGTCAAGCAGGCCTTGGGCCTTCATTTCGGAGAGCAGCAGGCCCATGCGCTGGCGGATGCCGAGGAGTTGGTTGCGCATGCGCAGGATTATTTCGGCGCCGGGGGGGTTGACGCCCAGGTCCTGTACCAGGACCTGGTATACGCGCAGGTTGTCCACGTCTTCCAGGCTGTAGGCGCTCTCCTGGTCGGGGCGGTGGATTGGGACTACGATTTCCAGCTCTTCGAGGTGATCGAGGACTTCGCCGTCCAGATTGAGCTGCTGGATTACCGTTCGGCGGGTTACTATTTTGGTTTCCTCGGCCACGACTGCTCCTTATTCATACTTCTTCAGCTTTTCGATCAGTTCCTTACCCTCATCGTCGAGTCTCTTGGGCACTTGCACACGTATGCGAGCGAACAGGTCGCCGCGGCCGCCGCCGCGACTGGGCAGGCCCTTGCCCTTCAGGCGCAGGCGCTGGCCGCCCTGGGTGCCGGCGGGGATCTTCATGTCGGCGCCGCCTTCCAGGGTCGGGATCTTGATTTCGCCGCCCAGCGCCGCCAGGGACATCGGGACCTTTACCTCGGTGGTCAGGTTGGCACCATCGCGTTCGAAGCGCGGGTCGGGATCGTAGACTATTTCGATAAGCAGGTCGCCGGCGGGGCCTCCGGAAAAACCAGGAGAACCCTTGCCAGCCAGGCGGATCTTCTGGCCTTCAACGATACCCTTGGGGATCTTGACGGTCAGGGATTCCTGGCCACCGGCGGGCGTCGACAAGGTGATTCGGCGCTCACCGCCCCTGATTGCATCCAGCATGGGTATGGCCAGGCGCGATAAGGAGTCCTCGCCGCGCACCGGGCCCTGACGGCGTCTCCGGCCGCGGCCGGTGAAGATGCCGCCGAAAAGGTCTTCAAGGTCCATGTCGGAAAAGCCGCCCTGGCCCGAGCCGTAGAAGTGCACGTTCTCGGCGCCGGGGAAGCCGCCCCAGGAGAAGCCTCCGCCGCCGCCGGGAGGAGGAGCGCCCTCCTTGAAGCCGGCCTTCCAGGCCTCGTGGCCAACCCGGTCGTACTGGGCGCGCTTCTTATTGTCGGAGAGGATGTCATAGGCCTCGGAGACCTGCTTGAACTTCTCCTCGGCGGACTTGTCGCCGGGATTGACGTCCGGGTGGTACTTGCGGGCCAGCTTCTTGAAGGCGCTCTTGAGCTCCTTGTCGGACGCGCCTTTCTTGACGCCGAGTATGTCGTAATAGTCGGCCATTTTAAGAAACGGCTAGCTCTTGACGTTGATTGGGATCTTCTTGACCTTGGCGTCGGAACGTATCGGCAGAACTATGGATAGTACGCCCTGGTCGTATCTGGCGGAGATCTTCTCCGTCTCCACCGGGATGGGCAGGTCGATGACCCGCCGGAAGGGCCCGTGCTGGCGCTCGATGCGGTGGTATTCGGCTTGTCCCTTGCCGTAGGTGGGCAGTCGCTCGCCTTTTATAACCAGCTTGCCGCCCGAGAACTCTATGTCGATGTCGTCGCGGACCACCCCGGGTATCTCCATCTTAATGGACACATGATCCTGGTCGTCGTAGATGTCGACCGGCGGCATCCAGAAATCCGGCCCGACTTCCTCGCCCAGGGTATGCTCCCGGAAGCTTCGTTCGAAGAGCTCATTGAAGATGTTGCGCAGTTTCAAAAACTCCTGGAATGGATCCCACTTGTCCATGGGCATCGCCGGCCCTCCATACTCAATCGCACGGCAAAACTAACTATTTAGCCCGGCAAAGTCAACCCGGCACCGCTCCGCGATGCCCGTTCAGGCGCATCAACCGCCCTCGGTGAACTCGGCGTCGATAACATCGTCTCCACCGGTTGATTGCTGTGGCTGCTGGTACCTACTCGGCGGTTGCTGCTGCTGGGTTTGCTCGCGGTAGAGCACCTCGCCCATGCGCTGCGCCACCGTCTTGAGCTCCTCCAGGGCGCTCCTGAGCGCCGGTACATCGTCGGAGGTCTTCAGTTTTTCGACCTCATCCAGCTTCTGCGTCACCATGCCTACGGTCTGTTCGTCCAGCTTGGCCTGGTTTTCCTCCAGGATGCGCCGGATCTGGTGCGCGGTAGTATCGGCCTGGTTGCGCAGCTCCACCGACTCGCGGCGGCGGCGGTCTTCCTCGGCGTAGCGGTCGGCATCACGGACCGCCCGGTCGATCTCATCCTGGCTGAGTCCCCCGCCGCTCAGGATGGTGATGTCCTGCTTCTTGCCGGTGGCCTTGTCCTGGGCGGACACGTTGACGATGCCGTTGGCGTCGATGTCGAAGGCCACCTCGATCTGCGGCATACCGCGGGGCGCCGGGGGTATGCCCTCCAGGCGGAACTGGCCCAGGGTGCGGTTGTCCTTGGCCATGCTGCGCTCACCTTGCAATACGTGGATCTCCACAGAGGTCTGCCCGTCGGCGGCGGTCGAGAATACCTCCGACTTCTTGGCCGGGATGGTGGTGTTGCGATCGATCAGCCTGGTCATCACCCCGCCCAGAGTCTCCACCCCCAGGCTCAGCGGGGTCACGTCCAAGAGCAGCACGTCGTCGTAGCCGCCTTCCAGGACCGCGCCCTGAACCGCGGCGCCCAGTGACACCACTTCGTCGGGGTTGACTCCCCGGTGGGGCTCCCTGCCGAAGAGCTCCTTTACCAGCTCCTGCACACTCGGAATACGGGTAGAGCCGCCCACCAGGATTACTTCGTCGATTTCGTTCGGCTTCAGGCCGGCGTCGTCCAGGGCCTTTATAACCGGGTTCCGGGTTCTCTCGATGACCGGCGCGGCCAGCTCTTCGAACTTGGCCCGGGTCATCTTCAGGTTCATGTGCTTGGGGCCCGACTGGTCTGCGGTCAAGAACGGCAGGTTGATCTCGGTTTCCTTGGTGCTGGACAGCTCGACCTTGGCCTTTTCGGCGGCCTCCTTGAGCCGCTGCATGACCATCTTGTCGGAAAGCACGTTGATTCCCTGGTCTTTCTTGAATTCGGCGGCCAGGTGTTTCATCAGAATCGCGTCCAGGTCGTCTCCGCCCAGGTGGGTGTCGCCGTTGGTCGAGAGCACCTCGACCACCTTGTCGCCGACTTCCAGGATGGAGATGTCGAAGGTCCCGCCGCCGAAATCGAACACGGCGATCTTCTGGTCCTGGTTCTTGTCCATGCCGTAAGCCAAAGCGGCCGCGGTGGGCTCGTTGATGATGCGCTTGACCTCCAACCCGGCGATCTTGCCCGCGTCCTTGGTGGCCTGGCGCTGGGCGTCGTTGAAGTAGGCCGGCACGGTGATGACCGCCGCCGAGACTTTCTCGCCCAGGTAGGCCTCCGCGGACTTCTTAAGCTTCTTCAGGACCATGGCCGAGATCTCCGGCGGCCGGTATTGCTTGCCGCGGATTTCAACCTCGGACATGCCGTCCTTCCCGGCGACCAGCCTGTAGGGCAGCTGTTTGTCGTCCTCGGGCAGCTCGGCGTGCCGGCGGCCCATCAGGCGTTTAATGGACATGACGGTATTCTCGGGGTTGGTGACCGCCTGGCGCTTGGCCACCTGCCCCACCACCCGCTCGCCGTCCTGATTGAACGATACCACCGAGGGGGTGGTGCGGGCGCCTTCCTCGTTGACGATGATCTTGGGCTCGCCGCCTTCCATCACCGCCACGACGCTGTTAGTGGTTCCCAAATCGATTCCGATTGTCTTTGCCATGGTACACCTCCACACCTCCCCCCATCCCCTTGCAGGGTTTTCTTGTAACTCCCAACTATAAAGATGGGTCCGGATACGGGATTGTCAAGGGGTCAACGATTTACGGTGGCTGTGGACATGCTGCATCGGCACACCGGCATGCCCGCCGTCGAGCTGCCGTCGTCGCAGTGGTAGCCCATGGGGCAGTCATTGGACGTCCCGCAGTGCTTGGTGCACAGGTCGGCCGGAGGATCCTGGGAATCGTCCTGGATGCATTCGAATTCCGGGTGAAGCAGGTGGCATTCGGCCTCGGGAATCCCCCCGGGGCCGCACAGGGTGTCCACGCAATGGCAGCCGGCTTCGATGCACCAGCCGTGCGTGGTCATACCGTCGTCCCAGCAGTACCAGCCGGCCGGGCAATGGCCGCTGTTCTGGCAAGGCGCGGTGCAGCCGGTTATGTTGCTGGTGCCGCCCACCGGGTCGGTGATGGTCATACACAGCATCGAATACGGCTCGCAGGGATCGGGAATAATCTGGCCGCAAGATTGGCAGGCGGTTTCGGGCTTGCAGGCGCAGCGGCTGGCGGTGTTGTCCTCGCCCCAGCGGCAGTACAGCGGATCACCGCCCGTGATTGACGGACATTCCTCGGTCAGCATGCAGGGGTATTCGCATTCCTTGTAGATGGTGGACGGGTCGGTTTCATAGTTGCGGTAGGTGCAGGGCGCCGGCGGTGCGCAATCGAGGTCGCTGCCGCAACTCAAGCAGCTGTTGCCGAGGTTTTGGCTGTCGCATTCGCACATCATGGAAGCCTCGCCGCACAGATAGGGAAGCGGGCACTCCATACTGGTGGAGCACGGGCTGGTGCAACTGTTCCCCATGCAGGAGGTGAGACCGTAGGGGTAGCAGTCGGAGTCGACCAGGCATTCCTGCGGGCACTGGCTGGTCTCGCACACGCATATGGGCCCCAGAGCAAAGGCCAAAGAATCCACGCATACCCGCGAGGTGCCGTTCTGGGCCTCGACGCATTTGAAGTCGGCGTCGCAGTGAAGAATACAGGCGTTGAAAAAGCCGGGCGCGTGCTCGCAGAACTCCTCGACGCCACCTGATTCGCAGGCTGAGTTGTCCAGGCACCCCTGCAGGCAGGCGCATATCCCGCCTTCGTCCGTCTCGCCGTCGCAGTCGTTGTCCCGGGCGTCGCACATCTCCGGCATGGGGGTGTGGAGCTGCTCGCAAATCGTCCAGGTGTTATTGAAGCAATACTGTATCCCCAAAGCGCACTCACCGAGCTCGCCGGTGTCGCAAGGCCGGGAGTCGCCCTCGTCGCAGATTATATCCCCTCCCGGGTCGCCGTCGTCCCCGGGCATGCCGCCGTCCGCGTCTTGTGCGGTCCCGTCTTCTGGGGCGTCCCCATAGCCTCCGTCGTCTCCTCCGTCGTCTCCATAACCTCCGTCGTCTCCCCCGTCGTCCCCATAACCTCCGTCGTCCCCCCCGTCGTCTCCATAGCCTCCGTCGTCCCCGTCATCTGCGGGCATCCCCCCGTCGTCGCCTCCGTCGATCGACGTGGGCTCCTCGACCGTGCCGATGCACTTGCCGTTCTGGCAGACCATACCGCCCGGGCAGTCGTCGTCGGTCTCGCATTGCGGGCGGGGAATGCAGTCTAACAGGGGATCGCAGATTTCGGTGGAGGTGCAACGTTTGTCGTCGGGGTCGTACTGGCAGGCGTCCAGTTCCTCGTTGCAGCTGTCCTGGGTGCAATCCACGTCATCCTGACACTTGACCGGAACCCCGGCCATGCAGCCTTCGGCTGCGTCGCAGGATTCCTCGCCGTTGCAATACAGCTCGTCGTCGCACAGGCTGTCGTCCGGGGTATGGATGCAGCCCTTGGCGCCCTCATCGCAACGGTCGACCGTGCAGTCCACCCGGTCGGTGCAGTCTATCGGCAGTCCGCCGACGCACTTGCCGCTTATGCACTCCTCCATGCCGTTGCAGTGGGAGCCGTCGTCGCATTCGGAATCGCTGACGCAGGGCTTTGTCTTGCATCCCAGGTGAGGATCGCAGATCTCGCCCGCCGGGCAAGCTTTGTGATCGGGGACGTTCTGGCAGCTGTCCGCTTCTTCGCTGCAGCTGTCCAAAGTGCAGTCGATGTTGTCGTCGCAGTCAAGCCGCCCCGCCAGGCACTGGCCTTCGAGGCATTTCTCCTTTCCGTTGCAGTACAGCCCGTCGTTGCAGATCTGATCCGAGGAGCAGGTGCGGCCCACGCAGCCGTCTTGCGGATCGCACTGCTCCCATTCCTCGCACAGAGTGTCGTCGACCACGTGGACGCACTCCGCCAGGGCCGGGTCGCAGAAGTCGTTGGTGCAGTCCACTCCGTCGTCGCAGGACTCGACGATGACCCCGCCGCGCGAGCAGCGGCCGGCGATGCATTCCTCCAGGCCGTTGCAGGGGTTGCCGTCGTCGCAGTGGATGTCCTGGGAGCAGCCGGCGGGTACGCACTCGCCGTCCTTCAACACCTGGCCCGCCAGGCACTTTTCGGCGTCTCCGCGGTCCAGCTTTTCGTCGGTGCAGGCTACCAACACAAACAAGACCGTCGAAGAGAGGATGATGATCTTTTTCATCAGAAGCACCCACACTGCTCGTTCAGGCACGTCCAACCGGGGGGGCAGTCCCTGGAATCAACACAGCTCTTGGTGCAGATGCCATTGTTAGTGCCGGTCTCGTCAACGCAAGTAAGCCCGTAACCGAAGGGATCACAGCTGGTGGTATCCTGGGTATCGCAGCTGATTTCTATGCAATCCACGCAGAACGGATCCAGGCAGCGCATTCCCTCGCCCTCCACCAGCTGGCACAACCAGCCCTCGGGGCATTCGTACTCGTCGGTGCAGGGGGCGGTGCAAGTGTGTACCGGAGGGGTTCCCGCGCTTCCCACCAACGAACATTCCATCCGGTACGGCGCGCAGACATTCTCCCCCAGCGCGCAGTCCTCGCAAACCCCGTGGGGCGGCCGGCAGGCGCACAGGGTGCTGTGGTGGCAGTAGAGCAGGTCACCGGTCATGTAGGGGCAAGGATTGTTTTCGGAGCAGTGTATCTTGCACTCGCGGTAGGGCACGCCGCGGTTCATGTCGTAGCAAAGGTTGCCCATGCCCCTAATATCGCACTCGATCGACAGCGTGCAGGCCAGGCAACTGGCTCCCGGGTCCATGGGGCAGGAGCAGTAACCAATGGTCGCATCGCAGAAATATGGATCCGGACATTGATCGTCTTCCAGGCAGGGATTGGTGCATCTGCCGCCCATGCAGGTGCTCAGACCGTAGACGAAGCACTCCCGGTTGTTGGCGCAGGGCTGAGGGCACGAATCCGCCTGGCAAACGCATATCGACGAGGGCGTCTCCTCCAGTTCGAGGCTCACGCAGGTCTTTTCTCCGACGCAGGCGCCGTTGACGTCGCAGGCGCTGAGGCAGACCGAGCCCCTTCCGGCTACGCTGGTGCATACCGAGTTGCCGTCGGCCTGGTTTCTGCAGTCGGCCTGGCTCTCGCACGGGGTCAGACAGGCGCAGATCGAGCCCTCGGCGTCGTTCCATTCCTTCTCGTCCACCAGCCCGTCGCAGTCGTTGTCGATCCCGTCGCAGACCTCCGGGTCACCCTGGGCGGGATCAAACACGCAGCCTAACTCCGGGTCGCAGCGGCCCACCAAGCAGCGGTCGGTCGACTCGCATTCGGAATCATGGGGAATATGATCGCAGACGCCCTGGGCTTCGTTGCACTTGTCCTCGGTGCACTCGAAGGCGTCCGAGCAGTCGCGGGCCGCGTCCCAGGTGCACATGCCGTTGGTGCAATCGCGCTCGATATAGCAAAAACGCTCGGGGCAGTCGTCCGCGGTAGTGCACTGCATTCCGGGCACGCAGCCTTCGTCCGGATCGCACACCTGGCCGGAAGGGCACATTGCGTGATTGTAATCGAATTCGCAACGATCCAGTTCTTCGGCGCATTGCCCGGTGATGCATGCAAAGGCGCCGCTGCAGTCAACCGTGACGCCGGCCTGGCACACGCCGTCGTCCCCGCAGGTCTCCCGGCCGTTGCAATAAAGGGCGTCGTCGCAGTGGATGTCAAGCTCGCAGCCCCGCGGAACGCATTTTTCGCCGTCCCATTCCTCACCGGCGTGACACTTATCCTCTTCGGGCTTCTCCGGGGTGTATTCCGTGCATGAAAATGCCAGAAACGAAAGAAGAACAAGCAGAATTGGCGCTATGAGCCTCATGGTACATTTACAGTCTACACCAAGAAGCCGCAAATGGACAGGTGGGTTATTTTATTGGAATCAAATGCCTTTTTTAATGCGGGCCAGCAGGTTCTTGCACAGTTTTCTCTCCTCCGGCTCGCCGATCTTTGAGAATTTTTTCAAGAACCGGAAGACTTTGGGAGCCTTGCCGCCGCGGCGCTTGACCTCCTCTATGTAGATCTCCAAAGCCGGATCACGGTCCAGATCCTTGGTGAGGTTGCGCACCGCGTTGGCCAGGCGGTGGGGGCCCAGCTCGGCCATCTTGTAAAGGGCCTTGCCCATCTGCTCGCGCATTCCGGTCGGCGCGGCGCCGGCGACTTTGTAGAGCACCTCGTTGGCGGGTGGGTCCTCCTGCATGGCGCCCAGGTTGGCAAGCTTGGAGATCATCTCGTCGAAAATCTTCTTGTCCGCCTGGGCCAGGGCGGCGACGCCGCCGGGGCTGGTGGGGAAGTTCTTGACGAACGACTCGTCGGAGCCGTCGATCTTGATCCGCGCCAGTCCCAGGCCCAGCCTGACGATCGGATCGGAGATGGTGCGCTGGTGGGAGATGATCTGCTTGCGGTACTTGGTTTCGGCCAGCATCATCGCCGCGCGCAGTCGGTCGCCAACCTTGGCCTGCTTGTTGTTGAGCATCATCTTGATGTAAAGCAGCGAGGGCTTTTCGGGCATCTGGGAGGGACCCGGTTTGGCTTCGCCGGTCCAGTTGCCCGTGGAGGCCTCCAATTCGGAGAATACCAACCGATCCCCGTCTTTGACCACCGGAATGGCCGCTTGCCCGGCCTTTGAATCCACCACCAGCAGCAGGGAGTCGGGGCCGTTCTTCAGCGTTTCCACATCCACGCCGCGAAACGCCCCCGCGGAACGTTTTTTGAGGCACTTGGAAACCTGTTTCTTGAACTCAGCTTCGGTGGTGACTGCCATCAGCGGTTGGGAGAAGAAGCGGGCCACCAATATAGGGTTCTTGCTGGCTTTTCGATCACCAAGGGCCTTTTGGTATTCCGTCCACAATTGCTCGGCGGCCAAACGATCGGATTCGGGGGCTTCGGGCAGATCGTCATATTTGCCCTTGGGACACCCGGCCAGCAGTACCGCCAAAAGAAGCGATATCCATACGGTGTGCCGCATCTTTTCCTCCCTTCAGATCTTGACTTTCTTTCTGAGTCTTTCCACCAACCCGTTCAGTTTTTTAAGCGACCGGGGGGTGTCAAAACAGAAGAGACCCATCCCCCGGCGGGTATCCACTTCATCGATCCAGCATACCCGGGCGGAGAGCTTGATGGAAAACCACAGCCGCCAGGGATGCAGGCGGATGAACACGCCCTCGCCCACTTGCGGCATGACCTCGTCGGTACGCAGGAAAACCCCCTGGGAGCTGATATCGGTGGTTTCACCCCAGTAGAAGTTGGGCGGCAGGAAATAAGACGCCCGGAACTCGGCGCGAAACCGCGGGGCCTGGCGGCGGGTCCCCGGCCGCCAGCGGCCGTCGGCGAAGTCACACAGCCGGGCGAAGCGCTCGGTGTCCTCCTTGATGATCTCCAGGTAGACCCCGCGCGGGCTGCGGCTGCCCTGGGGGCGCTCGCGCCGGGCGATGACCATGGCCTTGAGTGGAAACAAGACGTTGGACTCGCCGGCGGTGACCTCAACATCGATCAGCTTGCCCACCTGCATTGACTTGACCGCCGGGTAGAAAAGAACTCTCCGGTTCCGGTCGTCCAGGCAGCGCCTGAGTTTTTCCGGCGTGTCGTACTCCAGCAGGACCCACTTGCGACCCACGCGCACCTCCCGGCCCAGCTTCAGGTTGAATAACCGCTCGAATTGTGTCACAAAATAAGAGGAGGTGCAACGATGCGTCTTGTTGGAATCTCATTGTTATTATGTTTGTTTGCCTGGGTAGCCTATGCTCAAGATGAAGGGGAGGAACGCGAGCACAAGTTCAAGGTCGAACGACACTTGTTCGCGCGTAGCATCCATATCGGCAAGGACGGCCTGTGCCTTCCGACTAAAAACACCCAGATCAAGGCCTGGTATGTTCTTGGATTTCCTGCGGAAGTCCCCCCGTTCGAAACCTGCACCACCATCTCCTCCAAGACCGCCCGCGGCGAGGTGGGGTTCAAGCTGGCGATCGTCTCTCGGAGCAAGGAAGAAATCCTGGTGGTCGACGGTGTACTGGACCTGGGGGTCGACGGCAAGGCCAGCCAGGCCATCGATTGGGATCACGTCAAGATTCCCGCCGGGGGGATCTATCACATGGTGGTCGAGGTGGAGGGTAAGCGGATCAAGAAGTTTCCCATGAAGTTCGCCCTGAAGAAGAGAAAACGCCGGCGCTGATCATCGATCGGTTTTCCTTAGAAACTTGGGCTGCACCACCATTAGCAGAGCGGGGAGCACCGTTACGGCTGACACCGCGCTCACCAGCATGGCCAACGCCAGCAGAACACCGAAGGTGCGCAGGGGCTGCAACTGTCCCGCCAGGAAGACCAGCTGCCCGCCCATGACCGTAACGGCGTTGATCAGAATGGCCCGCCCGGCGGTCTTCAAAGACACGTCCAGCGCCGAGGCGGGCTTTCCCTGGCGGATCAATTCCAGGCGCGTCCGGGACATGAAGTGAATGGTGTAGTCGATCCCCACTCCCACGACCAGCG
>Ga0180432_10009462_pt1 | contig 11884 bp, 9 predicted proteins | sample SS_ome_10_FD_132414 | JGI IMG/M metagenome (GOLD analysis project Ga0180432, IMG submission 132414) | Hypersaline lake sediment archaeal communities from the Salton Sea, California, USA - SS_1_MS_2 metaG | ecosystem: Environmental > Aquatic > Non-marine Saline and Alkaline > Hypersaline >... | reverse complement strand
GGCTGCGGGAAAACAACGCTGGCCCACTTGATAGCTGGCTCGGTTGACGCCCGCTTCGTCTTCTTCTCCGCCGTGACATCGGGCATAGCCGATGTGAGGCGGATAGCCGGCGAGGCCGATCACCATCTCAACGTGAGCGATCGAAGAACCATACTGTTCGTTGACGAGATCCACCGTTTCAACAAGGCACAGCAGGACGCGTTCCTTCCATTCGTGGAACGTGGCACGATCGTTCTGATAGGCGCTACGACCGAGAATCCAAGCTTTGAGGTGATCGCCCCGCTGCTGTCACGCTGCAGGGTATTCATACTCGAGCCCCTCGCGGAGGGGGACGTCGTTTCGATACTCAAAAGGGCCGTTGAAGACGCGGAGAACGGTTTCGGGGAGACGAAGGTGGATGTCTCGGACGGGGATCTGGCATACCTGGCTCACCTTTCGTCCGGAGATGCGAGAACCGCGCTCAACGCGCTCGAGATGGCGGTTGGATCCTTGAAGGGATCCTCGGGCGGGGTAGTGCTGACGAGGGAGATCCTCGAGGAGGCGGCGCAGAGGAGAAGCATCCTCTACGACAAGAGGGGAGAGGAGCACTACAACATCATCTCGGCCCTGCACAAGAGCCTGAGAGGGGGTGATCCGGATGCCGCCCTGTACTGGCTGGCCAGGATGCTCGAGGCGGGGGAGGATCCGCTGTACGTAGCCAGGAGACTGGTGAGGTTCGCGTCGGAGGATATAGGGAACGCCGATCCGCAGGCTCTCAGGATCGCCCTGGATGCCAAGGACGCTTTCCACTTCATAGGGCTGCCCGAGGGAAAACTGGCGCTGGCGCAGGCAGTGACCTACCTGGCTCTGGCCCCGAAGAGCAACGCCCTGTACGAGGCGTATTCCGAGGCCGCAGCCGATGTCGGTGAGAACGGTCCCCTGCCGGTTCCGCTGTGGCTGAGAAACGCGCCAACCGACTTCATGAAGCAGATCGGCTACGGAAGGGGCTATCTCTATCCCCACGAGGATCCCGAGGCCGTCGTCGGGCAACAGTACATGCCCGAAGGGCTCGAGGACAAGAGGTACTACAGACCGGTCAGGCGGGGATTCGAGCGTGAGATCATAAAGAGGATGGCGTACTGGAGGAAGCTGAGAAAAGGGAAAAAGAGCGTAAGTGACGACAAATCAGGATAATATGATGATTGGGCTTGACTTTATTCCCGGTTTGTGGCACAATATATGGAGGAAATAGCGGTAAGAAAATATGTTTTTTGAGCGTTACCGGGGCACAACCAAGGAGTGGCAACATGATGAGGAAGCCCCTTTTTTTTATAACCGCAGGTATCCTGCTGGCCTTGATTTCTTCATTCGCTGGTGATCTGAACGCCCAATGCTTCGGATCACTCATGCTGGCGCCCGACTTCTTCGAGTTCGACTACCTCGTGAGGATATGCGTACATTTCGGTGACGTGAGCGCGCTGCCCGATAACATAGAATGTTGCCGGGCAAGGGAGTGGAACGAGGGTCAGTTTCTCGTACCTATATATATCTACAACCTTCACGACGGGATCGATCAGCTCGAGTTTTCGATCGAATCGAACGATTCCCTGGCATTCTTCCTGCCCCAGAACTGCTTCGCGATCCTGAGCAGCTACTCGGAGACATACGATGGGGGCTACAGGCTGAACCTAGTTCTTCAGGCCTGCAAGCCGCTCTGCGGCCCGATCCTGGCCGGGTATGCCAAGATCAAGTCGGTCACCGACGAGGATCCGGTTTGGGTCGACCTCGTTCCCAACAGGGATACCGGAAACATGGCGGCGCTGGATCTGCACGGCGAGATGCGGATGCTGACATCGACGCAGCACGGCGGCTATGTAGGCCGGAGCTATCTATACAGCTGCCAGACTCCGATATGCGAGGAGCCGAACAAGCACGTGACCGAATTTTCGGCCGAGGCGAGCTATGGGCTCTCGGTGAAGCTGACCTGGCGCGCCGGGGGCGGAAACAGGACGATGATCCGTTACAGGACCGACCGCTACCCTACCGGTTACAACGACGGGGTCCTGGTGGCGGATGTGCCCAGCGTTCCCGGAGAGGAACAGACATTCTTCCATACGGATGCGCCCCTCAAGGCGCTCGTCTACTACACGGCCTTCTCCCTAACTTACGGCGCGTCCGAGCAGCTCGTGAACAACTCGTTCGTCGAGTGCGCCTCTTCCGATACGACGATGACGGACGAGGTGATAGCGGTGGAGGAGACGAGCTGGGGAACGCTGAAGTCCCTTTCGGACAAGAAATAGCAGGAAGCCTTTTTCGTTCCGGGTCGAAAAAAGGTGTAAAGTCCCATCCTTATCCTGACGATTAATATACTAGGTAAAACTCTATATTGACCCGAGGAGGTCGACTGCGATGAGTGACGATCTTGTTTACGATGAGATTGTGGATAAATACGACATAGTTGTAGCCGAGGACGACAAGGATCTCAGGCGTATCATAAAGTTCAACCTGGAGAACGCCAACTTCGCCGTCAGAGAGGCAGAGAACGGCCAGATTGCGCTGGACAGGGTATACGAGAAGAATCCGGACTGCCTCATACTCGATGTTATGATGCCGAAGATGGACGGGTTCGAGGTATGCAAGAGGGTCAAGAGTGTCGACAGCACGAGGGATATTCCAATAATCTTTCTCACCGCGCGGGGCAGCTCGGAGGACAAGGTGAAGGGGATGGGCTTCGATCCGGATGACTATCTGACAAAGCCGTTCGATTTCCCGGAGCTGATTGCAAGGATCAACCTGCATATATCCAAGAGGAACGCGAAGCAGAGGGATGTGGAGACCGCGGGTGAGGATAACCTGACCGAGATCGTCGCCGATCTATCATCCAAGATGGACGAACCGATGGGAAAGCTGCGGGCCGATCTTGAGATGCTGATGGATAAGCTCGGCGGAGATCCCGAGCTTTCAGCGATCGTAAAACGATGCGAGAACAGCAGGCGGGAGCTCAGGAAGATCTACACGGAGCTGCATTCGAAGCTGGATCCGTTCTACGAGCCCGAGGAAGAGGAGATCACCGTCTGACACCGTTACAGCTTCTCGTGCGTGCCGCGGTACGGCGGTGTGCGTGCCTCGTTTACGTATAGCCCGCAGGACAGATCAACTCATATCTCGATCCAGCACTTCTAATGACATAGGGTTTTTGACGCGCCGCCTCTGAACCCGTACCTTCAGTCGTATATCTTCTCGAGAATTCTCAAAAATCTTTCCAGGCCGCTCAGCACGATATCAGCTCCCTCTATACCGAGCCCACGGGTTATGGGGGTTTCGATGACTATGACACTCATGCCGGCATCGCGAGCGCTGCGTACGCCCTTTTCCGCGTCCTCCACGGCCAGGCAGTGCGCCGGTGCGATACCCAATTTCGAGCAGGCTTTCAGGTAGGTCTCCGGGTGGGGCTTCGTTTTCTCGATACCGTCCTTTCCGACGACCGCTTCGAAGTGCGATTCGATGCCGTTGGCGGACAGGATCGTACGGATATCGTGCTCGTAGGAGCCCGATGCCACGGCAAGCGTGAATCCCGCATCCCTGAGGATCTTTATGATCGCCGCCGCGCTCGGGAAGAGTCGGATCTCGCCCGAGCCGCAGAATCGTGAATAGATCGGATCCTTCTGTTTCTGGATCTCGGCGGGTACGAGGTCGAGGCCGTGCCTCTCTATCTCCCCCTTTGCTCCTCCGCCCCTGGATGTCCATTCAAGCCAGTACTCCTCGCGGTCCAGTGTATGACCCGCGCGCGCGAAGACCCGTGAATAGGCCTCGAAATGGAACGGCTCCGAATCCACTATTATGTTGTCGAAGTCGAATACGACGGCTTTCTTGCCGGAGAGGATACGCCTCAGCTTGTCCGATTCGTTCAAGTCAAGCCTCCCGCAGGTGTCCTTCTCCAATCCCTTCCTAATATGTCGGGGCCGAGCCTTGCCGGTGTTATGAAACGGGTGAACCTGTACATCAGGTAACATTCTATCGCGAACGGCGGGAAGCCTAGATACCCGAGGACCGGCATCTCGAATAGCTTGATATCGGGCAGGTAGGGCACGTGATATTGCCATTTCGTCTGCGCCCAGAAGTTCCAGAACTCCCACAGAACGCCGCAGACGGCGCCTGATACCAGCAGTGATACGAAGATCGTGTAGTCGCCCTTGCGGAAATCCTCCGCGAACGATCCTATTGCGAGCCTGTCGTTCATTCCCTCGAACCACAACAGCACGCTCACCCAGGGGAGCGGGCAGAGGTATCGAGAGGGGAATATCAGCGTCAACACGAAGAGGGCGACGCCCGTAACGTAGAAAATGGTTTCTGTGCCCCGGGAGATCGAAAGAGGGCGCCGGTTCTTCAAGCGTGCGCCGGTAAACGTGTCCACAAGCTCGGCGGTTATGAAGATGGCGGGGAATATCGTGGCGTACGACCAGGCGTATCCGATCCACCTCGCGGCGGTATTTTCCGGAAGATTCACGTACGTCCAGTTCTCGAGAAGCAGGTTGACGCCCTCGAAGACGTACCAGCAGGCTATCGATAGGGGGATGCATAGAAGGAATTCCCGCCTTCGCGCCGTCAGTGGCGATGTTCCCTTCCTGGCTGCGACAGCTGCATCGGCCAGCAGTATGTAACCGGTCCAGACCAGTGGGGTGAAGTAGGACATCACCCAGGGATTCTGGCGCACGAGCAGAATCTCCGAAGCGGCTATCACGACCGCCCCGAACACTCCGTGAACAGGAAATCTGTGTTTCACCGTTGTCTCCCGAACGGCAATAATGGATTGACGTTATAAGAACGAGGCGTTATCCTCGTGCATGGTAATGTAACACCACCGATCGATCACTACAAGAGCGATTATTCTATAACAGAATGGTGCGCCCCCAGATGAAGGCTGGATCTAGAAACGAATTGATGCCGTCGGGAGGATTCGGAGCCGGAGGAAGCCCCGACGGAGCTTACGGGCGGAGACAGAGAATCGGGCTTTTTCTCGGCCCCTCGCTGCTCGTTCTGTTTCTTCTTCTTCCGGACGCCTTCCTCGAATGCGATGCACGAAGGGTCGCAGGTATCGCCCTGCTGATGGCGGTTTGGTGGATATGCGAGAGCTTGCCTCTGGCAGCGACAGCGCTCGTGCCCCTCGTGGCGTTTCCGCTGATGAAGATCGTGCCGGCCTCGAAGGTTGTATCCTCGTACGCCTCGCCCAACATCTTTCTGTTTCTGGGAGGGTTCTTCATAGCCGTAGCAATGCAGAGGTGGGAGCTGCACAGGAGGATAGCCCTGGGAATAGTTGCATTTGTTGGAATGCGCGGTGAAAGGATAGTGCTGGGATTCATGATAGCGACCGCTTTTCTCTCCATGTGGATCTCGAATACGGCGACGACGATGATGATGTTACCCATAGCGATGGCGGTTCTCGTGACGTTGGAGAAAAGGGGCGGCTGCGGGTCCGATGGTCTTGCCGGATTCAAGATGGCCCTTATGCTGGCCATAGCATACTCGGCCAATATAGGAGGGATCGGCACGTTGATCGGTACTCCTCCCAATCTCGTTTTCGCCGCTCAGGTGAGGGCCCTTTATCCGGATGCGGGCGAGATAAGCTTCATGCGGTGGATGATAGTGGGCCTGCCTCTCGTTATCGTGTTCATCCCGGTTGCATACCTGATGCTCACACGGGTTGCATTCAGGTGCGTTTCGGTGGACGCGGGCGGGGGGGGAGAGGCCATCAGGCGCGAGAGGGATTCTCTCGGAAGGATGGGGGCCGGGGAGAAGAGGGTGCTGATAGTATTTCTGTTGACCGTTGCTGCATGGTTCACGAGAGCGGATATCACGATCGGTGAGTTTACGCTCAGGGGTTGGGCGTCCTTTGCTTCCCTCGGAAAGTACGTTCATGATTCCACTGTGGCGATAGCAGCGGCTGTCGCGTTATTCGTGATTCCGGTCGATTGGAGAAGGGGGGTCTTCGTGCTCGACTGGAAGAGCGCACGCGGCATCCCCTGGGGCATACTGATTCTATTCGGCGGAGGGATAGCCCTCGGAAGGGGCTTCTCGGAGAGCGGGCTTGCCGCGAGGATCGCGGGAGGGATGGGTTTATTGCACGGAGCCCCTGTATTGATTCTGATTATCTTTACGGCCCTGCTCGTGACGTTCCTGACCGAGGTGACCTCGAATACGGCTATAGCCACGATATTTCTTCCGATACTCGCCGCGACGGCCGTGGGCCTGAATCTTCACCCGTTCGCGCTGATGATCCCCGCTGCGATCTCGGCATCGTGCGCTTTCATGCTGCCGGTGGCGACCCCTCCTAACGCCATCGTCTTTTCCAGCGGATCTGTAACCATGACCGGTATGGTGAGGGTGGGTGTCTTGATGAACCTAATCGGGGTTGTACTCGTCACCCTAATCGTGTATCTTCTGGCCATTCCCGTCTTCGGGATATCGCTTTCCAAGCTCCCCGCATGGATAGGATGATTGCCAGCCGGCCGATAATTTACTAGACTGCGACGGTACCGGGGAGGCACGGCGGGCGGTTGGTGAGGGTTGGATCGAGCGATCAACATGGAAGAGAAGGATATGGACAAGCCTTTCAACATCGTAGCTGTGAGCGACAGGGGTTCCGTCCGACAGAACAACGAGGATTATTTCGGCATCTTCGATCCAGAGACCGATGAGTTGATGGAGAGGAGGGGGGTGCTGGCGGTTGTAGCGGATGGGATGGGGGGGCATTTCTCGGGAAGCAAGGCCAGCCGGGCTGCGGTCGAGGTGGTAGGCGATGCGTACTACCGTGAGAGCGATGAGGAGGCCGTAACGAGACTAGAAGCGGCGGTGAAGGAGGCGAACGCAACGGTATTCGAAACCGTCGGTGAGGGAAGAAAGGGGCTTGCCGGCACTACATGCACGGCCGCGGCGCTTTTCCCCGACAGGCTGCATATAGCCCATGTCGGCGATTCACGTGCCTACCTTGTGCACGAGGGGAAGATCAGCCAGCTGACCGAGGATCACAGCCTCGTCGGGGAGATGATCCGGAGGGGTTCGATCAGCAAGGAAAAGGCCATGAATCATCCGCGAAGGAACGTTATCACGAGGGCCGTTGGATTCAGCGGAAAGGTCGAGATAGATATTTACGAGGCCGTCCCGATTCAGGGAGGGGACTCGGTGCTGCTCTGCTCGGACGGGCTGTTCACCATGCTCGAGGAGAGCGAGATACTGAAGGTTGCCTCCACGATGACGCCAAACGACGCATGTGCGGAACTGGTGAAGCTGGCCAAGAGCAAGGGCGGGGAAGACAACATCACGATCGTGATAGCGAGAAGGAACTAGGGGTCGCTATCGAACTACCTCCTAGAAGATGATATTCACTCCGCCGCCGAACACGGTGCCGCCGTCGATCTCAACTTCCAAGAGAAACTGGAAATCATCCCTGTAGAATATCTTCAGACCGGCCCTGAGCAGAGTGCGCGTGTAGCTATCATCGCTCTCCTCCGCGCATGGCCAGTCCACATCATAATCGGCGCACGAACCCTTTCTGCTGAAATGGCTGTAACGGTAGATCAGGGAGCAGTATGGCTCGACCGGTGCGGCTTCGATCAACGTGAACCTTCCGCTTGCAAGCGCGCCAATTGAGAAGATATACCTGCCGAAATCCTCCGAGCCGAGATATCCTGCGGACGCATTCGCCGATATGTCGATGGGGATGACAGGCGGGATGTTGATGATATACCTCTTGTAGTCCACTCCCGCGCCGGTGCTGTTCACGCCGTACTCCCTGTAGTAGCCGAGCTGCACCCCCAATCCGCTGTTCTGCGTGAGCCTGAACCTGCCCATTATTCCGGTGCGGAAGGCATCGCTGCCGCCCGCGATGAAGAGCCCTCCTTCGCCCTCGCTTGCGATGGTGGCTGTCGAGAACTGGCCGAAGACCTGTGAATGTGCGGTGCACGGAAAAGATAGGAGGAGCAGCAGGACCGTGATGGTTTTATGGTTCATGTATTCTCCTTTATCCATTTGAGGCGCGCTCTGTTAGGTCTCCCTTTTCAGTTGTACGTATTGCAAGCGGCGAAGTTCGACTGTATCATATGATACGGGGGGTGAAAAAGGTTAATCTTGAGCGGGCCGGGAAATGCCCCCGCCCGAAATATATTATTATATAATAAGTTATGCGATTTGCCGGGGCTGGTAAAAAAGCTCCGTAAAAACTAATTTTTTTCTAATTTCTGGTTGACTGCCCTATATCTTGTATGTAATATTTATCCTCGCCCCAAGATATAGAGTTATGACTTGCACGGCACCTTGAAATCAGATATTTGTAAATTGTTGTATGATAGGAGGTTATCATGCCCTCATCCCACCCTGAACCTCGCCTGACAGAGAACGCTCAGCGTGTGCTCCAGAAGCGGTATCTGCGCAAGGATATCGACGGACAGTTGACGGAGACGCCGGAGGAGATGTTCTCGAGAGTCGCTGATAACGTCGCGGCCGCGGAACGTTTCTACGGTGAAAGCAAGAACTGCAAGAAATGGGAAGGCGAGTTCTACAGGATGATGGCGAGCCTCGACTTTCTCCCCAACTCACCGACGCTGATGAACGCCGGCGCGGAGCTCCAGCAGCTATCGGCTTGTTTCGTGCTCCCCATAGATGATTCGATGGAGAGCATATTCGAGACGATAAAGCGCACGGCCCTGATCCACAAGAGCGGGGGAGGGACAGGGTTCTCGTTCTCGAGGATCCGGCCCAAGAACGACATGGTCAAGACAACGAAGGGAATCTCGAGCGGTCCCATCTCTTTCATGACGGTATTCGACGCCGCCACCGAGACGGTGAAGCAGGGAGGAACGAGGCGGGGCGCCAACATGGCGATACTGAACGTGGACCACCCGGACATTCTGGATTTCATAACGGCCAAGAAGAACAACAAGAGATTGAACAACTTCAATATATCGGTCGCGATCACCGAGGAGTTCATGAAGGCCGTCGAGGAGGACGGCGACTACGAGCTTCTCAATCCTCACGGCGGCGAGGTCGTGGACCGGATCTCTGCACGCAAGGTGTTCGAGATGATCGTGGAGCTCGCATGGAAGAACGGTGAGCCCGGGATAGTCTTTCTCGACAGGGTCAACCGTGATAATCCTACCCCACACGTGGGAAGGATAGAGAGCACAAATCCCTGCGGCGAGCAGCCTCTTCTGCCTTACGAGTCATGCAACCTCGGCTCGATCAACCTCTCCCACATGGTGAAGAGGGAGGGTGGAAAGGCTCAGATCGATTTCGAGAAGCTGGGTGTTGTGGTGACCAAGGCGGTCCGTTTTCTCGATAACGTGATCGACATGAACCGCTACCCTCTCGAGGAGATCAGGGAGAGAACACTTGCAAACCGTAAGATAGGTCTGGGCGTGATGGGCTTTGCGGACATGCTTGTGATGATGGAGATCCCGTATGATTCGGATGAAGCCCTGGAAGTCGCCGAAGAGGTGATGGGATTCATACAGAGGGAGGCACGGAAGGCGAGCGCCGAGCTTGCCGACGTGAGGGGCGTGTTCCCGAACTACAAGGGCAGCGTCTACGATCGTGATGATTCCCCCAGGATGAGGAATGCGACGACTACGACGATAGCTCCGACCGGAACCCTGAGCATCATAGCGGGATGTTCGAGCGGTGTTGAGCCGCTCTTCGCCGTCGCGTTCATACGAAACGTGATGGACAACGACGAGCTCGTCGAGGTCAATCCGCTATTCAAGGAGATAGCCGAGAGGGAGGGTTTCTACAGCGAGGAGCTGATGAAGAAGATCGCGCTCGAGGGAACCGTGCATGAGATAGACGAGATCCCGGAGAAGTGGCGGAGGATATTCGTGACATCGCACGATATCGATCCCGAGGCGCACATCAACATTCAGGCCGCCTTCCAGAAGTACACGGACAACGCGGTGTCGAAGACAGTGAACTTCCCCCATTCGGCGACCAAGAAGGACGTGGAGATGGTGTACCTGAAGGCCTACGAGCTGGGATGCAAGGGCGTGACCATATACCGCGACGGCAGCCGCGAGGAGCAGGTGCTGAACATCGGCAAGGTGAACAGGGACGAAGCCGGGGAGGTGTCGGGCGCGGCGCTGCTCACGCCGAGAGCGAGGCCGGGCGTGATCACGGGCAGCACGAGCAAGATGCCGACCGGCTGCGGCAACCTCTATATCACGATAAACGAGGACGAGCACGGGCTCTTCGAGGTCTTCACGCAGATGGGCAAGGCGGGAGGATGCTCCGCGTCGCAGTCTGAGGCGATAAGCAGGCTCATATCGCTCTCGCTCAGGGCCGGTGTGGATCCGAGGGAGATCGTCAAGCAGCTCCGGGGCATCAGGTGCCCCAATCCGGGATGGGAGCAGGGTGGGATGATCCTCTCGTGCAGCGACGCCATCGCCAGGGCCATGGAGAGGTACCTGCTGGAGAAGAAGACACCGGCCGGCAAGAAGGTCAAGCAGATGTCGGCGGCCTACCTCGACAAGGTGGCGGGCTTCTGTCCCGACTGCGGCGGTGTGATGGAGCATGAGAGCGGCTGCGCCGTGTGCCGGGAATGCGGGTTCAGCAGGTGCGGCTAGGAGATCATCCGGACATTGCTGGATCATATAGCGTAATTAACGTGCCTGTATCAAGATCTTAGATGCAGGCATTTTTCATAGGTGCCCGGATATTGTCCGTATGCAGTGGCACTGTCACAACGACACTACCTGAAATTTCTGTTGAAAACACCGGTGTTCTGAGATATGGTGCCGTTGTTCCAACCGGCCCGATTTGCAGGCAGTGCCGTGGTGGCGGGGAAGAGGGGAGGAGAGATGGGCAGGATCAAGGATGAGATGCGGCGCCAGCTCGAGCTAAGGGGATACAGCCGGGGGACGATCAAGACCTACCTTCAGCACGCAAAGAACTTCGTTAAATTTCACCGCAAGAGCCCGCTGGAGCTTGGACCGAAGGCCCTGGAATCCTATCTATACCATATTACATCGCGGAGAAGGGTCTCGGTCTCTTACAGGAACCAGGCGATAAGCGCGCTCAAGTTCCTGTATGTCAAGGTGCTCGGAAGGCCTTTCATGACGGATGATCTACCGAGGCCCAAGAAGGAGCACAAGCTCCCCACCGTCCTGAGCATGGAGGAGGTTCACAGGCTGCTGCGATCGATCCGAAACAGGAAGCATCTGGCGATACTGATGCTGGCATATTCGGCGGGGCTGAGGGTCAGCGAGGTGGTGAGGCTAAGGATGGCCGATATAGATGTACAGCGGTGTATGATACACGTGAGGGGAGGGAAGGGCAGAAAGGACAGGTATACCGTGCTTTCGGAAACCGCATTGAAGACGCTCGAGGAGTACGCGCATTACTACAGGCCCGTGGGCTGGCTGTTCCCCGGCCAAAGGCGCGGGCGTCACCTATCGACACGGACCGTGCAGAAGGTGGTTGCGGATGCCGGTAGAAAAGCGGGGATCGGGAAGAGGCTCACAACCCACACGCTCAGGCACAGCTTCGCAACGCACCTGCTCGAGAACGGAACGGCGCTGCGCTACATTCAGGAGCTTCTAGGGCACAGGAGCACGAAGACGACGCAGATATACACGCACGTTACGCGGAAGGACCTGGCGCGCATAATATCTCCACTGGACAGGATCTCGATGCTCAAGAACGATACCACCAATAGTCCTAAAGGTACGGAAATCCGCCTCAAGGGTGGACCTTAAACGCACTAAAACACCGCGACTCGGGGCATGACCGCACGCATATACGAAACATTAAAATAATCCTTTACGCAAACTCCCCCCTTGCGCCATCATATAGGCACCGAGACTCCACAAACAAACCGTTATATGAAATAGCGCGCTTTTTTCATAAATATCTTGAATTAACT
>Ga0180432_10009461_pt1 | contig 11887 bp, 10 predicted proteins | sample SS_ome_10_FD_132414 | JGI IMG/M metagenome (GOLD analysis project Ga0180432, IMG submission 132414) | Hypersaline lake sediment archaeal communities from the Salton Sea, California, USA - SS_1_MS_2 metaG | ecosystem: Environmental > Aquatic > Non-marine Saline and Alkaline > Hypersaline >... | reverse complement strand
CAGCTTGCGGTCGGGGATGAACTTCTGGCTGAGACGGATCGCCTGCTCCAGCGCATCGTCGCTGACCTTGACGTTGTGATGGCCCTCGTACTCGGCGCGCAGGCCGCGCAGGATGTCCATCGTCTCGTCGTAGTCCGGCTCCTCGACAAAAATCGGCTGGAAGCGGCGGCTAAGCGCGCCGTCCTTCTCGAAGTACTTGCGGTATTCCTTGAACGTGGTGGCACCGATGCAGCGCAGTTCGCCGCGCGCCAGGCTGGGCTTTAAGATGTTGCCGGCGTCGAGGCTGCCCTCGGCGCTGCCGGCGCCCATGATGGTATGCAGCTCGTCGATGAAGATGATGATCCGGCCCTCGGCCTCCTGGATCTCCTTGATCAAGGCCTTGAGCCGCTCCTCGAACTCGCCGCGGAACTTGGTGCCGGCCACCAGGCCGGCGAGGTCGATGCTGAGCACGTCGCAGGTCGCCAGGCTGGGCGGCACCTCGCCGGCGACGATGCGCTGGCTGAGACCCTCCACGATCGCGGTCTTGCCCACGCCGGGCTCGCCGACCAGGATCGGGTTGTTCTTGGTGCGCTTTGAAAGGATGTGGATCAGCCGGCTGATCTCGTCCTCGCGGCCGATCACGGGATCGAGCTTGTCGTCGCGGGCCAGCTGGGTCAGCGAGCGGCTGTACTTCTCGACGACGGTGTCCGCGGACTCCTTGGGCTCGCGCTCCTGGCCGTGGCTGTAGCCCTTGAGGTGGGTCATGAAGGTGTCGCGGATGCGCTTGGCGTCGAGGTTGTGCTCGGCGAACAGCTGCCGCAGGAACGGCGCGCGGTCCTGGGCCAGCGCGATTAGCAGGTGGGTGGTGCCGATCTCGCGGTGGTGGAGGCGCTTGACCTCCTTCATCGAGGCGTCCAGCAGCCCGATGGTGCGCTTGGAGAAGCTGGCCGAGCCCTTATAGCTGCCGGCATGCTCGTAAAGGTAGGCCTCGAGGCTGTAGGTCAGCTTGGGCAGGTTGACGCCCAGTTGGTGCAGCACCTGCACCGCCGAGCAGCTGCGCAGGTTCAGGGTGGAGTAGAAGATGTGCTCCGGCTCCAGGTACTGGTTGCTGAACTGCGCGCAGATCTCGTTGGCGCGGTAGATCGCCTTCTTGGCACTGAAACTGAAAAACTGATAGAAATCCATGCCGCTGTAATACTACCTCACTTACCCCTGACGTGCGCTATGGGGGCGCTATTCGGCCTCGGCGCCGTCGTCATCGTCGGGCGGTTCGATATCGTCGCCATCGCCGCTCTGTCCGCTGTCCAGTTCCGCTTCTTCCTCGGGCGCGTCGTAGATGCCCGCGTTGTGAAACAGCCTGCTGACGAACGAATCCTGCTCCTCAAGCATCGCGGCGAAGACGTTGCCCACCGCGATCTCCACTGTGCCGAGCTTGATGATCGAGCCGTAGGCCGCGCTGAGGATGCTGATCAGGCGCCGGCCGGGCTGCGGCGGTCTTGCCATCGGCGTGGTGGCCTTCTCACCGAGGTGCTGCATCAGCCTGACCAGCAGCGCCCCGCGGTTCCACTGACCGGTTTCGATTCCGGTGTCCGTGAACGCCGCGGGGTCCTGCAGCAGGGCGCAGGCCAGATGCTCGGGCTGCACGTATTCATGGCCCAGCGCCTGTGTCAGTGAACTGGCCTGCTGCATCGCGTCGCGCAGTGGCGGCGAAAGCATCTTCGAATACCCGCTCTCCGGACTTGGCTTGGGCGGCGTCCATGGTGCTTCAGGAATCCTCACCGGACCGGTCCAGGCCGTATGCGAGTACCCCTTGAGATGTGTTATGAATGCGTTGCGGATGCGCTTGGCGTCGAGTTTGTGATCGGCCATCAGCTCCCTGAGAAACGGCGCGCGGTCCTGAGCCAGGGCGATCAGGAGGTGCGTCGTGCCGATCTCGCGGTGGTGCAGGCGCTTGATCTCCTTCATCGCCTCACTCAGCAGCTCGATGGTCCGCCTGGAGAAACTGGCCGTGCCCTTGTAGCTTGCAGCATGCCCGTAAAGGTGGGCTTCAAGGCTGTAGGTCAGCTTGGGCAGGTGTACTTCCAGCGTATGCAGCACCTGCACCGCCGAGCAGCTGCGCAGGTTCAGGGTGGAGTAGAAGATGTGCTCCGGCTCAAGATACTGGTTGCTGAACTGGGCGGCGATCTCGTTGGCGCGGTAGATCGCCTTCTTGGCGCTGAAGCTGAAGAACTGATAGAAGTCCATCCTGCCCCCTATTGGGCGGGCTCCGCGCCTGTGTCATCCGGCGGCGGCTCAGGAGCTGGCGAGTCGTCCGCCGCGCTCAGCTTGAGCATCGTCGCGCCGCTGGTGATCCAGAGCTGGAACTCGCAGGCCTCGCCGTCCGCGGGTCTCAGGCGGTAGAAGGCGTTCAGCTCGTCAGCGCCGTGCGTTCCGCGCTCCGCTTCGCGCGCGGCATCAGGCCAGCCCAGCGCGCTGAGCAGCGCCAGCACCTGCTCGTCGAGCTGCGCGTCGCTTAAGCCCGGCAGCTTGAGGTCGCCCGGTTCGGGTCGGCGAGCGATCAGCAGGCGGCTGACCAGCTCGCGGCTCAGGTCCCAGTCGAACTCCGCCCAGTCCGCGTCCACCTGCCCCGCGTTGAATAGCGTCAGCTGGCCGGGCTCGTGCACCAGTGGCGAGAGCTGCACGTCGTCCCACTGCCAGCGCAGCGCCTCGGCCGCCGGCTTGATCAGGGCCAGCTGCTCGCGGGTCAGCACCTGCTCCGCGGCCAGCTTCGGCGCCAGCCGGATCAGGTCATCGCCCTCGATGCCGATGATGCCGTCGGGCACGAAGGCCCAGACCTGCCCGCCGGGCAGCAGCTGCAGCTGGGCGGCGCCGCCCTGGCGCAAGAGCCAGGTAAGCTCGCCGGTCTGGGCGTTGGCCAGCGCCACGCCGATGCTGGGATGCAGCAGCAGCGCGCGCCGCTTAGCCCAGTCGCCGAAGATACGGGTGAAGCGTACATCGCCGGTGCTGATCCGTGCCAACTCCGCTCCGTGCGTATTGAACGCCACGAGATACCCGGGCTCTTCCCCTGCACCTTCCCTGGCGGTACCCGCGCCGCCTCGCTGTGGCTCAACCAGCAGCCAGGCGGTCTCAGGCTCGGCGATGTCCGCTACCAGTTGGCATTCACGGCCTGCGGGAAGCGAGCAGACCTCTTCCGCGCCGTCGATGCCGCTGCTGACAAACCAGATGGCGTCACCGGAGATGATCAGTGCGTCGCCGCCAGCGAGAGGAACGGGCCCGATTGTCCTGACTTCTGACTCGCCACGGTCGATTGACCCGCTGCTAATGAAGTCTCCGTCCTCTGTCACATAGCCAACATCCAGGTGTCGTCCATTTACCTGGTATGGAAGCCAGTGGTTGGCCCAGAGAACATCACCGAGCGCGTGACGAGCCAGCGCCGAGACTCTGCCACCGGGCCAGCCGATGTTAGTGCTGGCCATTAGCATTCGCCAGCTGCCCTCCGGCAATTCGCGGGTCAGGATCGAGTCGTTCTCTCTCTCGGCGGAGCCCTTGATTGTGTAGATTGTCCCTCGACCCGGATCCGCGCAGTCGATCGAGCGATCAAGGGAAAGGGACCGAGCTCCACCGCCATCAAGCCAAAGCGAATGGGCGCCGGTCCTCAGCAACAGAGCTCGGCTGCCGTCGAGGGTGGCATACACTTCGGTCACCGTCCGCAGCCAGCCCGTATCCTGCCAGTCGTCGCCCAGCTGGGCCGCCGTGGCTACCGTGCTGAAGGCCGGGGACAGCTCGCGCTGGACGTAGGCGCTCTGCGTCCGTTTGCCCGCGGGCTGAATCGTGCAGCCGGCCGCCAGCAGCAGACTTAAGGCCAGCACCACCCACCGCCCCGTAGTCATGGTGGTAGCTTAACACGGATCGTCGTCGCTTGACGCGGACTAGCTGTACAGCTCGCGGGTGCCGATCCGGTGGCCGTTAAGCTTGAGGTAGATGAACAGCATCGCGCGGTGGTGGTAGATGTGGGTGACCGTCTCCAGCAGCCACTGGCTGTGGGTCTGGGTGCGGCCGAAGTAGGCCGTCGCGCTGCCGTTCTCGTAGTCGTCGAAGCCGAGTCCCTCCATGAACCGCCGCACGTCGCGCGCGCCCTCGCGCATCACCCCGCACAGCGCCCGGCCGCTGTCGCGCGTCAGCTCGCGCTCGTAATCCTCAACCTGCTGCTCAGTGTCGCCCTTGATGATCCTCAGGTCGACCGAGGGAATCTGGGCCAGGTGGTTGGCCAGTTCGATCAGCGTGCGCATCCCTTCCTGGGGCCGCCAGTCGTGCTGCTCCGGCTTTGCCAGCTCAAGGAAGCGGCAGCAGTTGGCGACGATCCGGTCCAGTTCGTCCAGCAGCAGCCCGCGCCCGGTCATGGTGATCTCCTCATCGGCGCAGGTATTGTAGCGCAGCGTTAGAATCTGAGGGGAAGCAGCATGGCGGACCAGCCACGCATTCTGGGCATCTGCGGCGCGCCCTGCACGGGCAAGACGACGCTGGCCGGCTGGCTGACGGCCGAACTCAGCGGTCGCGGACTGATCTGCGAGCTGCTGCCGGAGTTGGCCCGCCTGCTGGCTGCACGCGGGGTGCGGATTGACGGCGAGATGCGCGATTCGGACTACGACGCCTTCCTGGCGGCCTACTTCAAACGTGACAGCCGGGCCCGCGCCACGCTGGCGGTCGCGGACCGCACCCCGGTGGACCACCTGAGCTACCTGGCGGTCAACCGCAACGCGGCGCCGGAGCTGTTCAGCCGCCACCGCGAGGCGGCGCTGGGCGCGATGCACCGCTACCGGCTGGTGCTTTACCTGCCCGTCCAGTTCCCGCCCCGGGACGACAGCTTCCGCGAGACCTCGCCCGACTACCAGCGCCAGCTCGACGAGGCCATCCACGCACTGCTGCCGCAGGTGACGCCGCCGGTGGTCACCGTCTGTTGTGACATTGAAGAGATGCGGCGTGGGGCGCTGGCGGCGATCGGCCAGGCTTGGCCGGACTTGCCGGCGGCGGCGATGCGGGCGGGAGGCTAGCCGCCGGCCAGTTCGTCGATCAGTAGGTGCTGTGGGGCGGCGGGCAGACGCGTAAGGCCCTCGCGCAGGAACACGGGAACCAGGTTGATCTCCGTCGCCCGCGCCAGGGGGAACCACTGAAAGATCAGCGCCACCCCGCCGTCCTCGATCCGGTAGCTGCGCGTTCTGTCGCGCCAGGCGGAAGAGCGGGCCAGCCGCGCCTCGTAAAACATGCTCAGCTCGTGCCAGTGCCGGCCGTGCTCGCCGAAGAACATCTCCGCGAACCACAGCAGCCGGCCGACCTGCACGTCTTCCCTGAGCTCCTCGCGCAGCTCCCGGGCCAGGGCGGCCTGCGAATGCTCCATCAGCTGGCAGCGTCCGCCGGGCAGCACCCAGTGCTCGTCGCCCTCGCCGCGGTGCAGCAGGACGTGGCCGTCCTCGATGATGACGCCCGCCACGCGGTAGTTGAACTGGCCGAACCTCAGGTCCATGTTGACGATGCTATGATTACCAGCTGGGTATAGGAATGCGTACCCTTTGAACAATCCGTCGGGGCTCCCGTCACTTAAGGACTTATACCCGTCAGGGACGGGAACCGACCACCAGTTTAGGGGAAGATAGATGATTGAGGTCAAGGGCGTAACCAAGTACTACGGAACGACCCTGGCCGTCGATGACGTGAGTTTCAAGGTGGACCGCGGCGAGATCGTGGGCTTTCTGGGCCCCAACGGCGCAGGCAAGACCACGATGATGAAGGTTCTGACCTGCTTTCTCGCCCCCACCAGGGGCACGGCGACCATCGACGGCCACGACGTTCTGGATAACCCGCGGCGCGCGCGGCAACAGGTGGGCTACCTGCCGGAGAACACCCCGCTCTACGACGAGATGGGCGTGCTCGGCTTCCTGAGCTTCATGGCCGGCCTGCTGGGCGTACCCGCGGCGCAAAGGCGGGCGCGGGTCGACGAGGTGATCGAGATCTGCGCGATCGAATCGATGGCGCACAAGGACATCGGCGAGCTGAGCAAGGGCTTCCGCCAGCGCGTGGGCCTGGCCCAGGCGCTGCTCAGCGATCCGCCGGTGCTGATCCTCGACGAGCCGACCAGCGGGCTGGATCCCGGGCAGATCGTCGAGATCCGCGAGCTGATCAAGGAGATCGCAGCCCAGAAGGCGATTCTGCTGAGCACGCACATCCTGCCCGAGGCGCAGAACACCTGCAACCGGATTCTGATCATCAACGAGGGACGCCTGGTCGGCGAGGGCACCAGCGACGAGCTGCTGGACATGGCGGCCGGCGAGGAGCGCTACACAGTGACGTTTGCCGGCGGGCTGGGGCCCGACGAAGTGCGCGTGTCGCTGGGCAATGTGCCGCTGATCGCGGGCGTCGACCTGCTGAGTGCCAACGGGGAGATGCGCTTCCGCGTCTCCGCCGAGCGCGGCACGGATCTGCGGGCGCAGCTGTTCGACTTCGCGGTCGGCCGGCAGCTCAAGCTGCTGGAGCTCAGTCATGCCACCACCAGCCTGGAGGACGTTTTCCTCCGGCTGACGGGCGGCATCGTGACCCAGGAGCAGGCGCCGCCGGCTGCGGCGACGATCGAGGAGCCGCCTGCAGGCGAGCCGCGGGAAGCGATGGGGGGTGAGAGCGATGACTAGAGTCGGCGCGATCTGGCGCAAGGAATTCCGGGACTACTGGTTCTCACCGATCGCCTACATCGTGATAACCGTCTTCCTGGTGCTGATGAACTGGCTGTTCTTCCGCGGCTTCTACCTGCTGGGCGAGGCCAGCATGCGCGGGTTCTTCGGGCTGCTGCCCTGGGCGTTTCTGCTGCTGATTCCGGCGCTGACGATGCGCCAGTGGGCCGAGGAACTGCGCAGCGGCACGCTGGAAGTGCTGATGACCAAGCCGGTCTCGGAGTGGGAAGTGGTGCTGGGCAAGTACCTGGCGGCGCTGAGCTTCCTGGTCGTTGTGCTGGCGCTGACGCTCAGCACCCCGCTGACGGTGGCGGGCCTCAGCCAGAACGGCCTCGACTGGGGCGTACTGCTGACCAGCTACCTCGGTGCGCTGTTGCTGGGCGCCGCCTATCTGGCGATGGGCGGCTGGGTCGGCAGCTTCACCAGCAATCAGATCGTGGCCTTCATCCTGGGCGTGGCGCTGATCTTCGTCGGCATCATGGTCGGCGAGGCGATCGTGACCTTCTTCGCGCCGGGCTTCATGGTCACCTTCCTCGAATACCTGGGCCTGCGCTACCACTTCGCCAGCATCGCCCGGGGCGTGATCGACACGCGCGATCTGATCTACTACGTGAGCGTCATCTTCCTGTTCCTGTTCCTCACGGTCAGGGCGGTCGAGAGCCGCAAGTGGAGCTAGGGGGCGGACATGCATAACAAACTACGCTATACATCGAGCAACATCGCGGAAATCGTGATCGTGATTCTGATCCTGGCGGTGGTCAGCTGGCTGGGCTACAAGTTCTTCCGCCGCATCGACCTGACGGAGAACAAGCAGTACACCATCAGCCAGGCCACCAAGGACGTGCTGGCCAGCCTCGGCGATCCGGTCAGCGCCGAGTTCTTCCTCTCCAGCGATCTGCCGCCGCAGTTCATGTCGGTGCGCGACGACGTGCGCGACCGTCTGGATGAATACGTGGCCTATGGCCGCGGGCGGTTCAAGCTGAAGGTCACCGATCCCGGCGACGACGAGGAGGAGAAGCAGCGCGCCACCCAGCTGGGCATCCAGGAGCTGGAGGTCCAGATTACGGAGCGCGACGCCCTGAGCGTCAAGAAGGTCTTCTTCGGTCTGGTGCTCGCCTACGAGGACAAGACCGAGACGATCCGGACCGATGAGATGGTCGATCCCTCCGGGCTGGAATACGCGGTAACCAGCCGGCTGGTCAAGCTGACCCAGGTCAAGAAGCCCAAGGTCGGGCTGTTCGTCGGCAACTTCACTACCAGCCAGCAGCAGCAGGGGCCGACCTACGATGGCCTGCGCCAGTTCCTGGGCGGGGCCGAAGGGCTCTACGAGTTCGTGACGCTGACCGCCCAGGGCAACCGCACGCTGCCCGAGGACCTCGACGGCCTGATCATCGCCGGCGCCTTCGGCATGGCCGACAGCATGAAGTACGACATCGACCAGTTCCTGCTCAAGGGCGGCCAGGTGCTGGTGGCGATCGATCCGATGATGCAGCCCCAGCAGCAGGCCGGTCAGCCCCAGCAGGCCTATCCCAGTCTGCCCACCATCGAGGACCAGCTGGCGCGCTACGGCGTGTCGTTCAACAAGCAGCTGGTGGTCGATCAGCAGGCCGCCCAGGCGCCGATGTCGGGCGGGATGTTCACCATCGTCAGGCAGTACCTGCTGTGGCCTCGAATCGGGCCCAACGGCTTCAGCCAGAATGTCGGCGCGGTCTCCCAGTTGGAATCGATGGTGATGCCGTGGTGCTGCCCGCTGAGCGAGGTCCAGGGCGAGGGCATCGAGTTCGTCTCGCTGGCCGAGACTACCTCCGAGGCGTTCACAATCAAGAGCCCGTTCAGTCTCGATCCGGACCAGGACTGGGCCTTCCTCCAGACCGAGTCCGCAACCAGCGGCCCCTACACCGTGGCCTGCATGCTGACGGGCGAGCTGCCGACGGCGTTCCCCGACGGTCCGCCGTCGCCGGTCGACCGCCCGGAGCCCGGCGAGGAGCCCGATCCCGCCACGCTGACTCCGGAGTTCGATCCGAACGCGCAGCTGCGCAAGGGGACGGGCCAGGGCCGGCTGGTGGTGCTCAGTTCGGCGCTGGCGATCTCGGACGGCTTCCTCCGGCAGTTCAACGAGAACGCGCTGTTCGTCGCCAACGTGATGGACATGATGCTGATGGGCGATGAGCTGCTCGGCATCCGTTCCACGCCGGTGACGGCCCGGCCGCTCAAGCAGCTGAGCGACGCCCAGATGAGCTTCTATCGCTGGGTCAACGTGCTGGGCGTCTCGGCGCTGCTGGTGCTGTTCGGGCTGCTGCTCTGGTTTCTCAAGAGCCAGCGCCGTCGCGCGATTGCGCGTCACTACGGAAGTTAGGGGGTGAATGAAGGCGATGCATAGCACTAGGCGAGTTGTATTCCCGTTGATCATTCTGGTTGTGCTGGTGGTTCTCGTGCTGATCGTCAACGATCCGTTCGGCTGGCTCCGGCCGGCCACTGGCGAGCCCAGCGAGGACGAGCCCCAGCAGATCACGCTCTGCGACGTGACCGAGGGCCAGATCACGGCCTTCGAGATCGTCCAGCAGGACGACGAGCCCTTCCGCCTCGAGCGCGAGGGCGACACCTGGTGGGTCGCGCGCGGCGAGCGGCGCTACCGCGCCAACCCGGACCGCCTGGAGAAGCTGCTGGAGCAGCTGCCGGGTCTCAGGAGCAGCGGGCTGGCGACGGACAAGGCGGAGAACCACGCCACCTATGAACTGGACGAGGCGCAGGCGATCGGCCTGAAAGTCTACACCGGCAACGCCTCGCCGGCGGTCCACCTGCTGGTCGGCAAGGCCACCCCCAACTACGAGGGCGCCTTCGTCTGCCTCAGCGGCCACAGCGAGGTCTACCGCGCGATGGAGAACGTCAAGTCGCTGGTGGGCTTCAGCTTCCGCGACTACCGCACCAAGCAGCCCTGGGGCTTCGATCCGCAGCTGCTTGAAAGCGTCACCATCGCGCCGCCACCGGAGATGGAGGGCGAGGCCTTGACCTTCACACGCAACGAGGGCTTCTGGAAGACGCCCGACGGCCTGAACGGCAACCAGAACGTGCTGACCGAACTGATCGAGAAGCTGAGCGATCTGACCGTCAGCGACTTCGTTGACGAACCGGATCCGGAGGAGACCGGCCTCGGCGAAGCCCAGCCCAGCCTGCTGTTCAGCGGCGCCGACGGCGAGTTCACGCTGACGCTCGGCGCGGCGGCGGACTCGCAGTACTTCGTCGCCGACCAGGACGGTAACGTCTACAAGGCCTCGGAGTACAACCTCAAGCCCTACCTGGAACTGGCCTTCGCCGAGCTGACCTTCGACGACACGGCGCCGGTTGAGGACGAGGAGCTGAGCAACGCCGGCGAGCAGCCCGACGAGGGAGTTTACTCCGACCTGCTGAGCGACGCCGAGGAGCAGGGCGACTAGCCAGCAGGCGGGCAAATACGCATACATGCAGCGCCCAGCCGGGCAGCGCCCCCGCTGCGCCGCGCGATGTGCCGCTGCTCTCTGAGCACTAGGCTCAAACGCGAATTGAAGGCGCGATGTGATTGTCGCGATCGACGCGCATGTCGCCCGCCATCTGTGCCAGACACAAGTGGCCTGAGACCAGTCTCACGAACACCACGAGCGCCGTCACAACGACAGCTGCAGCGACAATCATCACGAGCATTGCCGTTTCATCGCTCAGACTGCGCTCGAAAAACCAGACAGCTTTCAGCAGAAGTAGCCCCACTGCACTTGGAGCCGCCACAGCCACGACGCCAAGCAGCATCTGGAAGCCGAATGCGATCCTGAGAAGAGACAGCGGCACCAGCAGCTCGACCGCCAGAACGAGTATCGCGGCGGCCGCGGTGCCACCCGCGAGTTCACTAGTACCAACAATTTGCCCGCGGCTTCGGATCGCCAGCCAAATGACCGCTTCAGTGACAGTGTGTGTGACCGACGGAATCAGTAGCAGCCCAGCTGTCGAGTAGACAAGGGAGTACAACACGCACATGTATGCCTTGGCAGCGTTCCTCTTGCTTGTCGTCAGCTGGAGTGCTTCATCCGGTCTGAGTGCCGAAGCAGCTGCGAGATACCACCAGACGAGCCCAACAACCAGCAGCAAGTGAGAGCCGTTTCCGATGTAGCACAACCAGCCCAGCGTTCTCAACAGACTAGGCGGCAGATTGTGTGCTTGCGCAAGGGGAGCCAGTACACCCTGAAGAGCGATGATCCGAATGTAATCAATGGCCACTGCTGAGGTGCAAAGCACCAGCAGCAGCAAGACTAGGACCACAACCCACAGCTTCCTGTGGCGAATGTGGATCCACAGCAGCCGGCGCAGAGGAAGCTCAGTAGCCATCACTTATGAAGGGGCACGAGTGACGGTGCCAATACCGCACGGCCGCGTCACCATCAGAAGTCTAACACAGACGTTGGTTGGCCTAGCTCGCACCAGTGCTAGACTAGTAGCAACGTCAATCGACCACAGAATCACATTTCGGGGAGGAAGGCATGGGCGAGAGCGGACTAAGCAGGATCGGTGTCATCGGCATCGGCACAATGGGCAACGGCATCGCGCAGGTTGCGGCGCAGAGCGGCTTCGACACACTCGTGATGGACATCAATGACGAGGTGCTGGAGCGGGGCATGGGGATCATCGCCAAGAGCCTGGACCGGCTGGTCAAGGCCCATGAGAAGAGCGGCGGGGAGAAGGGCATTACCGCCGAGGCCAAGGATGAGGCGCTGGGGCGGATCAAGACGACCACCAGGCTCGAGGATCTGCTCGATCGGGAGCTGGTCATCGAGGCGGCTCCCGAGCTGCCTGACCTCAAGGAGCAGATCAACCGCAAGCTGGCTGAACTGGGCTACGACAAGCTGCTGGTCAGCAACACCAGCGGGATCAGCATCACGCGGCTGGCGGCGGCCTACGGCAGGCCCGAGCAGTTCATGGGGATGCACTTCATGAACCCGGTGCCGATGCAGCAGGGTGTCGAGATCATCCGCGGGCTGAAGACCAGCGACGATACATACGCTGCAGTGGTGGCGCTCTGCCATGACATGGGCAAGATCGAAATTCCCGCCGAGGACAAGGCCGGCTTCGCGATCAACCGGATGTGGGTGCCGTTCGTCAACGAGGCGATCCGCGTCGTCGAGGAGGGCATCGCCAGCGTCGAGGACGTCGACAAGTGCACGCTG
>Ga0180432_10009460_pt1 | contig 11887 bp, 8 predicted proteins | sample SS_ome_10_FD_132414 | JGI IMG/M metagenome (GOLD analysis project Ga0180432, IMG submission 132414) | Hypersaline lake sediment archaeal communities from the Salton Sea, California, USA - SS_1_MS_2 metaG | ecosystem: Environmental > Aquatic > Non-marine Saline and Alkaline > Hypersaline >... | reverse complement strand
TCGAGAAAGCCAATTCGGGCATTCACTGGATGGAGCCGCGGGATCTGGACATAACGAAAATGTCCGCAACCGGACAACCTCTCGCACGACTGGGTATTACCAGCAGCCATCCGAGTGTTGTAAACTTGTTATTCGCCGACGGATCGGTTCATTCTTTTGACAAAGACAACGAAGACTTAACCATGGAGTGGCTAAAACACTTATTGAGTCGCAAAGGGCTCGCCCCATGGGGTGGTACGGGGCAGGGCAACGTTAGTCATTAGTGTAAGCGGCGATAATGAATATCGGCTGACGTTGACTGGATCTCTAACGAATAACGGCGATCTAACCCCGCAGTTCATTCCCGTCAACAGCTTCCCCGCCGGCCTTGTGCCGGTGGCTCGTTGGTTTGGCAACTACCTCGACCGATCCCGCGCACAACTCGTCCCTTCCCACTCCGCCGAAGACGGAGTGGGAAGGGACGAAGGGGACAATACCGGCGACTTCCGCTTAGTTATCAAACCAGCAAGCCACCGACGCGGGGTCGGTGGGGAAGAGTGTGGCGCGGACGACCGTGGGTAGGCTGAAGGTGAAACTCCCGCCGAGATAAACTCGGGGGCTTCTTTTTCTGACGTCGGTAGGCTGAAGGTGAAACTCCCCCGGGGTGAACCCGGGGGCTTCTTCTCGACGCCATCCCAACTTCTGCTGCACCGATCCGTCGGAACTGCTATAATAGGCGGCGTTTGGCCAAGGAGAAACTCGCTTGTCTTTCAAAGGATGATTCGCGATGAATATCGAACCGCGGCGTTGGCTCTTCCGGTTTCTGGCTATTGCGTTGGCGTGTGTCGGCGGGAATTGGGCCGAGGCGGCGAGGTTGGATATTCCGGCTTGGACGTTCGATCGGGGAAACGCCCAGGTGGCGGAGAATCCGGATATCTATGCCGACTATCGGGATATTCATCCGATGCTGATGCTCACCGCCGGGGAGAAGTTGCCCTGGCGGGTCGAGTATGATATCGAGTTTCCGGCCGATGGTGAATATTCGCTTTCGGTGCGGTACGCGTCGCCCGAGTCGAGGCCGGTCGACGTTCTGCTCGATGACAGGAAGATCGGCACCGGCTGCGGACGCATAACGGGCAACTCGGGGATGTATCCGGATCGGTATCCAAAACACGACCGGCCCAGACGCGTCGAGAACTTCCACGGGGCCGAGTGGGACGAGGTCTGTAAGTTCACGGCCGCCGAAGGCAAGCACACGCTGAGCCTCGCCCGGGCCGCCGCGCCGCCGCGAGTGATTCGCTTGCGACTGGAAGCCGACGTGGCCTGGAAAGCGGCCGAGCGGAAAGTGCAAATCGACCGCATCCCGCCCCGATATCGCACCGTCTTCCTGCCCCCGGGCAGCGTGAACATCGCCACGCTGCGATTGGCCATCGAAGACACGGTTACCGAGTACGGCGAGCGATACGCCAAGGGGCCCGAGTATCTTAAGGAACTGGCCGATTTGGAGGCCGCCCGCTTGTCCGAAAACGTCGACAGCGGTCCCCAAAACAGCGATCCCCAAACCGGGGCCGACGAAAACGGGGACAGGCACCTCGCGGCGGCGTCTTCCGAGGGTGAGGTCGGTACACAGCTTGGAGCCAGTCCCCGTTTTCGAGAGCTTCGGCGTCGGGCTATGCTGGATCATCCGCTATTGAAGTTTGACAAGCTGTTGTTCGTCAAGCGAACGACCAGTTCGGCCAGGAAGATATATCACGGCGACGGCGGTGCTCCCGGCGGCAACTTGTGCGTGCTCTCGATGGCCGACGGCAAGGTGACCGAGATCGCCCCGCAACTCGACGGCGGGCTGTTCGGCCAGTTCGATCTTTCCTTCGACGCGAAGAAAATCGTCTTTGCCCACGCCAAGCCGGGCGAGCCGTTCCGCATATTCGAGATCGGCATCGACGGAAATAGCTTGCGGCAGCTTACCTTCGACGCGCCCGAGGGTCCGGCCGAGACGGGCGGTTGTCTGTCCGGTTGCGGGAAAGCCGGATACGACGACATGGACCCCTGCTATTTGCCCAACGGCAAGATAGCATTCGTATCCAACCGGCGGCACCGCGTGGTGTTCTGCGCGGGCGATACGGTAACCACGCTGCACTTGATGGACGGCGACGGCGCGAACGTGCGTTGTCTTTCGGAGGGCCCAATTACCGAAATCGACCCCACGGTGATGAACGACGGTCGCATTATTCACATGCGATGGGAATACGTCGACAAGGGGTTCGGCAACGTGCAGAGTATTTGGTCGATGCGGCCCGACGGGAGTCATTCGGACCACGTCTACAAGAACAGCGTGATTCTGCCGGCCGGGATGGTCGACCCGCGAAGCATCCCCGGCAGCCGCAAGATCGTGACCATCGGGGCGCCGCACGGCGGCGCGTTGGTCGGGCCGGTCGTGTTGGTGGATACTCGCAAGACCCGCCGCGGCGGAAAGGCCATGACCAACATCACGCCGGAGATTGGCCAGCCGGGCATGTTCCATTTTCGCGACGGACACGTGCATGGTTTCGGCCAATCGTTCGAGACATTCGGCTATTTCAAGGAGCCGTATCCGCTCTCGGAGAAGCTGTTCCTGGTTTCGCACAGTTTGAGCAAGAACACGAGGGAGCCGAAGGGTTACGGAATATACGTACTCGACAAGTGGGGCAATCGGGCGGAGCTTTATCGCGACCCGGAGACATCCTGTTTCCAGCCGTTTCCGTTGCGGCCGCGCCGACGGCCGGCGGAGATTCCCGCCGTGGCGGCCTTGAGCGAGAGGACTTCTCAAGCCGGCGCGGCCAAACTGCAAAGGCCGGCGACTCTGTTCTTGCAGGATGTATACCGAGGTCTGACAGGAATCAAGCGAGGGCGGGTCAAGTATCTGCGGATTATGGAGGCTTTCGCTCTGCATCGCAACGAGGGCGGCATGGCCCGCGCCAATTTGCAGGTGGCGGCCGTCAGCCTTCGCGGCGATGTTCACTTGAAGAAGGTTCACGGCATCGTGCCCGTTTATGAAGACGGCTCGGCGTTTTTGGCGGTCCCGCCGAGGAAGAATCTCTACTTCCAGGCGTTGGACGAGAACTACATGGAGTTGCAGCGGATGCGGTCGTTTATCAACCTGATGCCGGGCGAACGGCGGTCGTGTATCGGCTGTCACGAGATGCGTCGCAACGTGCCGGGTGCCGTGGCCGCTCATCCGATGGCGTTCGGCAAAGGTCCCTCGACGCCCATGCCGCAGCCGGGAGACAGCGGCCCGCACATGATCCACTACGCCACCGACATTCAGCCGATTCTGAACCGCCGCTGCGTCGGTTGTCACACGGGCCCGGATGCCAAGGGCGACTTGGTCCTAAGCGGCGAGCCGACTTTGCTGTGGAACCGCTCTTACGAGAACATCATCAACAAGGATTTGGTCAGCTACCTCAACGGCTGTTACGGTTGCGCCAACGTGCCGCCGGAGTTGCCGTTGACGTTCGGTTCACATCAAAGCAAGATGGTTGAGCGGATTCTGAAGGCCCCGTGCCGCTCGGATATAACCCGGGAGGAGTTCATCGCAATCGTCACCTGGGTCGACGCCAATGCCCCATATTATGGGACCCATAGCGGCAAAAAAACCCTCGATTGGAAGGACGATCCGAAGTTCCGCATGGTTCCGTTGGCGGCGGAGTGAGCGGTGTATGGCGTCAACGCACTAGCGACATGCTTCGAAGCATTTCCACGAGACGTTGCTTGACGGGAGCCGTGCGGCGATGCCGAGCGGCTTCGCTCAGCGCGGTCGCTTGGAGTTCGTCTTCCAGGGCCGGGAGCACTTCCGCCGGTTCGGTTTGCGCCGCTTCGTCGAAGATGCGGCCGAATTGGTCGATGTATCTTTGTCGGCTGAAGAGCGAGTCGAAACGCTGCTTGCCGCGGCGGCCCATTTCTTTGGCCATGGATGGATCGGAGAGCAACTGGCTGATGGCCGCAGCCAGGGACTTCGCGTCGCCGACGGGAACGAGGCGGCCCGTCTGGTTGTCGACGACCATTTCCGCGCATCCGCCGCTATGGGTGGCGACGACCGGCAAGCCCATGCTCATCGCCTCCAAGACGACCAGCGGCAGCGGGTCGGCCAGGGCGGGGAGAACGAATACGTCGGTGGCCGCCAGGATGTCGGGTACGTCGGAGCGAGGGCCCAAGAGTTGTACCGCGTCGTTGATTCCAAGTGAGTCGATTCGTCTGGCCGCTTCTCGGGCTTCGCCTCCGTCGCCGCCTGCCAACACGAATCGGGCCTTGGGAAGATCGGCATGAACCAACGCCGCCGCGTCTATCAGGTCCAAAACGCCCTTGCGACGGCTGAGAAGCCCCACGAAAGAGACCACCGGCGTGTCGTCGCCGTGGCCGAAGAGTTCCTGCTTGGGATGTTCCAAACCGCTCGGCTCAAGCGGCGGAATCCCCGTGTACAGCACCTCGACGTTCGGCAGCGGACCGAACTGTTCGACCTCGGACTTCACGCTCTCGGAGACGGCCACCACTTTGGCGGACAGTCCGCTCAGCAGCGAGTAGAATCTCTCCGGCGGAAGGAATGTGTCGAGCACCGGATCGCGGTCGAGCATTTCGTGAACGTACCACACGTGCGGAACCCGGCAGCGGCTTGCCGCCAGTGCTCCTTCGACGACGACGCACGTGTTGCTGACGACGAGTTCGACCTCTTCACGTTTGATTATGCGAGCGATGTCTTCGACGCGTTGTTCCAATCCCCGGGCAAACGGCTTGTATCGAGTCCAATCGCCGACCCACCACTTAACCGAGGCTTGAACCGTTTCGATCCCCATCTGCTCGACGGTCGGGCTGATGTCGCCTTTTCCGCGTCGGCGCAAGAGGCCCTTCGGCGGGAGCACCACCAACGGTTCGTACTTGTCGCGAGGCAGCCCGCTTAGAAGCATGCACAGGCAGCGTTCCGCTCCGCCGGCGAAAGACGAGTGCGACAGGAAGAGGATTTTCATTATGAACCGGTTAGGCTTGTGACGGGTCGCAAGACGCGGCGTATTCGCTTGGTGGCTTTCCACGACCAAGAGGTGAGGATTTTTTGCAGATAGACCTTCACGCGGCGGACCTGTCTGGTTCGCGCCGGGCGCACGGCCAGTCGCTGATCGGCATAGACGCCCAACAGTTCGGCAAGCGTGTCTTGAAGTCGCGTTTCCGCCCGGTCGGCCAGACCGTCGTCCTCGGCAAATGCCATCACGGACAGCAGAAACTCGATTCGCGAGTACATCATCGTCAAGGGGTTCTCTCGTACCCGGGTCTGCGACGCGGCCGCGTGTACCCTATACTGGGTCAAGGCCTCGGGCATGAACAGAAACGACCCCTTCAGCGACAGCAGCACGAACAGCGTCCAATCCTCGTGTTGAAACAACTGCGGGAAGGAGAAGTTCGTCTGGCGAAGCACTTCGGCCTTCACCAAAATGCTGGAAAGGCATATCCGATTCATGTCCAGTGAATCGCGCCGCTGGTGGAAGCGGTATTCCATCTCCTCCGGCGCGAGATCGCCGAAGTGCCGTTGCAAGGAGGCGACGATTGGGTCGTCCGATTCGGCAGTCACTTTGGCGGCCGTGTGGCACATAACGCAATCCGGGCGATCGCGCATGGCGTCGACTTGTCGTTGGAGCTTGTCCGGCTCGAAGGCGTCGTCGGCGTCGAGAAAGGCGATGTACCGACCGCGGGCTTCGGTAACGCCTAGCTGCCGGGTGCGACTAACGCCCATGTTTCGCCGGTCGGGATGAAAAAGCAAACGAACGCGCTCGTTGATTGATGCAAGCTGCTCGGCCAGCGACACCGAGCCGTCGCCGGAACCGTCGTCGACGATGAGCAGTTCCAAGTCATCGAGGGTCTGGTCGAGTACCGACTGAATGCACTCGCCGACGTACTTCTCGGTGTTGTACATGGGCACGACGACGGAGACCATTGGGCGACTTGTCGTCATGGAACCGGTTTCTCCGAGTTACTTCCCGCGAACGGAATGTTCGCCGTACGCTATGCGGCGCGGTGCAATCCGATTTGGCCGTGGCGGCCCAGGCCGTTTGCCCGGGCGTAGAGGTCGTCGACGACCCAGTGGAAGGCGCACATGTGGATGCTTTCGACCATTGCCATGTCGTCCAGTGCGACGTGCAGGCCGTAGTGTTGTATTTGTTTGAGTTCGCCGCCGTCGAAGCCGGTCAGCCCGAAGGTGGTCAGGCCGTGTCGGTTTGCCCAATCGACGGCCAGCAATACGTTTTCGCTGTTACCGGATCCGCTTATGGCGATGGCCAAGTCGCCCGGCTGGGCCAGGGACATCAGTTGCTGCACGAATATCTGTTCGTAGGAGAGGTCGTTGGCGATTGCCGTGATCCATCCCACGTTGTCCGTGAGGCTGATGACCTTCAACCGCCGCTTGGATTCGTCGTTGAGTTGGCTTTCGAGAAGGCAGTTTTTCGCCAGATCCTCGGCTAAGTGCGAGGCGGTGGTGGCCGAGCCGCCGTTGCCGAAGATGTAAATGCAACGGCCTTCGGTCAGCGCATCGCCGACCAGATCGGCCATGTGCTCGACGGCCTCGTGGTCCATGACGGCCAATTCTTCCTTGAGCCGGTCAAGATATCTTTGGTAGTTGAGGTTGACTCCCAACATTTCACGAATCCTCCTGATACGTGGGGCAGCCGCGGCACACCTAGCCGGGTGAAAAAGGGGACAGGCACCACAACACAAAATGTTTTGGCCACTCAAGTGTCGAGCATGTCGTGGAGCCAGTCCCCTTTTCCACCAGCTCAACAACACCCAAGTGGCGGGGGTGGCCTTCGGGATAGCGGAGCCGAGTGGCGGGGCATTCTAAGCGATTCGCCGCCTCCGTGGCAAGGCGAGATAATTCTCGCCGCGGAACGGAATCGGTGAACCGTTCTTAAGCAACTTATCCAAGTCCACACGGGGAAAAACGTCCAAGCAGGTGCGGCGCGAGGCGTTTTCCACGACGCATCCGGCCGCTTCGCAAGCTCGCCTGGCGCGGAGGAAGGCCCGCCGCTGTTCCTCCAATCGCGGCATGGTCCACGTCTCGCCCGGCTTGCGGTAGTCTTTGTGAAAATGGTTAACTTCTCCCCGGCCTTCGAGCACCTCGCCGTGGATGCACTTCTCCCCGGTTGTTTGGGGCACGTCGAAGCTGAAATCCAACCCGATGAGGTATATTTCTCGGATTCCCAGGTGCAGGGCCAATTGCATCTGGTGGTATACGACCGAGAATCCGCCGTAAACGCCGGCGCTACAATCGGTCGAGAATTGCGCGGTTGGGCTGGGGAGTTCCCTGAGCCAAGTAATATCGTCGGCCGCATCCAAGGCGTCTCGCACGGAGCTGCCGAAGAACTTGGGGAGGTTCAAGGCGGCGATCTCGCGGCGATTATTCTCGGCCACCAGTACGTCGGACACCGAGTAGTATGTCGGTCGCCAGCTAGTTTCGTTGAAGGCCAGATAGACCTTGTTCGAGGCGAAGGTTATTTCGCCTTTCAGTCGACCAAGGTCGTCGATTGTAAGGCTGGGGCCGTTGCCGATGACGAACGCCCTTTGGCCCCAGTGGCAATTGCGCATCGCGCGAAGCCGCCGGTCGCTTTTCGTTAGCGGAACACCCATCGCGGCCATGCGACTGAGTGCTTCCAGCCGCAGGCGGGGGACGATCCGACCGCGTTTTTGGTAAAGCGTCGTCAGGTTTGGAAGTCGTGTGGTTTTCATGCGACTTGCACCGGATTCACGGCGCCTTGGGAAGCCATCAAACAATCGCTTCCTAGGCGGCCTCGCGGTGCTCCTTGGGAGTTTCGACCTCAAGGGGAAGCGTTTCCGGTTGCCGGGAATCGGAAACAAGTCCGGTCTCGGTGATTCGCGAGCTTTCCTGATACGAATCGTCGGTATTCACGGCCCACAGGTCGTGTTTCTTTCCTTCAGCGATATTCTCGGCGGCCAACAGTCCCATCAGTATGCTGTGATCCTGGTTGTTGTACTTGAAAGCGCCGTTTCGCCCGATGGGGGTCAGGCCGTCGAAGCTTTGCAGGTACGAGACAATCGGATCGAGGTGTTGGCGATAGCCGCGCGAGTATACCGGATAGCTTCGTTTGATGGGTATCACATGGCCGTCGAGCACGGCGGCGTCGCCGATAAGGCCCGTGGCACGAATCTCGCGGGCGGCAAGTTCGATTAACGTTGACGAGTCCTCCGCCCACATCTCATCGTCGTCGTAGCACCAGTACTCCAAGGCGAGGATCGTGTTGCCGCTGTCGCCGTTGATTTCCGGCACCCAGTTGCGGAAATTGGTTATTCGGCCCATGCCCAGATCGTCGGAGTGGACGTACAGCCATTGATCCGGGAAGAGGTTCTTTCCTTCCACGTGCAGGTATATCAGAACCGTGTTTCGGTATTTGAGCAAGGGCAGGGCCGCTTGGACTTCGCGCGGAGCTTCACCCAGACCTTGCACGAGTTGGGTAATCGGCATGGTGGAAATCACGTGGTCGAACGGTTCGACGGCCCCGTCCCGCGGTTTCACGGCCTTGACTTTCCTATTCTCGTGAACGACGCATTCGACCGGCCGGTTAAGGTGTATCTTCCCTCCGGCGGCGCGGATATCACGGGCCATTCGCTCGTAGACCATGCCGGTTCCGCCGACCGGATAGGCGAACGTGTCGACCAGGGTATGATGCTTCTGGCGATCCAGGCCGAGAAGTGACTTGATGGCCGAACCCATTGAGAACTTCTTTATCCGTTGCGCGGCGAAGTCGGAATCCAGCTCCTTGCAACTGATCCCCCACAACTTCTCGCTGTAGGTCTTGAAGAACATCTCGAACAGCCGTCGGCCGAATCGGTCCACGACCCAGGCCTCGAACGTTTCGAGATCGGCGGATTGAAACGGCGAGACGCACTTCTGCTTGAGATAGCTGCTCAGGCACAGGGCCGCGTTTACAATGCCCATGTTCTTAAGCGCGTTGTACGGCTTCAACGGATAGTGGAAGAAGCGTTTGCGGTAGTATATTCTGGTGAGTCGTTCGACCATGCGGTAGTCGCTGCCCATCACGTCCAGCCACAGGCGGTTCACTCTTGTGTCGTTGCTGAAGAAGCGGTGGGGGCCGATATCGACCTTTTGCCCCCACAACTCGAAAGTGCGCGACATTCCTCCGACTTCACCGTCGGACTCGAAGACCTGTACTTCGGCACCGCGTTTGGCGAGTTGATGCGCGGCCGTGATGCCGGCCGGCCCGGCTCCAATGACGGCAACTCTCATGTTCAACTTCCTTCCTTGGAATATGCTTTGTTTCGTCTATCGGTCGTCAAGTGATAACCGGGTAATGTGTTATGCCTGCCCGATAAACGAGTATGTTTTTCATTAGCGCGGAGACGCGTCGGGTTGTTTCCGCGATATCCTCAGTTGTTCCATCCGCGAGCGACCCCATATTTCGCTCTGTCCGTCCGTCCAAAGTTGAACCCATTGGGGCTGGCCCTGCCGTTGCCGTTGCAAAATGCGCTCCAGCGCGTCGAACGCCTCGCGGAACGCGCCCGCATGGCGGCGATCGGCAAGGTAGACGACGTCCGGCTCGACTTCCGCCAACATTCGGGCCTGATCTTCCTCGCTGGGCGAAGGACTCGCCTGGAGGTAAACCACCGGCCGACCGTAAAGACACAGTTCGGCCCTGCTGGCCAGAACCCGGGTTGGGCGGTCCGGAACATCGGGAATGTTGTCCCGCACGACGCGGTTTCGGTCCACGTGAGTCCTTTGCCCATAGGCGATTGTCTTCCGACCGGCCACGCAAAGCCCCGTCGCCATCACGCCGACCAACGCCAGAGTAACCGGCAGTCGGCCCGACAGCGGACGGCTCATGATCCATTTGTAGGCCGAGGACAACCCAAACGCCGAAAGGGCCAATAGCCCCAGGCACACGGGCCACACGGTGCGGTCAAGCACGCACACCGCCGGGACCACGAAGACGTAGACCGACAGCCAGCCGCCGATTATCAACAACAGGCCCCACTGTCTCTTGTAAGCGAGCACCGCGAGCCCTAGAAGCGAGGGAACGACCGTCACGAAATTCAACGCGCGATCGCTTGCGAGTTTCTTCAGGGTCATGCCCACGCCACTGACGTAGTTGCCGATGTATTTCGAGCGATGGTCCCAGATGATCTTCAAGGTGGAATCGCCGCGGAACAACGGATCCTGGTCCCTTAGCGCGGGAGTCTTGCGAACCTGTTCCCGACGCTGCCATCCCTTTGAATCCGAGAAGTACGGCCCGTGCATGATGCCGTCGAAGACGACATAGGGAGTGTAGGGCACCAAAGCCGGCGGTTGCCCGTCGCGGGCTTCGTATCGGGCGGTGATTTGACGGACGACGAGGGCCTTTCCGGTTAAGAAAGTCATGGCGACCAACACCAACGCCGCCCAGACGGTCAAAACTCGAGGCTTGAACTTCGCGCGATCCGAAACCGACAGAAAGTAGATTGCGGTAAGGGCCAGGCCCAGCGGAACTAAGTGAAGCAAGCCGGTCCCGCGAATGGCACATCCCAGCGCGAGCATCATGCTCCCTAGCACCAACAGCGGTAGTTTTCCATATCGCCAGTAAAGCAGCATCAGCGCGGTGCCGCCGCCGCAACAGAACAGGAAGGGGCTGGCCGAGGTTGCCGCCAGCGTCTGATCGATAAAGGGTACGCAAAGCGCGAGTATCGCCGCCGCGACGACCGCCGGCAGCACTTCTCCGTGAATGGCCCAAACGAACAACCCTCCGACGCCGATCATCCCCAAGCTGCACAGCAGGGTCAGAAACTGGAGGCTGTGCGCCATATCGTAGTCCAGGGTGTCGCTTATCAGTCCGATACCGGTCGCCAGGCCGTATTCGCCGAACCGGTTCGAGGGCGCTCGGCCGAGTTCCCCGGTCAGGTCGGTCCAGACCTGGAATGTTCCCTTCAGGTCGCTGCCTGCCCGAAGCGGGTCGCTGCGAAGGAACTGTTTTACGCGTACCTGAGTTCCGAGCAATATCGCCAGTCCGAGAAGGATATAGACGGCCCACTGGGCAAGGGCCCGGTGTTTCGTCCATCGCGCGGCGGACGGTGTTTGCTCGGCGACGGTATTGTCAGGCTCTATGTCTTTCATTTGCATCAACGTTAAATTTGTGTCGGAGGCCGACGGGGTGAACGACCTCCTCAAGGCAGGCACGAATGACTGCCCTACTGCAAGTTGTTGCCCAGCAGGAACACGCCTCTACTCAGTTCGATTCCGCCTAAAGGCGGGACTACGAACGGGGCGGGCGAGTTCTCAAACTGGCCGAGCGTGGCATCCATTGTCGGTTTGGGAAACGGGAACTAGTTATCTAACGACTCCCGGCAATCATGCCGCGTACTTGGCCGAAAAGCTCAAGCCGCGCGGCACCTCGTCGGCGGTCTTCTCTAGGTTAAGGTGGCGTACCGCTTCGGCGGCGACGCGAATACTGTTGTTAACGCTTCTCTCGTCCGGATATATGTGGCACATGCTGGCAACCAGCAGGTTCTTAAGCGGCGAATCCATGCGCGGGATCTTCTCGTGGAAACCCATGTCGGTCATGGTGGCGCCGTGTCGCGCGCGGAAAATCCAACTTCGCTCCAGCAACGGACGAACGTTCCGACCGTACATTTTTCCAAGCTGGTTCAACTGGCGGTCGAGCAAGCGGTCGTCGTCCATCGACCACAGCGGATCGTCGGTGCCGAGGTAACGCGATAGGTATACCAAGTGGCGGCCGCCGTACTCCTCGGCCGGAACAAAGTTCGTGTGCTCGATAACGCCGCCGAAATCGTACCGCTGTTCTGCGAAGTGGCTGGAGGACATCGCCCATGCCCAGTCGTCTCGGCCGTAAGTTCCGCGCCGAGGCCGCGGTGTTAGTGTTTCAATACG
>Ga0180432_10009458_pt1 | contig 11890 bp, 14 predicted proteins | sample SS_ome_10_FD_132414 | JGI IMG/M metagenome (GOLD analysis project Ga0180432, IMG submission 132414) | Hypersaline lake sediment archaeal communities from the Salton Sea, California, USA - SS_1_MS_2 metaG | ecosystem: Environmental > Aquatic > Non-marine Saline and Alkaline > Hypersaline >... | reverse complement strand
AGGAGTCGTGGACAAAGCTCTACTTGACGGATGGCTCGATTCTCAAGGTCAAGTTGGTAGTCAGCAAGGTAGGAAGAAGCATAGACAGGGGAATCCCTGGTAGGGATGGAGAACCATTGTATCATATCCTGAGCGGAACGATCGTGATAGCGGATCGTGTCCCGCCGGAGCTGAGGTTCAAGGACAAGGAGTAGTATGGCAGGAATCGACACCCTTGATGCTTGTATCCCCGCGGAAAGCACAAGTGCAGAATGGTATTGGGCTTCCGATCCGGACAGAATTGATGGCGGGACATTCAGCGCTGCCGCGATGGCGAAGACTATCGAAGGGATGCAAAGCTGGAGAGGGATTGTTCTTGGTCTCACAAGCGACGGACTGCCAGCAGCCACCATTGAAACTCGCGGCAAGCATCTAGCGATGGATGCCTATTGGGAAGGGCAGATTCGGAATAGACCTCGTGTCGTAGCTGCTCTCGAGAGAACACCGAGGATGCACGGACTGCTCATCAAGGTTCAAGACAGGCTGGCGGAGCTATTCGGGGACGGTCGAATTATCCTGGAGGGCGCCTCCGATGAAGGGCAGGTCCATGTTGTTGTCGAGACCAGACTCCCTGTGGGTGAAGCCTCAGACATCCTTCGGAAGTTTGATGAAGAGTGGTGGCTCGAAAACATGGCTGAAGCTCACGGGAATCTGAGCGTCGTACTTGATTTCATCCAGTAGGAGCGTCCAATGCCTTTCGACTGGGCAGAGTTCATGGGCGTTGCGAAGGCCCACATCGGTCAAGCCGCCAATCCAAGCGACGAGGCAAAGGATCGCTGCGCGATGTCTCGGGCTTACTACGCCGCGTTCAAGAAGACACATGGCTATATCTCTTCAACCCGGCCCTCTGTTGACCTCGGAGAAGCGGGTGACGCCCACGCAAGACTGCCGAGATGGCTGAAGGATCAGCAGAATAGGGACCTCTCAAGAATCGGAGAGCATCTCGTAAGGCTTAAGAGACGGCGCAAGACGGCAGACTATGATGACACAGACATGTCTAGGTCGCGAGATCTTGCTCGCGATGCAATCCGGATGTGCAACGAGGTTCTACAGACCCTTGACTCAGAGCCCTAGCCATCCCAACATCTGACACTTCCTTCTCTCGACCTATCCCAATACGGGCTCTTGCACTTGGGGCACACACGCGGCATCTCCTCCGTGTTCCTCTCGCGGCACCCGCGTATGCCCGCATCGTTCGCATTGGCAGCCGTCTAGCTTCACCTTGGCCGTACTTCCAGTGAGCGAGTCCGGGAGGTTTCTCAAGACCCGAAGCGCGAAACGTGTCGTCAGATGCGTGGATGCCTGCCCCGCTCCCCGAGCTTCGCCTATACTGATCTCGTCATGCACACAAGACGCGCGGCGGCCGGGATCGGACTCTGCTTGCTCGGGCTGACGACGGTCGGCTGCTTCCTTTCCAGGGTGCCTCCGGAGGCGGTCCTCGTTGTCGAGAAGCTCGACGCGGCCACGTTCCGTTTCTCGGCGCTCGACTCGACCGATCCGGACGGCGCGATCGTGAGCACCACCTGGGACTTCGGGGACGGCACAGTAGAAGCCGGTCTCGTTTGCGTCCACACGTACGAGGACCCGGGCGAGTACGCCGTGACGGTCGAGCTCACCGACGACGACGGGCTGACCGCGCAGGCCGAAACCGCGGTCACCGCCCATCGGGAGATTCGCGTGCCGGAAGACTACGCGACGATCCAGGCGGCGATCGATGCCGCGTCGGACGGCGACACGATCACGCTCGCTGCGCAGACGTTCCACGAGTACGTCCGATTCGACGGGAAGGCGATCACGGTGCGCGGCGAGAGCCAGACGGGGACGACTCTCGAGTGGCCGGGACTCGACGTCGGTCCGGAGCCGACCTCGATCGTCACCTTCGACGACGGGGAGACGCGCGATTCGGTTCTCGAGAATCTCACGATCCAGGGAGGCGCTTGGACTCTCTTCGAGGCGGGCGCGATCCGGATCGTGGAGGCGTCACCGACGATTCGCGAGTGCATCATCTCATCGCACGGGGCGACGTTCGGCGGCGCGGTCTCCGCTCGCGAGTCGGGAGCCCTGTTCGAGGGGAACCGCTTCCTCAACAACCGGGCGACGATCGACGGCGGCGCTGTGTACGCCCTGGGAAAGGCAGTCTTCCCCGACTTCGTCGACAACGAGTTCGACGGAAACATGGCCGCCGCCGGAGGAGCGATCTGCCTCCGCCCGCTCGAGGGAGCCGGAATCGCGGCCGACGCGGACCTCTCGACGATCCGCGGGAACGTCTTCTCGTCCAGCCAGGCGATCGGCTCCCCCGCGACGGTCGCTCTGCGCGGCGGGGCCATTCACGTCGGAATTGGTGTCCGCGTCATCCTGGGGGACAACGAGTTCATCGGGAACAGCCCGAACGACATCGTCTACGAAGACACCAATCTCTGAAGCCACAGCAACGCCAGGCCCGTGAGGCGCACGCCAGGCGGAGGCTCAGTCGTACGCCTTGCGGATCGCCTCGGTGGCGAGGAGCGCCTCCATGTCCTTCATGCCGGCCCAGGACGGAAGGTCCTTGTGGACGAGGTAGTACTTCTGCGGGATCGGATGGGTCCCGATGACGACCGGAACGCCGAAGCGGCCTTCGACGTACTCCTTGAAGTACTGCTGGCGCGGGCAGGGCGGGTACCCGACGACGAGACCGGTCGCCAGATGAATCGCCTCCGCACCGTTCTTGATCATCTCTTCGGGGACGTACTCGACGTTCCCGCCGGGGCAGCCGCCGCACGACGAGTAACCGACGATCTCGAGCGGCTCGTTCGCGGGGTAGCGCTCGAACCCTCCGACCCGCTCCGTCATGGCGCGAAAGCACTTCCCTCCGCCGCACGAGCGATATCGATCGCAGATGATGATTCCGACCTTCACGTTGCGACCTCCTCGGCGCGGAGTGTAGTCGGTGTCGTTCTTCGGTTCGAGAAGGGACACGGGCGGGATCGTCCTCGCGTATCGATCCCATCCGGGCCGTGATGCGGAACCACGCTTCGGGCGTGGCGACGTCTAGGATTCGTCTGAGATCTCAGGTGGAAGGCCGATCAGCTCGTGGGACTCCCCGGTGGTCACGTCGAACTCGACGAGTCGGTACCTGTTGCCGTCGAGCTCGAAGGTCATCCCGAGCCTCGTCGAGGAGAGCCAGAACGCGCTCGAGACGCCCTCGGTGCCCGGGATCGCCTCCGCCTCCTCGGATGCGAGATCCCGCCACATCAGAACGGCCGTCTCGTCGTCGCCCTCCACGGCGTAGACGAAACCGGTCCCGTCCGGGTTGAACGCGGGCATCAGTGCGCTCACAGTCGGCCGCTCTGCAGTCCCCTCGGCGACGTCGACGAGATAGAGGCTCGGCATCTCTGACTCGATTGTGGGCTCGAGGAGTGCGCTGTCGTTGAGGCAGAGTGCGATCCACGCCCCGTCGGGCGAAACGTCCCACAGGAACTCGTGCGGTAGCATGCTATACAACTCGACCGTTGCGTCGTTCAAGAAGAACGCGGCCAAGGCCTCGCGAGTGTCGGTCGCCGGATCCCACCGGGCGATCCAACCGAGCGACAAGTCGTAGTGGTCGTCGCCGACGAGAACGATCACCTCGTCGCTATTGGGAAGCGTTTCGAACGAGAGAAGGCCGTCCGTCAGGCGCTCGGTTTCGCCGGTCACCGGATCGAGCGCGAGAAGGGCTCCGAGATCTTCGTCGTCGAACGCGATGAGGAGGATCCGCCTGTCCTCGGTCCAGACGGCCTTGGCGACCGAGTCCTCCGTCTCCCAGAGAGCGATGGGAACCGCCGCCGGTTCGAGGGTGACCTGGTAGAGGGTCGACATCGTCGGCTCGAACAGCCCTTCGGACCCTGTCTCCACGTAGAGGGCCTTCGTTCCGTCGGGCGAAAGGTCGAGCAGTCCGCCGTTTCCGTCGAGCGTTGCGGCAGGAGCGGGGATCCACACTCCGTCTTGGAGAAGGTGAAGAACGCCGGTTTCCGGGAAGAGCGTGTACCCGCCGTCGCTCTCGAGGAAGACGGCCATCGTCCCGTCGGGCGCGAGCCGTGGGTGATTCACCGTCAGCAAGCAGCCGGTCAGCAGGAGGACCGAGAGGAAGAGAAGCGACGTCAGCGCGTATCGTCTCATGATTCCTATCCTACTCCACCTGCCGACCGCGCGTCCATCGACCAGACGCCACGGAGCCCGCAAGGGGACGGGACGGCTTGTCGCGGCGACCTCGAGTCTACGGGGCTTGGCGGCATGCAGCGACGAGGTCGGCGCCGAGACGCGCCGCGGCCTCCGCGAGAGGCTCGTTCTTCGCGGCGTCGCCGACGGCGTAGGCGGCCCCGTGGATGGTCCGCATCCATCCGGCCTTCCGGGCAAACGTGTCGTGAAGGCAACGCATCGCAGTCGCCGCGCCGGAAGTGAACTGGTCCTTGTCGCCGTGAACGACGATGAACCCGAATCGTTTCCCCGAGAGGGCGTTCCCTTCGCGGCTGCCGAGGGCGTAGAGCCTGTCGATCAGCAGCTTCGTCTGGGCGGTCATGTCGTAGCTGTAGATCGGCGTCGCAATCAGGATCGCGTCGGCTGCGCGAAGCTTCGGATAGAGGCCGGTCATGCCGTCCTCCAGGATGCACTCAGCGTCGACCGATTCCCGACAGACGTGGCAGCCTTCGCAAGGGTTGATGTCGAGATCTTGCAGGAAGACGAGTTCGACGGTCGCGCCGCTTGCGCGCGCCGCATCGGCGGCCCGGTTCGCCAGAAAGGTGCTGTTCCCGTCTTTCCGCGGGCTTCCGACGAGGATGAGAAGCTGGATTGGATCGCTCATGACACCTCCACGTTCTTCGGGGAGGGTAGTTCGGGCGCGAGCGTGCCGCAAGATCCTCGTCGGGGGCCGCTCGATCGAGGGTCACGCGACGGCGTCGCCGCTCGCCGCTAGAGGCGGTCGGGGGGGCGCCGAATCAGCCTTCGGACGAGCATCAGCGCGAAGCCGAGTGCCGAGATCCCGGCCATCACGAGGAACATCCCGCGGAAGCCGATGATCGGGATCAGGCCGCCGGCGAGGATCGGTCCGAGAAGGCCGCCGAAGCCACGGGAGGATTCGTAGAGCCCGAGCATCTGCCCCTGGCGCTCGTGAGAGACACGGTCTCCGATGTGGGCGGTCGCCCCGACGTGAAGCGAGCTGAACGCGAAGCCGAGTGTGACGTAGCCGAGGACCATTCCGTAGACATTCGGCAGGACGACGAAGGCGCACGGCGTGAGGACGGACAGGGCGAACCCGAGCATGAACACCCGGCGGCGCCCGATCCGGTCGGCGAGGCGTCCGAAGACGATCAGGGCGAGAACCTGGGTCAGGGTGTTGAGCGACGAGATGGCGCCCATGATTCCCGGCGAGATCCCGAGGGAGTCCATGTAGACGTAGAGGAGGGCGAACGCGCCCGAGGTGGCCATCTGGCGGAGCGCGAGGGCGACGTAGAGGTCGCCGAGTCCTCGCGAGAGGGCCTCCCGCCACGCGTTCGGTGCGCGAGGACGCTCGATCGGGTTCTCGGGGGGAAGGCGGAGAACGAAGAGAAGAGCGAGAGCGGGAAGGAACGCGGCAACGCCGAACGCGGGACGGTAGCCGAGCCACTCCAGGAGGAACCCCGACGCGAACGCTCCGAGCGCGAAGCCGAGCGCCCGCGCGGAGCTGACGTAGGAGAGGTTCTTCCCTCTTCGCTCGGCGCGGCTCGAGGCGGAGACGATCGCGATCGCGACTGCGCCGAACCCGGAGAAGAGAAGCGACTGCGCGAAGCTGGCGCCGAGGACGCCCGCCGTTGGCGGGCAGAGGACGAGGACGGCGATCGAAACGGAGAGTCCGACGGCGAGAAAGAAGAGGAGGCGCCTGCGTCGGACGTGATCGGAGATCGTTCCCCACATCAGCCCGCCGGCGAGCGTGCCGGCGGCGTTCACCGTGGCGACCATTCCGATCCAGAACGTCGAGACGCCTTGTGACTTGAGGAACAGCTGCACGAGGAGCCAAAGCAGGTGAATCGAAGCTCCGACGAGGAGGGTGGAGGCCGCCAGGGGGATCGCGCGGCGGCGCCCTTCAGCGGGAGGTTGCGGCGACGGCTCCACAGTGACGGAAAGGGTACATGCGTCCACGCTCCTCATCCATCGCGCGTCGGAGAGGCGGGCGAGGACGTTGATTCGTATTCCGCGATTTGCCTCAGCCGCGGACGGGATGACACCATGCGAGCCGACGGCTGAGCTTCGCGGCCGCGTGCTGGGAGGGGGAGATGGGTGTGTGTCGACGCGTATCGGTCTTCTTGATGCTGCTTGCCCTCGCGATCTTGCTCTGGTCCTGCGGTCGGTCGCCGTCGCCGACGGCGACGGAGGTTCGTCTCTCGACGGGTCGATTCGACGGGGGCTTCTTCACGATCGCGAAGCCGCGCGACTGGAAAATGGTGACGGCCGGCTCGTGCAGCGAGTTCGCGTTCTTCCTGTATGACCCCGACGAGCCGCTCCGGCAGGTCTTCTACTTCGGTCAGGCAGGACCTGTCTACGCGCATCCGCTGCAACGCGCGATCGACCAGGGCTACGCGGCGATGGGAGGGTATCCGTCCCCGTGGCTCGACATGCCGCTCGTGTCGCCGTTCACGGCGGCGGGCTTCCTCGAGGCGTTCCCCACGCTTCTCGCGAGCGAGCTGGCGAGGACGTTCATGCCGACCGGACCGAGGATGGACGAGGTGATGATCGTCCTCAGCCAACCGACGGCGAGCGCGATCCCGGGCGGCGAGGCCGCCCTCCTGCGGGCGGTCGTCAGGATTGGCGGCCGGGTTGCCGAGGGGCTCTTCTCGGTGACGACGGCTACCTTGCTGCCCTTCTCGGGGTCTCCGGGAGGCGGGATCGGCGTTGGGTTCCTGATCACGGGAATCACCGCGCCGAAGGAGGAATTCGCGGGGATCGTCGACGACCTCGTCGCGTGCGTCGAGAGCTTCACGATCGAAGAGTCGTACGCACGAGACTGCATCGCGCAGCAGCAGGAGACCTACCAGGGGATCCTTCAAGCGGGGAAGACGCTGAGCGAGACATCGGATCTGATCATGGAGGGATGGGAGAACCGAAACCAGACGCACGACGTCCTCTCCGAGAAACGGAGCGACGCGATCCTCGGAAGAGAGCGGATGTACGACCCCGACACCGGGCGGGTCTACGAGTTCGATCTCGGGTTCCAGGATCGATACGAGACCCATCGCGAGGACTACCGACTGCAGAACCTGGAGCCGCTTCCCGATGACGCCTACGACCTGTGGATGACTGCGCCGCTCGACGGGGAGCAACACCTCTGAGGTGAGTCTCGGCCCGCGGCGCGCCTCACCGGGTGACCTGCAGGTCGGTGATGAACATGTGCCCGGGAGCGTGGGTGATCATCCTCGGGATTCCGCCGTGCTCGGCGGCCGCCTGCGAAGTGACACCGCACGCCCAGAAGACCGGGACTTCCCCCTCTCCGACGGACGCTGGATTCCCGTAGTCCGGTGCGGAGAGATCGGCGATCCCGAGAAGATCGGGCGTACCGACGTGAAGTGGCCCGCCGTGCGCAATCGGAAGACTCGCCGTCAGCTCAATGACGCGATCGACATCCTCCCGCCGGATCGGACGCATCGAGACGACGAGCGGGCCGGCGAACGGCCCGGCCGGATTCGTCATCCGATTCGTCTTGTACATCGAGACGTTGCCGCCTGGCCGGAGATGCCGGACGGGAACGCCGGCTTCCCGGAGGACGGCGTCGAACGTGAAGCTGCAGCCGATGAGGAACGCGACGAGGTCGCTCCGCCAGAGAGTGACGATGTCGGTCGGCTCCTCGACTAGGGTCCCGTCTCGGTAGAGCCGATAGCGAGGAAGGTCGGTCCGCAGGTCGGCGGCCGGCGCGAGCTTGACCGGAATTGGGGAGCCGACCTCCGTCCGCTCCAGGAGCGGGAGGGGGCCCGGGTTGAGCTGGCAGAACCGCTCGAAATCGTCGGCGAGGTCTTCGGCGACGACGGCGAGGTTCGCCTGGACGAAGCCCGGCGCGAGGCCGGCCGTCGGGTCCGTCCACTCGCCGGATCGGATCCGCCGCCGAGCTTCCTGAGACGTGTTCGGTTCGATCGTCATTCCTCCGCGCGGGTGCGTGCTCTCTCCCGTCGCAGATCGAGGATACCGGATCCTTCTGTCAGGCGTCGCGGGCTGCCGAGGTTTGATCGGCAGCGTCTCGATCTCTACGCTGGTTCAACAACGGGGAAAGGACGGATCGCGTGACCGAACGAATGGTTGCCTACTGCGGCCTCGTCTGCACCGATTGCGAAGCCTACGAGGCGACGCAGGCCGAGGACATGGAAGCGTTGGCGCGGATGGCGGACCAAGCGTCAGAGCAGTTCGGCGTCGAGATGACTGCGGCCGACGCGATGTGTGACGGCTGCCTGGCGACGACCGGGCGGCGAATTCCGTACTGCCACGAGTGCGCGATCCGGCTGTGCGCGGTCCAGAGACACGTCGCGAGCTGCGCGCACTGCGACGACTACCCGTGCGAGAAGATCGAGGCGTTCTCCAAGCCCGGGTCTCCTCGACGGGCGACGCTGGACGAGATCCAATCGTCGATCGAGGCGAGAGACTGACCCCACGCGGCTGGGCAGGCACGGGTCCACAGCGCTCGCGCTAGTCCGTGACCTCTTCGTTCTCTTCTGAAGGTGGGGCGACAAGACGGTCGAGGTGGAGCGCGAACGAGGCCTCCACGATCGGTCCTCCGAGATTGCCGGTCTCGTCCTCGAACTCCGCCCCGCTCGCTTTCCACGTGCGCCCGAACGCGAAGAGGTAACCGAGCTGTAGCCTGATCTCAAGCCACTCGACCGGGCTGCCGTGCGCCGAGACGGAAGGCTCGACGGTGTAGAGCCACCTCGTGAGCTCCGCCCGCGACGGCGTCGCGAGCGCGTCGGAGAACGTCTCGGGACGATGGTCGACGAGTGTGAGGACGGCGCCACCCGCTCCGACGGAGAGCCCGATAGCGACCGAGGAGGCAGGCCCGCGCGCGAACCCCCACTCGATCATCCCCGAGCCGAGGGTCACGCTCAGCTTGCTGATCCGTTCGCCCGCAATCGATCGCGCGCTTCCGTACAGGACCCGAAACCCGAGCCTCGGCCCGTCGCGCAGACCGGCGGTCGACTCCTGGCCGTACATCATCGAGAGTCCCGGCAATGCCGGGTATCCGGCATCTTCGAGGGTCTCGTTGAGGCCCGGGAACTTCGCCAGCCAGATCCCACCGGAGAGCCCGGTGAACACGTGGTCCGGCACGAACTCGTCCTGCCCCCAAGCCGCCGTGCCGGCGAGGAGGATCGCGCACAGAATCAAGCCTACAGCTGTCCGTCGCATGATCTCACCGTCCTTCACTCACGTGGTGTACGCAGCCAGGATTCTCCCGAAGACGATCAGGTGGTGATCGCCCTTCGGATAGAAGGTCTCGAGGATCGGAGTCGCGCGCTCGCCGAAGTCGTCTCGCGTCTGCTGGCTGCGTGCGATGATCTCGCACTCGTAGTGCAGACCGCACGCCTCGACGATCGAGGTTTCGACGGTCTGCGCGGGCGCGAGGGCGAGTCCGGCCGCCGCGGCCTTGTCGAGATCCCTTCCGGACTTGGTCCCGCAGAGCTGAAGCGCTTCCGTGAGCTCCCCCGGCCGAGGGACGGAGACGACGAACGTGTCCGAGGCGCGGATGCACGCGTGTGTGTACCGGCTCTCGCGGATGAGGACGGTTAGAACGGGAACCGACCAGCCGATCCCGACCTGCGCCCATCCGATCGTCATCGGGTTCGGTTTCCCGTTCGCATCGTTCGCGACGACGAACGCTCCTCCGCCGGCGAGAGCCGCCTTCAGCCGTTCGATTCCCTCGTCCCACTCGATTCGGTTCATCGGCCTCCCTGCGTCTAGGCGACGAGGGCCTCGGCCAGCTCGCGCGCCTTGTTGCCGTGCGTGTTCGGCAGGCGCTTCGGTTCCGTGCAGTTCGGGAAGATCCACACGCCCCGGTCGTCGAGCTTGAGATACCCGGCGAGCCGAGGGAATACCATCTGAACTGCATCCGCGTTCCCCTCGATCCCTCCGCCGCAGGCGACGAGGAGGGCCGTTCGCTTCCCCTCTACGAACGATCGGTGGGTCGGCGTGAGGTAGTCCCTCACCATGCAGAACGTTCGGTCGAGGAGCGGCTTCAACTGCCCGGCGTAGCTCCACATATAGAGCGGAGTGGCGAACAGGATCGCGTCGGCCGAGATCATCTTCGTGAAGACGTCCTGCGCGTCGTCCATGACGACGCAGCCGGGAGCGTCGTCCGATTCGTTGCACGCGTAGCACGATTTGCAGCCGGCGATCTGCAGTTTCGTCAGATCGACGCGCTCGATCACGTGGCCGGCGCTCTGCAACGCGCTTTCGACCCAGCCGAGAATCGCGTCGGTGTTCCCGTCCGATCTCGGGCTCGCAAGAAGCGTGAGTACGTCCATCTCATCCCCTCCTCAGGGTGACTCTACCGGCTCCGGGGGCCGGAGACAATCGAGGCTCCGTTCCTGGCGAGGGAGCCCCGCCGCGCGTCCTTCACGCGGGGGGCTCGTGCAAGAAGGGGAGCGTCTTCGCCCGGATGGCGGTTGCGCAATTGCAGAGCTGGCTTCGCTCAGCTTCGGTCAGAGGAAGCTCGAAGACGCGGTCGACCCCCAGATTGCCGACGACGAACGGAACCCCGACCGTCCCGCGGATGTCGTAGACCTCGCCGTCGAGGGCGATCTGCCCCGAGACGAGCGCGTCGCTTCCGAGCGTGATGGTTCGTAGGAACTCCATCGTCGCTCGTGCCGTGCCGATGACCGTTTTCGCGCCGCTGTAGTGCGTGATGAACGGTCGAATGACGACGCGAACGTCGGGGGCATGCCGCTCGACTGCAGCGTAGGCGTCGCGGATTCTTCCCGAACCAATCAGGGCCTCGATCTCGCGCATCGCGGACTCGACGGCATCCCGGAAATCGCTCGGATCGATTCCCTTTCGAATTCGAAGAAGCTCCGTGGAAAGCGCCTCGCTGTCGAATCCGTGGACGTGGACAGTGCTCCATAGCGGGACGAGGTTCGAGCCGTGCTCCCCGGCGATGAACGCGTGCACGCGCTGACGCCGAACGCCGAGGTCGGTCGCGATCTCCTGGCGAAACCGGAGGGAGTCGAGGAAGGCGCCGATCCCGATGACCCGCCGCCTGCCGAGATGCTCCGCGAAAACGGCGACCGCGAGTTCGTTGGGATTGGAGATGCACAGGACGATCTCGTGACCGTGCCCCTGCCCTGCGATCGCCTCGGCGTGCCGATGGAACATCGGGGCATTCCGCGCAGCGAGCGCGTCGCGCGTCATCGGCGAGGCGTCCGGGGAGGAAGCGGGCGTCGCACCCGCCGCGACGACGACGAGATCGGCGTGGGTCTCGCGAGGGTCGAGCACAACCTCGACCTTCGGTGCGATCTCGCTGTACGCGTCGGCGAGATCGGCGGCCAAGCCGTAGGCGCTCCGGGCACTCGCGCCCTCGGGATTCGCGATCAGGACAAGCCTCTCCTCGCACTGCAGGAGCCTCTCCACGACGATCTGCTGCACGATCTGACGGCCCACGTCCCCGCACGGGCCGATCACGGCGATGTCCATGCTCCCTCCACGCGTTGAGGTGAGAGACAGCATACCCATCGAGTGCGACGAAGGCACCTGAAACTGCGACCGAGTCGGGGTCGCCGTACGGCCACGGATCCGCTACAGTTGCGGCATGGCTCCGGGTGGACACGACCTCTCTTGGCTCGACGATTTGAACCCCGAGCAGCGGGAGGCGGTGACGCACGGGGACGGGCCTCTT
>Ga0180432_10009456_pt1 | contig 11893 bp, 17 predicted proteins | sample SS_ome_10_FD_132414 | JGI IMG/M metagenome (GOLD analysis project Ga0180432, IMG submission 132414) | Hypersaline lake sediment archaeal communities from the Salton Sea, California, USA - SS_1_MS_2 metaG | ecosystem: Environmental > Aquatic > Non-marine Saline and Alkaline > Hypersaline >... | reverse complement strand
ACTGGCAGTTCTGTTGACCTGTCTAAGATATCAGGATATACAATAAGGGGGGTTGCATGAAAGATGCAATTAATAAGCTTGGCGAGCTTTCTAACAAGTATGGCAAGTTACATGTTAGGCTCTATAAATATGGTTGGCACATAGGCATACCGTCTATCAACATTCATATTGCCAATCAAGAGACGTTCGAGGAAGCAGTTGACAATCTACATTCCACGGTTGCTGTAGCTGTGAAGAATAAAGTCTTGTCTATAGAAGGAGATGGAGCATATGCTGATACAAGGTGATGCAGGAGACCTCACCAATGAGGACCACGAGTTTGCCAAGAGTATAGGTGCCGCTATTACAGACGTTCTATATGATGGCGATGTCATAAGAGATAAGGTTGCAAAAGAGGGCATAGACGGATATCTGAGTAACTGCAGGCTGTTCAATGCGGCAGGCATCCGGGCCATGCATGAGAAGGGACTACTTTAAGGAGAGAGTATGACCGACCAACAACTTGACTTATTAAAGCGCGGGTACTTCAGACGTGGTGAGAACTGGAGTAAGCTGTGTAGAAGGGTGGCTGATGCTGTTGCATCTGGTGAGACAGATAAGAAGAAGTGGAGTGATGCGTTTTACAGCATCATGCACGAGCTTTACTTCCTACCAAACACACCGACATTGGTCAATGCAGGTGTGACCAACAATAGCCTAGCGGCATGCTATGTCGTTGATATAGGCGATTCACTAAACGAAATCATGAATACAGCTACCATGGTTGGCAAGATACAGAAATTTGGCGGTGGTACAGGGTTGTCATATGACCCCATAAGGCCGACCTGCATGAATGTCAAGTCAACAGGCAGACCAGCATGTGGGCCTATTGGTGCGATGAGAGTTGTCAATACGTCTTCTGCCGTGTTTGAGCAGGGAAGCAAGCGTAATGGTGCGAATATGGCTGTGCTTAATGTGCATCACCCGGATATCTGCTCTTTTATCAGGTGCAAACGTACTGAGGGTATACTGTCGAATGTGAACATATCGGTATCAATGAACGAGGACTTCCTGACCAAGAAGCAAGATGCTGTGCATGAGGTGTGGTGGGGCAAGAATACAAAGGGGTATCTCGATGCAGAGGGCAACTTTACTAAGCATAAGAACAGAAAGCTTATGACAGTTGGCGATATCATCGATATGATAGTCGATGGTATGTATGCAAATGGAGAGCCGGGCATCATCTTTCTGGACCGCATGAATAATGATAACAAGATAAAGAACGTAAAGATAGTCTCAACTAATCCATGTGGCGAAGTGCCGCTGTTTGCATATGAGTCGTGCAATCTTGGTTCTATCAATCTGTATAAGTTTGTCAAGGATGGGAAGATAGACTATACCGGGATGAGCGGTGTGGTCCGGGTAGCCACTAGATTCCTTGACAACATAGTGGACCTCAATAGGATGCCAGATGACCTTGTTATAGTGTCCGACACGACTAAGAAGTACAGAAAGATAGGTATGGGTGTGATGGGTTTTGCCGATACGCTTTATGCCATGGGGATAAGGTATGGCTCCGAAGATAGCGTGGCTGTTGCTTCTGACGTGATGCGTTCCATAAAGGAATCTGTGTTTGAGGAATCCAAGGAGCTGGCCAAGGAGAAGGGTAGCTTTCCTGAGATAAAGAACTCAACATATAAGGATAACAAGATATCGGTGCGCAATGCGACACTTACGACCATAGCTCCTACCGGGAGCATAAGCATAATAGCTGGTGTCAGCGCAGGTATAGAGCCTGTGTTCAAAAGGAAGATGAAGGTAAACACCAGTGACTCCAATAATGGTTATGTTATTGAGAGTGTTGGGTATCATGACTACAAGGATAAGTACAATAGTGATGTCTTTGTTGAAGCTAATGATGTCAGCATAGAGGAGCACTTGAAGATACAATCAGCGTTCCAGCAGTATACAGACAATGCCGTGTCAAAAACGATAAATGCGCCAAACAACACGACTAAAGAAGAGATACACAGCATGCTGAAGAGTTTGTATCGTAAGTCTATAAAGGGTGTAACGTTTTATCGTGATGGTTCCCGGTCTGTGCAGGCTGTGTCTGGTGTTGGTGAATCTGCGGCAAGGGGGTCGAGAAAAGCGAGAGATAGTATTGAGGAAGGGGTGACTTTCAAGAGGGACGTGGCATGTGGCACTATGTACATAACCATCAATCAAGATTCGTCCGGGCGCATTAATGAGGTCTTTGCTACTCTGGGTAAGGGTGGTAGCTGTAATTATAGCTTTCTTGAATCAATGAATCGGGTGATATCGGTGGCTCTGCAGTGTGGTGCGCCTATCGAGCAGATGATAAAGCAGATGCGTGGCATTCGGTGCTCTAACATACAACCAAAGTTTGCCAAGGGTGGCGAATACCTGTCATGCTCTGATGCCATAGCAAAGACCATGATAGACAGGTATGAACAGTTGACGAACAAGCGCATCAATACTGAAGACAAAGACCAGATAGCACAGAAGTGCCCCGATTGTAACAATATCGTGGTATTCACCGAGAGATGTCGTAAATGCATGGTATGCGGCTGGTCGTTATGCGGATAGGAGGTATTTATGCGGTATATGGGTGGTAAGTGCAGACAAGCAAAACAAATATGTAATACTCTTATTTCACTTGGATTAAATGAGAACTCTCTTTACATAGAGCCTTTTTGTGGTGCTATGTGGTCTGCATCATATGTCGCCAATAAATGTAATCCAAAGGAGATATGGCTTTCTGATATCAATCAGTATTTGATTTCTTTCTGGGAGCACCTATTGTATACTGATGACATTCCACCATCGACCATATCAGACGATGAATATGTCAGATTTAAAATGGGGGAACACGATAATTGGTTAAAGGCGTGGTATGGGTTTGGTGTTAGTTTTGGCGGTAAGTGGTTTGGCGGATTGGCTAGACATTCTAGGCACAGAAGTGATACCTATGATTTTTCTCCACAAGTCAGAAGTACCATAAAGAAGGCCACTATCTTAAAGGGTGTAAATGTAAGGCTAGCTTGTTGCTCTTATGAAGAATATAAAAATGTGTCTAGTGCATATTTTTACCTTGACCCACCCTATGTGGGCAGAACAAAATGTCATTGTTTTGATGGTATGTTTGACCATAGTGCGTTTTGGGATTTTGCCAGACATATAAGTAAGAACAATAAGGTGATAATCACTGCGTTCGATTATCCAAGCGATTTTAGGGTGTTGTACTCTTATGGTGATACGGTGGTACGACACCATGCAGCCAAAGATAAAGATGGGACTAACGAGGTAATAGTTACACGTGTCTAAAGAACAGATATACGACTATATGGACAGGTTTCCACGGTGTGCCGCATGTGGGAACTTTGTGTCACCGTGGTTTCAACCTCATCATTGGGTGACCAAGGGTGCTGGTGGGTCTGATGAGGATGAGAATCTGGACAGGCTGTGCAAGAAGCATCATGGTGAGGCTCATTATATCGGCATAAAAGAAATGGCTGTGAAGTACGGACTTGGGAAGCCAAGAGAAATCTTAAAGAACAGAGGTACATGGACAGATGGAGACGAACAAAGATATCAAAGTGCAAGCAGATTTAGCAAGGCAGATAATAAGGAAGGAGCTAGATAGTGCGCTAAAGAAGTATGCAGGTAAGGTTGTTACCAAGAAGACGGTACACAAGATAACGAAGACGGTTGTTGGTGTGCTGACGAAGCACTTCCATGACCAAGGGTTCATAAAGGAATTGACCATAAGCCTCATGGCGCAGATGTTTGACCTGAAGGAGCTGAGGAATGGCGAACATGCAACTAATAACGAATCTGGGGACGGCAGTAGCGGAAGTGGACAAGCTGGGGAAGGTGGGGTTTCGGGACCTGTTCGGGAAGGAAAGGGGTGATGACTTGTGGTACAACTGTTCTACCGACCATGATGGTATTGTGTTCTCGATATTGCTTATGGACCTTGATACCGAAGAGTTGAAGAAATTGGCCGATTATATAGCAGAAAGGAGCAGAGGTAAGCATCATGAAGGATAGAATCTTTATTGTAGGAGACTTGCATTTGGGTTTGAATATCGACAACTTCATAACTAAGGGTAAACTTACCAGCAGGTATGAGGAGCACAACAACATCCTCTGTGATATGGTTGACTATATCGTGGACGGTGAAATCGAACACGTTATCTTTGCTGGTGACATCTTCCATGTGGCCAATCCTACGTCCTTATATCGTGCGTTGTTTGCACAGCATCTCATGACACTTGTGGAACATGATATAACTGTTGATATCGTCGTTGGCAACCATGACTCTATCATGTCTGGTGTGTCTGCGCTGGAGCCTACCAAGAAGAGGTTTGAAGGCAGTGGTATTGTGCACGTTATTGACAAGCCTACGTACCGTGATGGTATTGTCTATGCTCCGCACTACAACAGGTATGAAGTTGATTATTACTGGAAGGAAGTGTTTGAGTGGGCGAAGCAGGCAGACTATGGGGTCGGGCACTTCCATGCGGCTGGCGCAGTGGTTGGAGCAGAGAGAGGTCTGCTGGCAGGTGGCGAGCTTACGGCTGAGAAACTGCCGCCACTGAAGAGGTGGTTGCTTGGTCACATCCACAAGCCGCAAGACTTCCAGCTTAGCGGCATCCCGGTGCACTATGTCGGGTCTGTCATTCGTGTCGATTTCGGGGAGAGAGATGATGAAAAGTCGCACATTCTACTTGATACTAAGAATGATACCATAAAGCGCATACCGATATTCTATGCAACAAACTATGTGCAGGTAGAAGTGAATGATGCTGATATTGACTCGTATGATTGGTCGGTTGTCTCTGGCTCCATAGTTAAGGTGACGGTTGACAACTACTCTGATATACACGGTGTCCGGGAGATAGAGGACAAGTGTAAAGATGCAGTGATGATAAAGTCAATCCAATTCAACCGCAGGAAACAGGAAGCCGACCGTAGTAGTGAGTTTGAGGCGATGACATATGACGACATACTGGAAAAATACACAGGTGACCATAAGCTTAAGGATAGAATATGCAAGCATGGGCGGCTGATACTCAAGGAGTCGATAGATGAACAATCTGCCTGAGAAGGTACCACTACGGCCACATGCCAGACCTATAACACCGCTACCAAAGGAAGTAGAGGATGCTGTTGACCGTGAGACCTGTCTTGACCTTTACACACTTGAGGATGAAGCTATACGGATAAACCTTGGTAAGACCAGCATCGTTATCTGGGCAAACATGGGAGAGGTGATGCAGTTCCATAACAGCCATCTTGATGAAGCTATAGCTAGGGTGAAGAATCAGGAGATTCCTGCCGGGGAAGCTAGGAATGTAAAGGATATGGCCAAGGACGTGCTTAATGAAGCTATGGAACAGGCTAGAGAGAAGGCTGATGAGAAGAAGGAGCAGGCGTATTCCTATGAAGAGGATGATGTTAGCTTTAATGACATAGAAGATATGTACTGCGAGCCGTGCGGCATAAACAATCCGCACCGGGATATGGGTGATTGCTGGGTCTGTGGTGTGTGTGGTGAGAAAATATACAAAGCAACGGTTGAAGAGGTAAAGGATGAAGATAAAGAGTCTCAAAGCACGTAACTTTTGCAGTTACTCGTCACTTGACCTGTCGCTTGATGGACAGGACCTCATAGGCATAATCGGCAGGTATACTGACGATTCTGAACGGTCGAATGGTTCCGGAAAATCGACACTGGTAGAGCTTATTCTGTATGTTCTGTTTGGCAGATGCAGAATGGGCAAGGCTGTGGATAGCCTGATTAAGGTTGGTGAGACAGATGTGTTTGGCTCCGTGGAATTTGAGATGAACAACATGTCTGTGCTAGTTGACAGGTCAACCAAGATAAAGAAGAGCGGCAAGTCTGCTTCAGACATGAACGTTATTATTAATGGGGACCCTAAGGCAGAGGGTGTTACCAAGAGTGAGGTGCTACTGGCTGAGATACTTGGTACGGACTATGATGTCTTTACTACTATGAACTTCTTTGTGCAGGAAAATTCCGATGGCTTTACATCTGCTACTGCCGGGGAGCGACAGGCCTATGTGCGCAAGATAGACAGGAACATGCGGATATTTGAGTTAGCCAGAGACAAGGCGGCAAAGGCACTGGCATTTGTTAACGATGAAGTATCTGGCAAGTCTGCTGTATATAACGAGCTTGTGAGGGCGAATGAGGGCATAGATGTGTCTGGACTTAATGAGAGACAGGGGATGCTTGAACTTGAGAATGAGGAGCATAAGAAGAAGCTTGATGAGTTGCAGACTCTAAAGAAACAGCAGGAAGAGTTTGTCATTAAGGCCAAGCATAAGCAGGAGCTTGCACTGGAGATAAGGGAGCTTGCCAAGAACATAGAGTTCTCTAGGCTGGAAATAGAAACAGAGTTCAGCAATCTGGTAAAATATAACAAGCAAGTTGAAGAGGCCAAGTCGTTTCTTGGTGATATACGTGATGATATAGAGGATGAACTTGGTAGGGCTAAAGCTCGTAAAGCCGAAGTTGAACAGGAGTGCCATGATGCTGTGACCAAGGAGATACAGCTATCAACAGCTATGGAGCAGTATACCAGTAGTATGGCACCACAGATAAGGGAGAAGGAAGCTGAAATTGATGAGTGGAGAAATACAGAAGTCTGCAGGGTATGTGATAGCAGGATATCTGACTTGCATCGCAATAAGAAGATTGCTAATATAGAGGCTGACATCGTTACAATTAAGGCTGGGATGCCAGACGAACAAGAGATTATTCGTGCTAAAGAGTTAGCAGAAAATCTAAAGGCAGACGTTGAAGCTATAACTGCTGAGTGTGAGAAGATGACAGAGGTCATTACACAGAGGAATGCTCTACTTACGACGATAGAGCATGGCAATGAGATGGCAAAATCTCTGATGAGTAAAGTAGAGGTTATGAAGAAGGGGCTGTCTGACAGTGAGGCTCGTGTGTCCGAACTTCAGGCAGAGCACGACTCTATAGAAGATGTCGATATCTCAAAGCTGATAGACCATGATGCAGACATAAACAAGGTCCAAACTGCCATAGACAATAACACACGTGAGATAGGTGCAATAGACGAGCAGGTGTCCAAGCACAAGGAGAATGCCGATAAGATATACACCATGGGTGAGGAGCTTAGGGAGTACGCAGAAGACGTGGAAGCGTATGCTTTTCTGGTCGAGGCATTCGGCAGGAATGGCATACCAAACATGCTTACAGAGGTTGTACTATCTGCCATACAGGAGAAGGCCAATGCTATACTGGCAGAGGTAGCACCTGAGATGAGTGTAGAGTTTGTCACACAGAAGGAGACTAAAAAAGGAAGTACTGCCGAGACACTGGACATCATGATAGAGTATAACGGTGTGGTGCGACCATATGAGACGTACTCCGGTGGTGAGCGCACTATCCTCAATTTTGCCATACGGCTGGCCATAAGCCAGCACATGGCCGGGAGCATGGGTAAAAAGATAGAGCTGGTGGTGTTGGATGAGGTGTTCGGTGCACTTGATAGCTCCAACCGTGCCAAGGTAGTATCGGTACTGCAGACACTGCGCAAGTCCTTTAAGCAGATATTTGTCATCAGCCACAGCGAGATTAAGGATTGTTTTCCACATCTGATAGAGGTGGAGAGGGACCGGGCCGGGTCCTCAATACGCAGATATTAACATTCGATGTCTCTCTTGGTATAATTCGGCAACGAGACAAAGGAGGCAATATGTCACGTATCAAAAACATCATAACACCAGCAATTGACTTCGGTGTGAAGCTTGAACCCATGCAGTACACTGTCGGTTCCAAGGTCTTTACCTACCCGAATCGCTGGGCGACCGTCCGCAAAGACAACAACTCTCCCATGGGTATTGTCGGAAGCGAGTACAAGATTCAGGACCACAAGGACAACCTGAAGCTGACGGCCAAGCTGGTAAGTGAAATCTCCAATGACTGGTCGGTTACACACATGGTTGAGGGTGGCAGGATTTACAGCAAATTCATGCTCAACTCTCACTTTGCACTGGCCGATGAGCCTGATGAGCTGGCGAAGCTGATTCTCCGGTCCATTAACTCCTATGACGGTGCCACCCGGTTCCGCATAGACTTTGAGATGGAACGGCAGATATGCTCTAACGGCATGAGGGGTTTCACCAATGTTGGCGCAATCTCCAAGATTCACAGCCAGCATCTGGACATCAACCGGGTCCTCATCAACAAGGTTCATACCATTATTGACCAGCAGTTGAAGGACTACACGCAGTACTTCAAGAAGCTGAGCAAGACTCCTGCTATTGACGAGGACATCCTTGTCAAGCACATCCCGGTACAGCTCGTTGGCGAAGCTGGCGAGAAGTACAAGGAAGCAGTTGCCGCAGGCGAGAAGAAGACCGCTTGGACACAGTACAACGGCTTCACCAACATTATCTCGCACAATGATGACATCCAGCAGAAACGCAGGGACCACCTCACCAATCTGGTCTCGCAGTTTTTCCTCTCCTATGACAAGTAATCCCGGCACTGTTACTCCCCACTACCGTGTGGCCGACTCGAAAGGGTCGGCTACATGTGTATTTAGAGGTTTTTATGAATTGTGAAGATTGTAGGCTGTGCTGGGAGAGACAGCACAACATAGTTGGGATGAAGGGCAAGGACACTGCTGACATCATGTTTGTAGGTGAGGCTCCGGGCCGGGAAGAGGATGAATGGGGAGTGCCGTTTGTCGGGCAGGCCGGGTCGATACTTACTACTGTGATAGGTAGTGTCGGTCTGACATGGGAGAATTCCTGTGTGGTCAATGCTGTCAGGTGTAGACCAGCTAACAATCGTACTCCCATGTGGGATGAGATAGTAACGTGCAGGAAGTACCTATTCCGTGATATTGCCGAAGTAAACCCGATACTTATAGTTGCACTTGGTAGGGTGGCCTTGAGTGCGTTGTATGGCAAGGATGCGAACTTAGATAGAGGTGAGGTCTATATTTGTATGATAGAGGGTATATCACGGCAGTTAATATACACCTATCATCCTGCATGGGTGCTCTATGGAAAGGATGAGTATGAGAAAGACAAGCGCAAGGCCGCCATTGTCCATCATCTCAAGAAGAATAAGACCATTATAGAAAGCATATTAGAACCCGGAGGTAGTTGTGGTCCAAGACAAGATTATAGCGATAGTGACGTTCCTTTTTAGCTATTCACTCGTGCCGCAGGTATGGCGAGTGTACAAGATGAAACAAGCATCACAGTTTTCGTGGCAGACAGTGGGCATAACCTCTGCAGGATTATGGGTGTATGCGGTTGTGTTCTTCTCGATGGGCATGTACTATTCTGCGGCCATGGAAGTTGTGGCCGCATCGTGCTGGACGGCATTGTTAGTAGCTAAGGTCCTTTTTAAGGATTAGTTTATGTTTATACTACAGCTTATCACAAGATAAGGAGATAATATGAAAGCTTACCTAAAAGTACCTATCGAAATTGATGATGCTGGCCACTGCTCGTCAGGGTGCCAGTACAACCAAATCAATGCACACTGTAGCTTTATAGGCCTTCCGCTTGCTGAAGACTCTGACTACAGACCACTTAGGCGGCAGGAGTGCATAGACTACAGTGATGTAAAGCCAAAACCAATCAAGAAGAAGAAGCCAAAACCAGCTCCGGTAGAAGAGAAGAAGGAAGAGCCTAAACCAAAGGAAGACAAAAAGCCTGAGGAAAAGGTCGAAGATAAGAAACCGGAAGAGAAGAAACCAGTAGATGTAGACAAACCCGGTGAACAAACACAAGGGGATAAGAGCAAAGCACAGATATGACCTGACAGGTGACAAGCCTGTGGTCTGTCTTGAGATAGAGATAGAGTCATATGCTTGGTTTGAGGAGCTTGATAAGAAAGCAGGAAGTAGAGTGCTTGGATATAGTGGCCTTGGGCATTATCTTGCTGAAGCGGCAGGCGACCACATAAAGAATCTGGAATGGGTGTTCAGCCAAGTTAGAGCTACTAAGTATAAACACCAAGGCAACATCCGTCACCCGGATTGGTTTGATGAGGGACAGGCTGAGGAATATGAGAGATGTGTGAAAGAGACGGACTTGCAGGGATTTGAGCGTCTGCATAACGAGCTTGAACATGATGAGAGGGATGAATGTCCTGCATGCAAGATGATACGACTAATCAAAGCTTTCAGGAGGAGCGAAGATGAGTAAAGTAAACACGCTAGTAAAGAGAAGGGATGCGGCTGTTGCCAAGCTGGCAGACATCAAAAAGCGCATTAACGAGAGCATCACCAATGTGGCTATGTACATGGATAGGTTGGTAAATGACCTATATCTTGTGAAGAAGGAGAAGTTGTACCTGTTTGATAAGTGTAACTCTCTTAGGGAGTTTTTCGACAGGAACGGCTATGCGGAGTTGATGGACAAGTCATTCCTGACAATACAGAACAAGCTCTATATTGTAGAGTACGCAGATAAGATAGGGATGACCGATATCGAGAGGCGGATGGTTCCAGAGCAGAAACTGCGGCTGTTCCGCACACAGGGTGTTGATGATAAGAAGAAGGTCATAAAGATGTCTAAGTCGATGAACTATGACGAGCTTTATGAGCACTTTAATCCCAATCATCCTATCAAGGGTGACTTCTATAACAGGAAGACCTATGACAGCAGGAAGCTTAAGCTTAGGCCCGGCCATACGGCACGTAGGGTCTGGGTAGAGTTCCCGGAGAAGGACGTTGGTAAGGTGGAGCGCACCTTTGCCAAGCTATGTATTGATAACGATTGGAGAATTCTGTAAGTGCCAGAATGTTCTGGGTGCAAGAAGCTCAAGGAAGAAGTGCGCAAGTTGAAGCTTAAATGCGCACATAACCAAGAGGTAGCACATAACTGGATGAAAAGGGCCAAGCACTATAGTAAGCTGTTTGAACAGGAATGGCGCAAGAACAATAAAAGGAAGAACGTGAATCCGGTAAAGAGCAAGATATGACAGTAGTGAAGATGTGCAAGTATAACACCTGTCCACGCAGGGATGATTGTTACAGGTATATGGCTATACCTGAGGAGAAGGGCCAGATATACGGTCCTTTTAAGTGGAGTGAGACTAATGCCTGCAGTGAATTTCTGCCTATTGATGATTCTAGACAGGATATAAGGAGAAAGGAGTGGCGAGAAAAACACATGGTTTAAAGCTATGGGTAAGGATTGGCAATGAAGGTTGACCTTAGGGCCATTGTGAGGCCATGGTATTTTGTGCTACTGCTGGTGTTTGCGTTCTCATTCATGGTGGTGGTTTTCTTTTTATATCGCCATGACAGCAAACAACAGCTTAGAGACATTGTGTCAGAGCTTAACTATATGAAGGATAGGAGAGCTGTGGACAAAATCCTGTCAGAGAATGACCGATATCTAAAGGTGACATCGTTTTACTCTGAGATATTCGCTACCTATGGTAATAAGTACCACAAGAGGTGGAAGCGCAAGCCGGGCGAGAAATATGAGAAGTACGTGAAGTCCAAGCGATGGGCGCATCAAGGTATGGACAGGAAGACGAGGGCCGATGTCGGCAGGAAGATGTACGAGTGGAGCAGGTTATGCAATATACCGTACATGGACTTGATAACGTTCGGCATACGTGAGTCTGCTGGGAATCCTCTGGCTAGGACCTTTCATCCCAAGGATGGTAGCATACTTGAGGCTGGATGGTTTCAGAACAGGAAAGAGGCAGTAGAGGATGCTGAGCACTTCTGGAGAATGATGCCAAAGCACATGCAGAGAGTGCTTGCTTTCAACTCTGACTTTCCACAAGCTATGTATGACCCACTGAATGCGCTCAAGATACAGACGTGTCTGGTGTGGGGTAATCGCATGCTGT
>Ga0180432_10009453_pt1 | contig 11894 bp, 9 predicted proteins | sample SS_ome_10_FD_132414 | JGI IMG/M metagenome (GOLD analysis project Ga0180432, IMG submission 132414) | Hypersaline lake sediment archaeal communities from the Salton Sea, California, USA - SS_1_MS_2 metaG | ecosystem: Environmental > Aquatic > Non-marine Saline and Alkaline > Hypersaline >... | reverse complement strand
TCCTCCAGCAGGTCCTGGGCGTCGACCAGCGTCCGCAGCTCGGGCTGATAGATGATGTCGCGAACGTCGGCGAGGCTGATGGTGCCCATGAACCGCCCGCCCGCGTCCACCACGGGGAAGTGGTCCAGCCGGCTGCGCTCGATGAAGTGGAGGACCTCGTCCAGCCCGGCGCCGGCCTGGAGGACCTTGACGTTGGCGTGCATGACGTGCCGGGCGCGGATGGGCCCCTTCGCCGGCGACGGCAGCGGCACCACGCCCAGCCGGCGGGCCAGCGAGGCGCCCGCGCCGCGGATCCGCGCCCACGTCCCGGGACGGGGCCCGGGCAGGTGGAACAGCCGGAAGGCCTTGACCTCCCCGGCCGCCACGACCGTCCGCTTGACCAGCAGCGGCCCGGCGAACTCGAACAGCGCCACCGAGCCGAGGACCACGGCGGCGACCTGCTCGACCCACGCCGCCTCGCCCAGCACGCCGCCGAGGCGCCCGACGAGTCCGACGGCGACGCCGGCGTGGCAGAGCAGCCCGGCCCCCAGTCCCGCGCGGAGATCGTGCAGGCGGGCGGCGCGGACGGCCAGGACGGCGCCGCCGACCTTGCCCGCCGTCCGGGCCAGCACGTACGCCGCCGCCAGCGCCAGCATCCCCCCCCCGGCCAGGGCGCCCAGGTGCATGGTGAACCCGGCGACGACGAAGAGCAGGGCGAACAGCGGCCCGGCCACGACGGCCAGCCGCTGCTCCAGCCGCCCGGGGTCCGGCGAGAGGTTGATGAACGTCACCCCCGCCGCCAGGCCCGTCAGCAGGTAGTCCAGCCCCAGCCGGCTGGACAGGGCCAGGACCGCCAGCAGCAGCGCCAGGACGACCTTGGCCTCGCGGTGCATCGCCAGCCCCACGTGGACGACGGCCAGGACCACCCCCAGCGCCACGCCCACCAGGACCGACCCGCCCGTCGCCGCCGCCAGTCGGGTCACCGCCAGGCCCGTGCCCACGGGCCCGGCGGCGCCGGCGCCGCTGGCCGGGCCGACCCACCCGGCCTGGGCGACGGCGGCGACGGCGACGTCGAAGGCGACGATGGCAATCGCCGCCGACAGTCCCGTCACCGCCAGCACCGCGTCGGTCGTGTGCCCCTTGGCCTGATACTGGCGCAGGGTCAGCAGCGTCGCCGCCGGGGAGATCGCCACGGCGATGACGGCCAGGAAGATCGCCGACAGCAGCGGCTCGGCCGCGCCCGCCGCCGCGGCGACGGCCAGCGTCGCCGGGAACGTCAGCCCCGCCGCCCCGACCGACTGGGCGCCGGCGATCCACAGCAGCTCCCGACCCAGCCGGCGGAGGTGGTGCAGCTCGAAGGCCAGGCCCACGGAGAACATCACGGCGGCGAGGGAGAGGTTGCGGATGAAGTCCAGTGCGCCCCCGGCGGCGGCGACCATCCCGCCGACGCCCAGCCCGGCGCGGTCCAGCCCCCACAGGGCCGCCTTCAGCGCCAGCCCGGCGACGAGCCACCCCACCAGCCGGGGCATGCGGAGGCGCTCGGCCGCCGACCCGCCGAGCAGCGCCCCGGCCAGCATCAGCGCCAGCAGCCCGGCTGTCGCGCCGAAGCTCATGGGGCCGATTCTACCCGCCCCCCGCGCCCCGGTCGACCGTCCCGACCGGCCCGACGCCGCCGGTCAGCTCCGGTCCCGCTCGCGCGTCGACAGCAGCAGGATGTCCCGCAGGTGCTCGCTGTCGGCCGCCGCCAGCCAACGCCGCGTGAACTCGTGCTCCTGGATGATGTGCGCGATGGCCACCAGGGCGCGGAGGTGCTCGTTGCGCCGGTCGGGCGAACCGGCCAGGACGAAGACCACCTGCACGGGCTCGTCGTGGCCGCCGAAGCGCGCCCCGGCCTTGCAGCGGACCAGCAGCATCTCGAAGACGTCCTCGCCCTCGATCACCACGTGGGGCACCGCCACGCCCGGGCGGATCACCGTGCTCGAGGCCGCCTCCCGACGCCGCAGCAGCTCCAGCAGGCGGTCCGGGCCCACCGGCAGTCGCTCGGCCAGCGCCTCGGCCGCACGCGACAGCAGCTCCTCCCCCGACATCGGCCCCGCCAGGTCCAGGATCGCGCAGCCACGCACCAACCGATCGAACCGGTCGTGCGTCACCTCGTCCCGCTCGATCGCGATCTCGCGCAGCTCCGCCTCCAGCGTGCTGCGGTAGATTTCCCGGCTGACGACGCTGCGGACCATGTAGACCAGGGCGCTTTCCCGGCTGGCGCGGGGGCGGACGTACAGCACGTACCACAGCGCGCCCGCCGCCACGAACGCCGCCGTCGTGATCAGCGGCACCCCCGACATCGCGCGCGCCATCAGCACGATCAGCGCCGCGTACGTCACGATCCCCGCCGCCGGAAGCCACGGCACCCCCGGCATGCGGTACAGCGGCCGGTAGTTCTGCAGCCCGCTGCCCCGCATCACCAGCACCGACACGTTGATCAGCAGGAACAGGATCAGCATCATCGTGCTGGCCACCTTCACCAGCGAGCCCACGTCCAGCAGCGCGATCATGAGGACCATGAACGCGCCGGTGACCCCGATGCCGGCCACGGGCGTTCCGAAGCGGCGGGAGACCCGCCCCAGGGCGGCCGGCAGGAGGTCGTCGCGGCTCATGGCCAGGGGCACCCGGCTGGCCGAGAGGACGCCGCTGTTGCCGGTCGTCACGAAGGCCAGGATCGCCGCCGCCGACATCATCGCCAGCGCCGGCGCGCCCCCGAACGCCTCCCCCGCGTCGCTCAGCGGCGTCAGGCTCGCGCCCGACGGGCCCACCAGCTCCCCCGGCCGCAGCACGCCCACCATGACGAAGACCGCGGCGACGTACAGCAGGCTGACGACCACCCACGCCAGGACCATCGCCCGGGGGATGCTCCGCCCGGGCCGGCGGATCTCCCCGGCCACGCCGGCGACCTTCGTCAGGCCCCCGAACGAGACGAACACCAGCCCCGCCGTGGCGAACACCCGGTCCCAGCGCTTGGCCAGGAAGCGGTCGAAGTGGGGGTGCTGCTCGACGTGCGGCGAGCCCCAGAGCACGAACGACGCCAGCGCCGCCAGCAGCAGCCCCACCAGCGCCACCTGCACGCGCCCGGTCAGCTTGACGCTGAGGACGTTCAGCGCCACGAAGATCCCGCAGCAAACGATCGCCACCCCCCTGATCAGCCACGTCCACTGCGCCTCGTCCAGGTCCCCCAGGCCCCACCGCTGCCACAGCAGGCGGGCGAACGCCCCGATGCCCACCATGGCGAACGCGCTCTTCAGCGCCACGGAGAACCACCCGGCCAGCCCGGCCAGCGTCCCCGGGAGGGCCCCCATGCTGCGCTCGACGAAGAAGTAGCTGCCCCCGCTGCGGGGCATCGCCGTGGCCAGCTCGCTCTGGGCCAGCAGCGCCGGCACCACCATCAGCGCCGCCAGCGCGTACGACAGCACCACCGCCGGGCCGGAGTACTCGAACGCCAGGGCCGGGAGCACGAACAGACCGCTGCTGATCATCGCACCGGCGGCGATGCAGAAGACGGTCCAGAACCCGAGTTTGCGGCGGAGCTTGCCGGCCATGGGCCCTCGAGCCTCGACGGCGGGCCGCCGTCCGCGCCATCTTACACGCGCCCCAACACCGGCGGAAGCTACAAACGATCCCCGCCGGCGGTTATCGTGGTCGCCGGAGCGGGACCGAACGATGCGACCGGCGACGGTCACGATGCTGCTGCTGTGCCTTCCGGCGGCCGCCGGCGAACCCCGGGTCCGCAAGGGCCACCCGCGGATCTACGTCACCGCCGCCGACCTGCCGAAGCTCCGCGCCCGCTGCGCCGGGCCGATGCGCCAGCGGATGGCGGAGATGCGCCGGGCCGAGTGGATCATGAAGCGCCGACCCGCCGCCGGCTGGGCCGACGCGACCAACGTCGGCTACCCCGCCTTCCTGCACCTGGTCACGGGCGAGAAGCGCTACCTCGAGAAGACCGTCGAGTTCCTCGACGCCTTCGCCGCCGACCCCCCGCGCGACCAGTACCTCACGCCGGAATGGATCCGCGCGGCCTCGGGCGCGGCGGACTTCTGCTGGAACGGGCTGAGCCCCGAGCAGGGCAAGCGGTACGGCCTGGCCCTGCTGGACGCCGCCGAGTGGGTCCTCGCACGCCTCTGGCGGCACAGCGACTTCAGCAATCACTTCGTCAACGAGCACCTGTCGGTGCTGTACGTGGCCGTGCTGCTGGACGGGGAGGGCATCGCGTCGGCGCGGGCGGCCCGGCTGCTGAAGACGGGGCGCGAGTACCTGCTCGAGCACGCCGTCCCCGCCGCCAACGAGGTCGCCGGGGTCGGCGTGGTCGCCGCCGGCGACTCGCCCGCCGCCGCCTGGGCCGCCGCGCCCGACGACGGCCTACAGCCCGACGCCTGCTTCGTCGGCGGGCAGCCCGAGGGCTTCAGCTACAACGACTGGGGCTACGCCCGCCCCCTGGCCCTGACGTGCGAGATGTGGCGCACGGCGACGGGGCAGGACCTCTTCGCCGGCTCCAGCTTCTTCCGCGGGCAGGGCATCTGGCACGCCTACGGCCTGCGCCCGGACAACGGCGCCTTCGCCCGCAGCGAGGACTGCCCCTCGGGGTTGAAGCCCGCCGAGGACCTCAAGAGCTTCTTGCACCTGCTGGCGGCGCGGATGCGCGATCCCCTCGCGGCCCACCTGGCCGGGAAGATCAAGTGGCGGCACCCGCAGAAGGCGTGGAAGGAGGTCCTCTTCTCCGACCCGTCGGTGGAGGCGAAGTCGCCGAGGCGGATGTCGCTGCCGGCCGCGGCGTGCTTTCCGCAGCTCGGACACGTGTACTTCCGCACGGCCTTCGGCAGCCCGGACGCGGCGTTCGCCCTCTTCCAGTGCGGGCCGATATACGCCGGCCACCAGCACCTGGACAACAACAGCTTCGTCGTCCACCGCTCCGGCTCGCTGGCCATCGACGCGGGGACGAACGACTACACCTCGCACCGGGCGAACTACTACGCCCGGACCATCGCGCACAACGCGGTGCTGGTGTTCGACCCGCGGGAGCGCTTTCCCTCGGGCGTCTGGGGCGGGGGGCGCGCCGCCGCCGGCAACGACGGCGGTCAGCTCCGGGCCGGCGCGCCGTCGCGGGTCGGGCAGCTCAAGCCCGGCGCGCCCGGCGGCGCCCGCCTGATCGCCTTCGCCGCCGGGCGGCACGCCGCCGGCTGCGCCGGCGACGCCACGGCCGCCTACGCCGGCGCCAAGCTCCAACGGGCCGTCCGCGCCTTCTTCCACCTGCGGCCCGAGGGCCCCGGGCCCGACGCCGTGGACACCTTCGTCGTCCACGACGACGTGCGGACCCGGCGGGGGCTGCCGGCGACGTGGGTCATCCACAGCATCGAGCGGCCGAAGCTCGCCGGGCGGCGGTTCCTGATTTCCCACGACGGCGGGCAGCTCACCGGGGAGGTCCTCCGCCCGAGGCGCGCGGAGCTGAAGGTCGTCGGCGGGCCCGGGCGCGAGTGCTGGGTCGACGGGCGGGACCACCCGCCGCTGAAGACCCAGCCCGACCCCGAGGCCGGCGCCTGGCGGATCGAGCTGCCCTTCGACGACGAGGCCCTCGTCCTCCTGCACGCCGGTCGCCGCACCGGGCGCCTTGCCGACGGCGCGCGCGTCACGATCGGCCGGGGCCGCCTGGTCGCCAAGGTCGCCAACGGGCCGCTGCTGTACGAGGTCGCGCTGGACCGGCGGGTCTCGCCGTTCCCCGTCGTCCGGGTCCTCCGCGACGGGCGGGTCGTCGAGACGCTCTCGGTGGCCTCCGGGCCGTAGCGCCCGGATCGCCCGAATCCGCGTTTGACTTCCCGCCGGCGCCGGGCGACAACTCGTCTCTTGCCCTCGGAAAGGAGAGTCTCATGCGCTGGGAAGAGCTGACCGGCGACGACTTCGCCGCCGCGGTCGTCCGGACCGAGCGGACCTGCGTGCTGAGCCTGGGCGTCATCGAGCGTCACGGCCCGCACATGCCGCTGGGCACCGACCTGATCAACGGGATGTACATCTGCACCGAGGCGGCGAAGCGCGAGCCGGCCGTCGTCTTTCCGCCGTGGTACCTCGGGCAGATCTACGAGGCCAAGTGCTTCCCCGGGACGATCACCATCCCCCCGCCGATGCTAGTGGAGCTGCTGCTGACGATCCTGGACGAGATCGGCCGAACGGCTTCACCCGCATCATCACCTACTGCGCCCACGGGGGGAACATCTGGCTGGGGCGATTCCTGACCCAGTGCATGCTGGACCGCCCGCGGAGCTACCAGCTCTACGCCTTCGAGTACAACGCGGGGCTGACCGACGAGCAGCGCGCCGCCTGGAAGGCCGCCATGGTCACCGACGGCGGCGGGCACGCCGGGGAGTCGGAGACCTCCAACACCCTCGCCCACCGGCCGGACCTGGTCAGGATGGACGCCGTCGGCGACCGCACGGGCGAGCGCCGGGGACGGATGGACCACGTCAAGCCGGGCCTCAACGGGTTCTGGTGGTACGCCGACTATCCCGAGCACTGGGCGGGGGACCCGCGCCCGGCGTCGGCGGAGACCGGGCGGAAGCTCACCGAAATCCAGATCGCCGCCCTCGCCGCCTACATCGCCAAGGTCAAGTCCGACGAGGTCACCCCCACGCTGGCCGAGGAGTTCTTCCGCCGGGAGCGGGAGATCCGACCCTGAGGCCGAGGCCATGAAGACCTGCCTGTTCACCGTCACCTTCGCCGGGTCCTGGGGCCAGCAGCGGCTGTCGCTGGAGGCGTCCCTCGACGAGGCCGCCGGGCTGGGCTTCGACGGGGTGGAGATCATGGGCAAGCGCCCGCACCTGTCGCCGCTGGACGTCTCCGAGGACGATTGCCGGCGTCTGGCCGACGGCCTGGCGGAGCGGGGGCTGAGCTGCGCGGCGGTGGCGGCGTACACGAACTTCACCGGCGGCATGGGCGCGGCGGAGGTGCCCTTCGTCGAGATGCAGGTCGCCTACGTCGGGGCCCTCGCCAGGCGGGCCGCGGCCCTCGGCGGCGACCTGGTCCGCATCTTCACCGCCTACGAGCGCGACGACGCGCCCGTCATCGACCAGTGGCGGCGGACCGTCGACGCCGTCCGCCAGTGCGCCGATCGCGCGGGCGAGTGCGGGGTCACCATCGGCGTCCAGAACCACCACGACCTCGGCGTCGACACGAAGATGCTCGCCGAGCTGATCCACGAGGTCGACCGGCCGAACGTCATCCCCATGCTCGACCTGTGGAGCGTGTACCTCCGCGGCGAGGACGTCGCCGCCGCCGCCCGCGCCATGGCGCCGCGGATGCGGTTCACCACCGCCGCCGACTACGTCGTCCTGCCCCGCTCGCGCGCCCGCCCGGGCGTGAGCAACTATCAGGCCGTCGAGCCGCCCCTGGTCCTCGCCGCCGCCATGGGCGAGGGCGAGCTGCCGTATGCGACCTTCTTCGACGCCCTGGTCGAGGCGGGCTTCGACGGGTGGGCGTCGTACGAGATGTGCTGGCCCACCCGCGACGGGGGCGACCTGGAAACGCTCCGCGGCTACTGCCGCCGGTACCTGGAGTTCATGAAGCCCTGGCGGTAGGCGGCCGCGGCGGCGGGGCGGGGCGCGCCCCCGCGCAGCCCGTTGCGGCCGCGGCGGCGATGTGGTCTACTGCCGCCCGTCCCCGGCGGCGCCCGTCTCCTCCGCCGCCGGCCGAGAACGCCGCGGGAAGGAGCGCGACCCGGCATGGCCAGAAAGAAGATCAGCATCATCGGAGCGGGCAACGTCGGGGCGACCTGCGCCCACTGGGCCGCCGCCAAGGCCCTCGGCGACGTCGTCCTGCTGGACATCGTCGAGGGCATGCCCCAGGGCAAGGCCCTCGACCTGGCCGAGGCCGCCCCCATCGAGGGCCTCGACGTGGGCCTGACCGGGACGAACGACTACGCCGACACCGCCGGCTCCGACGTGGTCGTCCTCACCTCCGGACTGCCGCGCAAGCCCGGCATGAGCCGCGACGACCTGCTCGCCGCCAACACGAAGATCGTCGCCGGGGTCGCCGGCAAGGTCGTCGAGCACTCCCCCGACGCCGTCCTCATCGTCGTCAGCAACCCCCTGGACGCGATGGTGTACGTGGCGTGGAAGGTCAGCGGCCTGCCGGCGCGCCGGGTGGTGGGCCAGGCGGGCATCCTGGACACCGGGCGGTTCCGCGCCTTCCTCGCCGAGGCCATCGGCTGCTCGGTGGCGGACATCCAGGCCATGCTGCTGGGCGGGCACGGGGACGACATGGTGCCCCTGCCGCGGTACACGACCGTCGGCGGCGTGCCCGTCACGCAGCTGCTCCCGTCCGAGACGATCGAGGCCATCGTCGCCCGCACCCGCAAAGGCGGGGGGGAGATCGTCGGCCTGCTGAAGACCGGCAGCGCTTACTACGCCCCCGCCGCCGCCAGCGTCCAGATGGCCGAGGCCGTCCTCCGCGACCGCAAGCGCCTGCTGCCGTGCGCCGCCTACTGCCAGCGCGAGTACAACGTCGGCGGCTGCTTCGTCGGCGTCCCCTGCCTGCTCGGCGCCGCCGGCGTGGAGAAGGTCGTCGAGATCGACCTCACCGCCGAGGAACGCGCCGCCTTCAACGGCTCCGTCCAGCACGTCAAGGAGCTCGTCGCCGAAGTCGAGAAGCTGCTGGTGACGGGGTGAGGGCCGCCCCCGGCGGGCCGGGAACCATGTCTGAGCAAAGCGCCACACTGGTCCGTCCCACGCCGGCGCTGGAGGCCGCCTTCCGCGCGATGGTCGCCGACTACGCCGCCGCCGGGGAGGACCGCTACCAGAGCATCCCCGAGCTGGACCGGGGCGACTTCGCCGGCTACGTCCGCCGGCTGCGTGAGGAGTCCCGCGGGGCCGGGCTGCCGACCGGCTACGTCCCCCAGAGCACCTGGTGGCTCGTGGGCGATGGCGGGCAGGTCCTCGGCGTCAGCCGGCTGCGCCACCGGCTCAACGACCACCTGCGCGTCACCGGCGGCCACATCGGCTACGACGTGCCCCCGTCGCGCCGCCGCCGGGGCTGCGGACGCCGCCTCCTGGCGCTGACCCTGGCCGAGGCCCGAGCCCGCGGCATCCGGCGGGCCCTGCTGACCTGCCTGGACGACAACGCCGCCTCCGCCCGGATCATCGAGGCCAACGGCGGCGCGCTGCAGGACGTGATCCACTCCGAGGAGATCGGCGGGCCGCTCCGACGATACTGGATCGACCTGGGGGAGACGCCGTGACACGCGCGCGGACGCGCCGCATCGCCGTCGCCCAGCTCCGCGTCGACCCCGACGACCCGCGGGTCAACCTCTGCGGGCTGCTGGACGCCCTCGACCTGGCCGCCGATGAGGGCGCCCACTTCCTCCTCACGCCGGAGATGGCCCTGACCGGCTACCACGGGCGATTCGACCAGCGGCTCCGCGACGCGCTGGTGCGGCGGTTCCGCGGGGCGTGCGCGGCCGCGGGGGTCACCGTCATCCTCGGCGCCGGCGACCGCCGCGGCGGGCGGACCTTCAACGAGCAGCTCGTCATCGGCCCCGGCGGGCGGATCATCGGCCGCCACGCCAAGATGGTCCCCACGGCCGGGGACCGCGAATGGTGCGTCCCCGGGCGGAGGCCGCGCGTCTTCCGCGACCGCGGGGTGACCTTCGGCTGCCTGATCTGCAACGACCTGTGGGTCACCCCGGGCACGGGGGCGACCTGCGACCCCCGCCTGACGCTGAAGCTCGCCCGCCGCGGCGCCCGCCTCGTCTTCCACTCCGTCCACTCCGGCGCCAGCCGGAAGCACCTGCCCTTCCACGAGTCCAACCTCGCCCTGCGGGCCGAGGAGGGCGGACTCGTCATCGCCACCGCCAACGCCGCGACCGCACCCGCGGTCAACTGCCCCAGCGGCGTCATGGGCCCGGACGGCCGCTGGGTCGTCCGCTGCAACCGCCGCGGGCGGCAGTTCGCCGTCGCCGACGTGGACGTCCCCGCGAGCTGACCCGCCGCCCCCCGGCGGGCGCCGCAGAAAATCCGCGACTCGCCCGAGCGCCGGCGGCTGCCGCGCGTCTAACCCATCGTCAACGAAAGGAGAGCCATACCATGCCAACGACGCGCGCGACGACGCGTCCGCTCCTGCTCGCGGCGGTCCTGGTCGCCGGGCCCGGCCTCGCCGGGGGGACCGAAGCCGCCGAGGACGGCCCCCCCGCGGACATGAGAGAGCTGGCCCACCGCCAGCGGTACGTGCAGGCGAGGTTCCAGCGCCTGTGCGCGCAGATGAAGGAGGTCGCCTCCGCGCTGGCCTCGACGGACCCGGCGGCGGCCGCCGCCGTCCGACGCGCCGTCGCCGAGGCCCTCAAGTGCGACGTCGCCGACGACATGGAGCAGGTCGTCGGCCACCTCGACCGGGGCCTGGCGGCCCTGGCCCGCGCGGGCCAGACCGACGTCGTCGCCGACCTGCGGCGCGTGCTGAAGGTCCTCGAGGATGCCGACGGCCCGCCCCTCGGCCGGCTGGAGGGCGTCCTGGGCAAGCTCAAGGGCCTCGCCCGCGACCAGCACGGGCTGGCCGACCGCCCGCCGGCCGCCGACGTGGACCGCCCGCCGACCGACGCCGAGCTGGACCGCCGGGCGGGCCGGCAGCAGGCCATCGCCGGGCGGGCGCGGGACGCCCTGGGCGAGCTGAAGGACGCCGGCGAGTCCGCCCCCGGCCCGTCCGCGCCGGGGCAGAAGGCCGTCGAGGACGCCGTGAGGGCCATGGACGACGCGATCGGTCGGCTCCGCCGCCGCGAGCCGGAGAAGGTCCGCGACGACGAGCGCGACGCCGCGCGACGCCTCGACGACGCCGTGAAGGAGCTGGCCCGGTTCATTCGCGACGAGCGGACCGGGGGGACGGACCGGACGGTGGAGGGCATCGACGCCGAGCTGCGGCGAATCCTGAAGGCCCAGCGCGAGCTGACGGGTTCGACGGCGGCGGCGCACGCCGCCCGCCCGCCCGGCGGGTACGACCGCCGGGGACTGGCGCGGCTGTTGCTGCTGTCGCGGGGCGAGGCCGACCTGGCCCGGCGCGTGGGCAACGTCGCCGCGGCCGTCCGCGACGAGGGCACCACGGCGGTCTTCCCGTCGGTGCTGGAGGAGGTCCGCGGGGACCTCGCCGACGTGGCCGGGCGACTGGCGAAGCGCCGGGCCGGGCACGTCACCCGGGCCATGCAGAAGGCGATCGAGGAGACGCTGGCGTCGCTGATCGATGCCCTGGCGTCGGAGTCCCGTCGGCGCGGCGAGCGGCCGGGCCGGCCGCCCGCCCCGCCGACGGACCCGGGCGAGGGCCGGCCCGCGCGCCCGCCGCTGGTGAGCCCGGTGGCCGAGCTGAAGATGCTGCGGACGCTCCAGGAGCAGGTCCGCCGGCGGACGCTGGCCCTGGAGGCCTCCAGGCGTGACGGGCGGGTGCCCCCCGCCGAGTTGAAGCTCGCCCACGACGCCCTCGCCGGACGCCAGAGCAGGCTGCTGGAGATGACCCGCGAGCTGCGCCGCAAGACCGCCGGCCCCGCCCGCTGAGGCCGGATCGCCGGCGAACCCGAAGTTAATTGGCGGACTCCGGCTTGCCTGCAGGCGCGGCTTCTGGTAGCTTCCCGCCACCAAAGTCGCGCGCAAGGCGGGCATGCATGATCCAGCGCATTCGCATTCGGAACTTCAAGAGCCTGTTTGACGTGGAGGTGGACCTCGGTCCCTTTACCGTCCTGATAGGTCAGAATGGGGCCGGAAAATCCAGTTTCCTGCAGGCGATCCAGGTCCTGAGCTGGTTGGTCAGATACCGGTCCATCAACGACGCCCTTGCCGCGAACGACCTCAGCTACAACGAGTTGGTCTATCTCCGAGCATCGAGTTCGGCGATGCACTGGGATCTGGACC
>Ga0180432_10009451_pt1 | contig 11895 bp, 10 predicted proteins | sample SS_ome_10_FD_132414 | JGI IMG/M metagenome (GOLD analysis project Ga0180432, IMG submission 132414) | Hypersaline lake sediment archaeal communities from the Salton Sea, California, USA - SS_1_MS_2 metaG | ecosystem: Environmental > Aquatic > Non-marine Saline and Alkaline > Hypersaline >... | reverse complement strand
GGTCGCCACCGCCTCGGTGTAGCCGGTGATCTGGAAGTTGGAGGGATGCACCTTGAGGATGAGCGCGGTCTCCTCCGTGATCGCCCGCTCGTAGTCGGTGATCCGGGTGCGGTTGGTCGTCCCCACCTCGCGGAGGTGCGCGCCGCCAGCCTTCATGACGTCCGGAAGGCGGAAGCTGCCCCCGATCTCCACCAACTCGCCGCGGGAGACGATCACCTCGCGCCCGGCCGCCAGGACGTGAAGGGCAAGGTAGACCGCCGAGGCGTTGTTGTTCACGGCCAGGGCATCCTCGGCGCCGGTCAGCCGGCAAAGCAGGTCACGCACCCGCGAAAGCCGCGATGTGCGCTTGCCGGTCGCGAGATCCATCTCGAGGTTCGCATATCCGCCGAGGATCCGGGAGACGGCGCGCTGGGCGCCCGCCGAGAGGGGCGAGCGGCCGAGATTGGTGTGGATCAGGATCCCGGTCGCATTGATCACCCGGCGCAGGGGCGGCGTCGACAGGGCGGCGGCCTCCGCCTCCACGCGCTGGATGATGGCGTCCCCGGAGAGGGCGCTGGCCTCGAGCGCACCGGCCAGGTAGGCACGCCGCACCTCGGCGACCACCTCCCGAATGAGGGCCACCCGGGCCTCGCGGGAGAGCTGATCGCCGAGCTTTTCGATACGGGAATCGCCCAACAGCGAAGCCACCGCCGGGATGTCCCGGAGAAGTGACCGGTCGACACTCATGCGCCCCCGTCCTCCATCAGAAGGCGACTTGCTCCCCCGCCACGCGGTCATAGAGCGCGAAGACCATCGTGTAGGATCCACGGCCCTGCGTTGCACTGCGCAGATCCGTGGCGTATCCGAACATCTTCGAGAGCGGCGCCCGCGCCCTCAGCACCCGGACATCATCGCGCAGCTCGGTTCCCGAGATGCGACCGCTGCGAGCGGCGATCTGCTGATGCACCGCTCCGACGAAATCGCCGGGGCAGACGATTTCCAGGCGCATGATCGGTTCCATCAACACCGGTTCCGCCCCCCGGCACGCCTCGCGGAACGCTCCCATGGCCGCATTGCGAAAGGCCATCTCGCTCGAATCGGCCTCGCGCGAGACGCCGCCGATCAGCTCGATCCTCAGGTCGAGGACCGGGTAACCGTAGCGAATGCCCGACTCGCAGGCATCGCGCACCGCCTGCTCGATCACCGGGATATACTCCGCGGCGATCGTATCGGGCGCCGCCGAGGCATCGAAGAGGGTTCCGCTTCCCCGCGGGGTCGGCGAAACCCGGAGCACGACGTGCCCGAAATGCTCCCGTCCCCCCGTGGCCCGCTGATAGATGTGCGCGGCCTCTGCCTCGATCGTGATCGTCTCGCGGTAGGTGACCTGCGGTTTGCCCAAGCGCACCTTGAGATTGAATTCACGGACCAACCGCTCCGCCAAGACCTGGAGGTGAAGCTCGCCCATGCCCTTGATGATGGTCTGGCCCGTGTTCTCGTCGAGGCTGATGCGGAATGTCGGATCATCGGCGGAGAGGTGCGCGAGCGCGAGCTGGAGCTTCTCTTCCTCCCCCGCCACTCGCGCCTCCAGCGCGGCCATGACGACCGGTTCCGGAAAGACCAACGGTTCGAGCGAGAGGGGGTGCTCGGTGTCGGTCAGGGTATCCCCCGTCCGGCTGAGCTTCAGGCCGGTCGCCAGGCAAATGTCCCCGGCACGAACCTGCTTCGTCTTCCGCTTCTTGTCGGCGTGCACATTGTACAGTCGGGCAACTCGTTCGCGCTCCCCGATCCGGCTGTTGTACACGTGCTCGCCTTCCGACAACGTACCCGAGTAGACGCGCAGGTAGTTGACCCGCCCGCGGCCGCCTTCCCCCGTGTTCGTGTAGGTCTTGAAGACGTAGGCACAGGTCGGACCGCTCCCCTTCTCGTCGGGCGGCCGCGCCTCGGATTCGCCGGTGTCGGGATTGACGCCGCTCTGGGGCGATACCTCGTCGGGCGCGGGCAGAAACTGCGTGATCCCATCCAAGAGCGGTTGTACGCCGATGTTCCTCAGGGCCGCCCCCACGAAGACCGGAACAAACATTCCCCCGAGCGTCCCCCGTCGCACACCGCTCAGAATATCGGGCTCCTCCAGATCTCCGGTCTCGATGAATTTCTCGAGCAGCGTCTCGTCTTCACCGGCCACGAGCTCCACCAGCTCGAGCCGGCGTTGTTCGGCCTCCTCCACGAGATCGGCCGGGATCTCACCCGCCGTGAACTCGGCGCCGAGGGTCTCCTGATCCCAGGTGAGCGCCTGCCGGCGGATGACATCCACGATCCCCGAGAACCGGTCGCCCGCACCGATCGGGAAGTAGAGAACCGCCGGGGTCGCATTCAGAATCGTCCGCATCTCCCCCAGCACCCGATCGAAGTCGGCGCCGATCCGGTCCATCTTGTTGACGAAGACGAGCGGCGGCACCTTGTAGCGCCGGGCTTGTCGCCAGACCATCTCCGATTGGGGTTCCACCCCGCCGCGGGCGCAGAGGACGACAACCACGCCGTCGAGTACGCGCAGGCTTCGCTCGACCTCGGCGGTGAAGTCGACATGCCCCGGCGTGTCGATGATGTTGATCTGGTGGCCACGCCACTCGGCGGTGATGGCGGCCGAGGTGATCGTGATGCCCCGCTCACGCTCCTGATCCATCCAGTCGGTCACGGTGCTGCCATCGTCGACATCGCCCATCCGGTGGGACACCCCGGTGTAGAACAGGATGCGCTCGGTGGTGGTGGTCTTCCCGGCATCGATGTGGGCGATGACGCCGATGTTGCGTATACGGGACAATCTGCTGGTGCGTGCCATGGCTCCTCGATCCTCGTCTTCCGATGAACCGTCATTATCGTGTTCCCGTCAGCCTTGTCAAGGAAACCCCCAAGAACTAGGCTAGATAGGCCATGATGCTCGCGGGACGATCCTACTGGGAAATCGAGGCGGCGTACCGGAAGCGCTGGTGGATCTCCGTCTTCATCAGCACCGCCCTCTTCGTGGTGCTGGCCGTGGTCGTCCCCTCCAGTTGGCTCCCGCCCCCGTACCGGATCGGACGCCTGGGAGAGAAACGTCTCGCACGCCATCTCACCCCGGAGGATGAGCGCCGGGAGGCCGAGATCGAGGCCCGCGTCGCCCGCCGCTTCGCGGCGGTCGCCATGCGTTGGGTCGAATTCGTGATCGAGGACGACGTCTCCCCCCGCGATCGACCCCGACCGATGCCCCTTCCCGAGCGCGATCCGGAAACCTCGCGGGCCGCCGATCGCACCGGCACCGTAACCATCGGCGAGATCATCCCGCTGGATCAGCCGGAGGTTGAGATCGAGCTGGATGAGAACCTCGCCGCGCGGGCGAGCTCCGAATGGAGCGCTCAGTCAAACAACTTCGGAATCCTGAATCTGGTGCGCCCGGAGTACCCCGAGCCCTCCCTCTGGGCCGACGTTGAGGGGCTGGTGACCCTGAAGGCAACCGTCAGCCCCACCGGTCTGGTCTCCGATATCACGGTGATCGACAACGAGACCGACTTCTACTGCCAGGAAGCCGCCATCTCATCCTTGAGCGAGTGGCGATTCAAGCCGCTCCTTCTCGATGGCCGATCGATCTGGTTCAGCGTGGTGGTTCCGATCCGTTTCCGTCTGGAGTAGGGACGAGGGAGTCGGTCGGTGCCGCGGCCAGCGTGTCGATCTCCACGGGCGGCGGGGGTGCGATCACGTGGCCCACGAGCCGCCGGTTCGCCCCCTCGATCAAGGTGACCCCGGGCACACCCACGCGGCTCGGGACGTTGAGGCGACGCCCCTCTCCCCGCGCCCGTCGATCACGGCTGGCGTCCTCCAGCTCGTCGCGCAGCGCCTCGACGCAGTAGCCCCCGCTCTCGATGGCACTCCCCACGACACCGAAGGCGGTGTAGCCGCGCTGGGCGAACTCCCCCGGTTCCTCCCCGAAGAGGCGCGTGTAGGTCACGGCGAATCCGGGCGGGCGGGTGTAGTCTTCCAGCGCGACGTAGGTTTCCCCCGGATAGAGGGCGTAGAGACCGAATTCCTCGACCACCTGCCCGACAATCTCCTCCCCCATCGCCGGCGTGCCCATATAAGGGCCGAGGAAGCCCGTATTGGCGAGCTGGGATAGGAGCGCCACCAGCTCTCGCATGCCGCCGGAACAGAAGACCGCGTCGACCGAGTCGGGCAGCACGCCGCCACTCGACTCTAACAAGTCGGTGAAATCGGTGATGCCCGGCCGGAATGCTTGATCGAGTTCGACCCGCATGCCGCCCCGGACGGCCCGATCGCGCACCAATCGCATCCACTCCTGGCCCGACGCGGACCCCGGTCCCAGGATCGCCAGCCGCTCGACCGCCATCGAATCGGCGGCGTAGGTGAGCATCGCCCCCACCTGTTCGCGCCGCCCCACCGTGCAGGCATAGATGCCGGGCCCCATGAGGGCAATGCTGCTGTCGGTCGCCGCCGGGGAGACGAGCACGCACTCGCGATCGCGCAGGTAGGATGCAGCCATCAGCGTGTGCAGACTGAACACCTCGCCGATGAAGACCCGCACGCCCTGGGCGTAGAGGTTCTCGATCGCCGCAATGAGTCCCGGCGGCGACCCGCCGGTATCGGCAATCTCGAGCCGCAGCGGAAATCGCGCCCGGGCATTGTGGAGACGCCGACCCACATCGGCCCCGTTGGCGATCCCGATGCCGAACCGCGCGTAGGGACCATTCAGCGGGGCAAGCAGGCCGATGGTGTAGAAATCGGTCGGTTCCCGGGTGTCGGATTCATCTTGCAGGCGGGATGGTGGCACCTCATCGGCTCCCACCTCCGCCCCTCGGCAGGTCGGTCCCGCCGCGAACCAGGCGCGACGAGCCTCGGCGCGGTGTCCCCCCGCCAGCTCCAGATCGATGTAGCGTTCGGCCGCCTCGCAAAGCTCCTCGTGCTTCGGGTACTTCCAGAGCAGGTAGGCGATCTCCCCCTGCGACAGCCCGGTCCTCAGCAAGAGACGCAGCTGCCGCTCCCCCTCTCTCCGCTCCCGCCGTCCGAAACCGGCGTAGGTCAGCCACCAGTCGGCCGCCTCCAGGAGCAGGCCTTGCCCTTGGAGGGCGCGCGCCAACAGTCGCACCCAGGGGGCATCGTTCGGTCCGGGGGCTCGGTCGCCCAGGAGGGGCGCCAAGACGCCGATCGCATCGGAGAAACGCCCCAGTTCGATCATCGCTTCCGCGGTAATCAGGCGGGCGCGGGGACGATCGAGGAACGGCTGCGCCAGGGCAATCGCCTCGGTGAATCGATCTCCCTCCAGCGCCCGCTCGGCCCGGGAAAGGTCACCCTGGCCCCAGACCATCGTGGGGAGGAGCAAGAGGCCCAAAACCGCACCCGCGAGGGCCCAGCGCCGGCGTCCACTCATCCGGACCTTCCCTGTTCGTTGCCCCCGCCGGGCAGCCTAGAATCGGAACCTTCCGAAGTCCTTCGGATCCAGATTCTCGATGAACTCCCGCAGCTCGTCCGCCCCCGGGCTGTCGGAACCATCGGCCGTTCCACCGGCGCTCGAAAGCAAACTGTCGATCTCGCTCGAGAAGAGCTTGGCGTCCGCGTAGATCTTCGCCCGTGTCTTCAGCGCAATCGCGATCGAGTCACTGGGCCGGGCGTCGACGGAGAGGATCTCCCCCTCTCTTTCGAGGAAGATCTTGGCGAAGTAGGTGTTCTCGACCAGGTCACAGATCTCCACGCGCTGCACCTTCACCTTGAGTCCCTTCAGCATGTTGGCCAGCAGGTCGTGGGTCAGGGGACGGGGAAAGTGCTGATCGGACAGCTCGAGAGCAATCACGCTCGCTTCCGGATGGCCGATCCAAATCGGGATCTTCCGGTCGCCGGACGCATCCCTCAGAATGACCACCGGCGACTCGCTCCGCAGACCAATCAGCGTTTCGACCACCACTTCGACCAACACGCTGGCCATCTCCCCTCGGTGCGCGCGATCTAGGACCCTCCGTTGCCCATCAGCTCATCAAGCATGTTCCGGGCCGAGGGGGCAAGGCTGTGGTCCGGATACGCGGACAAGAACTCCTCGAACACCTTCCGCGCTCGCTCCGGCTCGTCGGCGTCCTCGGCGCACAGGAAGCCGATCATGAACAACGCCTCCGGGGCCCGCTCGCTCTCGGGATACCGCTCGCGCAGCATCTCATAGCAGAGGATCTGCTTCTGCGGATCCGTGTCCGCCTGCGCTTCGGTGAAGAGCTCCTCATCGTCCAGTTGATAGAGGTACCACCGATCGAGCATGTCGTCAAAGACCTGCGCCTCGTAGGCAATCATCAGGGAATCGGTCACCTCGTTGTAGAGCGATGTCCGCCGGCGCGCGATCATCTGCCAGTAGATGTCATCGCGCACCTCCTCGAAGGTGCGTTGCCGCTCCCGGCGAACCGCATCCACGCGGACGATGTGCCACCCGTGCTCGGTCTGGATCGGATCGCTGACATCGCCTTCCTTCATCCGGAAGAGCTCTTCGCCCAGGTCCGGCACGGCACCCAGCTTGCCTGCGATGTAGGTCGTCCCCATGGGGTTCATCTTGCCCCCATTGCGCCCGGAGCTGGTGTCGAGTGAAAGCTCCTTGGCGAGCGCCTCGAAGTCCTCGCCGTTGTGGAGCCGTTGCCGGACGCTGACGGCGGCGGCCTCGGAGTCGACCAGGATATGATGCCACCAGATCTGGGGCGAGATGCGGAAGCGCTCCAGGTCGGCGTTGTAAGCTTCGCGCAGCTCCTCATCCGTCGGGTTGACCCGCGAATAGATCCCGCTCTCGGCCGCCTGGTTGCTGAGAATGTAGGAGCGCGAGAGATAGAGCGCCCGGAGGAACTCGTCGTCCTTGTCGTAGCCCCGCTCTTCGGCGAAGCGAATCAGCGACTCCTCCATCAAAACGCGCTTCAGGATCTCGCGCGCCTGACGAACCATCGCCGGTCCGCTCTGGGGCATGTCGGGAAACTGGATGCGCATTTTGTGCAGAAGAAAACCGGCAGGGATCGGCTTGCCGGCGACCTCGCCGACGATCAGATCCGATCCCGGCACATCGGGCACCGAGAAGTCCGCTTGATCGGTCTCCCGCACGGTCTCTTGGGAACAGCCCAAGTCCGACCCGAATACGACGAGGCTGGCCAGTACGACCAGCCAGCACCCAGTCTGAACGCCCCGTCTCACGTCGACCTCCTGGCCTCTGGGGGGGACTATTCCGACGCCTCTTGCTTGGCCACCCACACCTTCACGACGGCCGTGATGTCCTGATAGAGCTTCAGCTCCACGCGGTACACCCCGAGGACCTTGATCGGTTCCTCCAGCATGACCTGCCGGCGGTCGACCTCCAAACCCTGCGCCTTCAACGCATCCGCGATGTCGGCCGCGGTCACGCTGCCGAAGAGCTTCTCGTCCTCGCCAACCTGAGCGTGCATGGTGACGCTGACCGTCTCTAGTTGCTTGGCCAATGCCTCGGCGCCCCGGCGCTCCTTCTCGGTCCGGCTGCGGCGTGAGCGCTCCGCCTCCTCGAACATGCGCGCTCCGGCACTCGTGGCCGGAAGGGCGAGCTGTTTCGGAACCAAGTAATTGCGGGCATATCCCCGAGCGACCTGCACCCGGTCGCCTCGCGTGCCCAGCCCGTCGATGGCCTCCAGCAGGATGACCTCCATTTCTAGCCCCCTTCTGACGATGCCGCACGCCTCGCCTGACGGTGAGACCCTCGCGGCGGAACGATCGGACCCGAGGTCCTCTCTAGTAGCTGTCGCCTTCGAACGGAATCAGGGCCAGGATGCGGGCGCGCTTGACGGCGCGAGTCACCTGGGCCTGGTGACGGGCGCAATTGCCCGAGATTCGGCGCGGCACGATCTTGCCGCGGTCGGTGATGGCGCGGAACAGCCTCCGCTCATCTTTGTAGTCCACGTACTCCACCCGATCGAGGCAGAGCTTGCAGATCTTCTTGCGCGGCGCGCGCGCTTCCCGTTTTCGTCCCGAACCTGCCCGTGCTCTCGGCATGGCTCTTCTATCCTCCCCTGGTACCCCTCGGAGACCGAGGCTCGGTGTCGAGCCGTGGGATCATCCCCCTCGTTGGGAACGATTCGATCCCGAGGACCTCGTACGCTCTAGCTACCGCTCCCGCTTTCGTCGGCGGGCGCTTTCTCTGCCGGCGCGAGCGTCTCTTCCTCGGTGCGCGGGCGTGGACGTACCGGTACGCCTCCCCGACGATCGCGCACCGGAGGACCACCCCGGTCCCCCCGAGGGCCGCGTCGCTCCCGGCCTCGAAGGTCGGGCGGCCAGGTATCGTCCTGCGCCACGACCGTCAGGTGCCGCAACACCGACTCGTTCAGCTTGAACTTGCGATCCAGCTCGGTGAGGACCTCCGGCTCCGACTTGAAGCGCATGATCACGTAGAAGCCCTCGTTGACCTTGCGGATCGGATAGGCGAGCTTGCGCCGGCCCCACTTGTGCACTCCGACCATCTCTCCGTCGCCGGCAGTGATCACCTCTTTGACCGCGGTGATCTCACGCTCGATCCCGGCATCATCCACCTTCGGGTGGAGAACGAAGACGTTTTCGTACTCTCTCACCGGCAAAACCTCCTTGCCGTGGTGCGGCCGACCTAACGCGACCGGGCTCGTCTAGGATCCAAAGCTCCCTATTAAGCCGCAACCGAACCCCGAATGTCAAGCCTCCCGACGGCCCGATCAGAGCCCCAACAGGGGGCCAATCTGCCCGTAAAGCCAGAGAATCAACGGGGTGAACACGAGCGACACGATGGCCATCAGCTTCAGGAGAATATTGAGCGCCGGGCCCGAGGTGTCCTTGAAGGGATCCCCCACGGTGTCCCCGACCACGGCCGCCTTGTGGGTGTCGGACCCCTTGCCGCCGAGATTGCCCGCCTCGATGTACTTCTTGGCGTTATCCCACGCCCCACCGGCGTTGGCCAGCAGGAGGGCCATCGGCACGCCGGTCACCAGGGAGCCGGCCAGCAGCCCCCCGAGCGTCTCCGGCCCCAGAATCGCCCCCACCACGATTGGGATCGCCACCGCCAGCGTCCCCGGAAGAATCATCTGGCGCAGCGCGCCCTGGGTTGTGATGTCGACACAGCGCGCATATTCCGGCCGCGCCTTCCCTTCCATGAGGCCCGCGATCTCGCGGAACTGGCGGCGCACCTCCTCGACCACGCGGAAGGCCGCGCTGCCGACGGCCCGCATGGTGTCGGAGGCGAAGATGAAGGGCACCACCCCACCGATCAGCAGCCCCACCAGAACCCGCGGGTTCATCACATCGAGCACCATCGATCCCCCGGTCGCCTTCCCCACCGCCTGCATGTAGGCGGTGAAGAGGGCTAGCGCGGTCAGCGCCGCGCTCCCGATCGCGAAGCCCTTGGCGATCGCGGCGGTCGTATTGCCGGCCGCATCGAGGGCGTCGGTCCGCTTGCGCACCTCGGGGCCGAGCTTGGCCATCTCCGCGATGCCGCCCGCGTTGTCGGCGATGGGGCCGTACGCATCGACGCTCACCGTCATGCCGGTGATCGCGAGCATGCCGACCGCGGCCAGCGCGATGCCGAAGATGCCGATGAGGGAGTGGGAGATCAAGATGGCGAGCGCGATCACGATCAGCGGCAGGACCGCGCTTCGCAAGCCGATGCCAAAGCCGGCGATGATGTTGGTGGCCGAGCCGGTTTCCGAGTTTTTGGCGATCCCCTCGATCGCGCGCCCCGTCGTGTAGTATTCGGCCACGAAGCCGACCACCATGCCGGCGACCAGCCCCAGGAGCGCGGCGAAGAAATAGGCGAGGCCGATGTTGGGGAAGCCAACGAGCGTCACCACCAACGCCCCCAGGCTGAAGAGCAGGGCGGCGGAGATGGTTCCGGTGCGCAGGGCAAGCTGCGGGTCGCCCCCCTCACGGGTCCGCACCGTGAAGATCGAGATCACCGACGCCACGATGCCGACCGACACGAGGGCCATCACGTAGCCGATCGCCTCGCCGTAGCTGGGCAGCCCCTCGGCGGCAACCCGCGGAAAAACCGCCACCGCGATCACCAGCGACGAGACGATCGAACCGACATAGGACTCGAAGAGATCGGCCCCCATGCCGGCGACGTCGCCCACGTTGTCCCCCACGTTGTCGGCGATCGTGGCCGGACTGCGCGGATCATCCTCCGGGATGCCGGCCTCCACCTTGCCGACCAGGTCGGCCCCCACGTCGGCGGCCTTCGTGTAGATCCCGCCCCCCACACGGGCGAAGAGCGCGATCGAGGACGCGCCCATGCTGAAACCGGCCACGATGGCGACCGCTTCGGGGACGTTGGTGGCCCGGCTGAAGATCAGGAATACCGCGGCGAGCGCGAGGAGCCCCAGACCGGCCACCGTGAAGCCCATCACCGCTCCCCCGGGGAAGGCGACGCTCAAGGCGGCATTGAAGCTGTGGCGCGCGGCCTCGGCGGTGCGGCTGTTGGCGCGGGTCGCGATCTTCATCCCCGAGAACCCGCAGGCCATGGAACTCAGCGCCCCCACCAGATAGGCGATCGCCGTCTTCCACCCCAGCCCCGAGATCTGCGGATCGCGGATCCCGATCGCGATCACCACGACCAGGATGGCGATGAAGACGAGCAGTGAGCGGTACTCGCGGTTGAGGAAGGCCATCGCCCCCTCGTGAACGGCATCCGAAATCTGCACCATCTGCTCGTTGCCGGGCGGCTTGCGCAGCACCCGCACCCGAGCGATCAACACGGCCATGATGAGCGAGAAGAGCCCCGCCCCCATCGCCACCAGGACCAGCGTCGTCAGTGAAGCATCCATGCGCTAGTTCCCCTCTTTCGGAACCTCGTCCGAGGTCTTCTTCCCCAACCCATCCGGGCCCGCCTTCGCGGGTCGCTCATCCCACGGAGCCGGGAGGCCGTTGAAGCGGTTCATGGCCGCCGTCACTCCTTGGCGCCACAGAACCTGCATGGCTTCCAGGGCCCGGTCAAGGACTCGCTCGAAGCGCTCGGCTTCATCGGCACAGAAGCCCGCGAGCACGTGGTCGACCATCGAGGCCTCCCCGGAATCGGGTCGCCCCACACCGATCCGCAGCCGCGCAACCGACGATGGGGCCAACTCATCCAGGATCGATTGCAGCCCGTTGTGCCCGCCGGCGCCACCGGCCGCTCGAATGCGCAGGCGTCCCAGGGGAAGGTCGACATCATCGAGAACCACTAATAGCTCGTCCGGCGCCGCACCTTCCTTGAGAAGCTGCCGGACCGCCTCCCCGCTGCAGTTCATGAACGTGAGCGGCCGGACCAACTGCCGGATCTGGCCCGCAAACCGCACCTCGGTCTCTTGATAGCAGCCCCGCCCCTTCCAGCTCGGCCCCCGCCAGCGCCGGCGTGCCGCCTCCAGCACGAGAAAACCCGCGTTGTGGCGGGTTTGCTCGTATTCGGGGCCGGGATTACCCAAGCCGATCATGACCATCGAGGATGGCTCCCGGTCTCCGGTCGTGGCGATCAGGCCGCGACCCGAGAGGCTATTCTTTCTTGGCCTCGGTCTTCTCTCCTCCCTCGGCCTCACCTTCCGCCGGGGCTTCCGCGCCGCCCTCGGCAGCCTCCTCCGCGGCGGCCTCCTCGGCCGCCGCCGCGACCGTCTTGCCGTGAACCGCGGCGATCACGCGATCGGCGGGGGTCAGGACGGTTACGCCCTCGGCCCGCACATCCGAGACGTGGAGCGACCCACCCACCGTAAGCTCGGTCACATCGAGCTCGATGAACTCGGGGATGCTCGCCGGCAGGCACTCGACCTCCAGCTCGCGGAGGACGTGATCCATGAACCCGCCTTGGTTCTTCACACCCTCGGCCACGCCGGTGAGATGCACCGGCACGACGACATGGACCGGCTTGTCCATGGAGATGCGCAGCAAATCCAAGTGAAGCGG
>Ga0180432_10009450_pt1 | contig 11896 bp, 7 predicted proteins | sample SS_ome_10_FD_132414 | JGI IMG/M metagenome (GOLD analysis project Ga0180432, IMG submission 132414) | Hypersaline lake sediment archaeal communities from the Salton Sea, California, USA - SS_1_MS_2 metaG | ecosystem: Environmental > Aquatic > Non-marine Saline and Alkaline > Hypersaline >... | reverse complement strand
GGCCGGGAAGGACTCGAACCTTCGAAGGCTGTGCCAGCGGATTTACAGTCCGCCCCCTTTGCCGCTCGGGACACCGACCCACGTACGCTCTACTGAAAACCGGCTCACAGAACAAGCGCTTGAAACCGACTCCCAGCTGGCTGAGAGCCGGCGACGGGATTCGAACCCATGACACACTGATTACAAGTCAGTTGCTCTGCCTACTGAGCTACGCCGGCGCATCGGTATTATACCATATCCATTCTGATGGTCAAGGTCGCGCTCTTCGTATTCGTAGTTGCCTATCGCCGCCAGCGGTAATCGTGATTCAGTGCCTTTTTGAAATCCTGGTGGATGTTGGTTCGACGCTCAAGAGCCCAGGCGTCCCCTGTCCAGCGGTAGAGCAGCAGGCAGTGAATCTGCTGGGCATGAGGAGTGTCGTTCCAGCGATCGATCTCCGCGTAGGCCGCCTGCACCCAGCCCCTGTCCTCGTTCACCCACCCGACCCGGCTTTCCTCATCCAGGTTCCGTGGCTGGTGCTCCAGCGCCAGCCAGTGGTTAGATTCCGTGATGTAGATGGGACAGTTACGCCACTTCTTGGGGATAGCCTCGGCAAAGGAACGATAGGCCTGAAAGTCGTAGTAATGCTCATGGGGCGTGTCCGGCTGGAGGAATGGATCCCGAAAGACGGTCGGCTCGGTGATCAGATCGACGTCAAGCCAATGCGTGTAGGTATGCAACGCGATGCCATCTAAGTCTTCAATGTGGGCAAGCATCTCCTGGAAATATTCCAACGGCCTGTTGCGCCGATTGTCCATCCTAACCCAGGGATAGGTATTATAGGGATCCACCGCCCCCGGTACGACGATAGCCTCGGACTGCACCTCCTTGATGCGCTGCCGGGCCAGGTTGAACGCCTGAGCGTACATCTCCGGGGTGATATGCTCGATCGGATCATCGGCCCCGCCCGGGTGTTCCCGCACGTTATTCTGCTCGTTGCCGATGACCCAGATGTGGCACCCCTGAGAGTTATGCACGTAACGTGCACAAGCCCGGGCGAAGTCAGCGTACTTGGCATGAACCGGCAGCGTGCCACCCGGTTCGTAGTTGTGGTTCAGACGAACGATGACCCCGTAGTCACGCTGGGCCCACCCAGTGTAATCGTGCCCCCCAACGTGACGGGGGTCGGCACCGATCGCCTCGGTGAATAACACCCAGCCGGTCCTGTCCTTGCCCTCGAACAGGAAACGAAAATCAGCCGGGGTGGTAGAGCCAGCGGCGTGCATGCCGAAGATCCACGCACTCTCCCCAGCGGGCAAGGCTGATTGATCCACCGGCTCCCGTTTGTCAGCCGCCCGCTTGGCCCGCACATACAAGCCATTGACATATCCCTCGCGCAGGCTGGGCGTGAGAACCTTGAGCCATTGATCCTTTCCCACCTTATCCCCCACGTCGTATGGATCCTCGCGCACCTTCAACACCGTGCCGTCCCTCACGTGCCAGACGGGAGGCAAGCCCGTCCCAGGCCTGCGCCGCACGTTCAGCCCTACGTCACTCTTAACAACCACAAAGGGAACCGGCTCGCCGACCGCTTCCTCCTCTTCGTAGAGGCGCAGATACCAGGCGGCGACGTAACCCTCAATGCCCTCAGGGGTGCGAACGTAGAGCCACCGATCCTCCTGTCCTACTTTCGTCCGCGTCTCCGCCTCCGACTCCAGAGAGTCCATCACCGCTCCGTCGTCCACCCGCGTGATGGGGAGCTGGGCAGTGGAGGGAGTCGGACGGACGTTCAGATAACCCACCTCTGGACTGATCACCTCCACCTTGATCCCCGCTCTGACCGCCTCCCGGTAGAAACGGAGATACCAGGCAGCGACGTAGCCCTCGACGCCTTCAGAGGTGCGAATCTGGAGCCACTGCCCCTCCTGTCCTATTTTGGCCCGGGCCTCCTCCTCCGACTCAAGGATCTCCAGCACAGCCCCGTCGTCCACCCGGGCGATGGGAAGCTGGGCGGTAGAGGGAGCCGGGCGGACGTTCAGATACCCTACCTCTGGACTCACCACCTCGGCTTGCATTCCAACTTCAACAGGCGTGACTACGTCGCCCAGCGGAAAAGCGCGAATCAGCGGCAGCAGATCGTCGTTGATCACGGCGGCGGTGAAGACGCTGAAGAACGTGGGATTGCGCGCTGCCAGGCGATCAAGCCAGACCTGGAACTCATCCGGGGGCATGCGCACGTGCCCAAACTCGTCGTGGTAAGGGCCCAGAACCGGATACAGTGGAGGACAGTATCCCCAGCGGCGGCACCAGTACTCATAATGACCGTACGTCCATTCGTCGACCACACGCTGTGCCTGCTGCTCGGGGGGAACGGCACTTCCAGGGGCAAAGAAGGTGCCGTAGGACATAGGCATCAGACCCCCCTTACAAAACTCGTTCATCTGGTCATAGGGCAAGTCGCGATGCTGAGAGATATTGGGGAAAGAGCAGTTATAGAGTTTCTCCAGGTCGATATCTGCGACGGCGAGGTACTGGCCCAACTTGACGGCCTGCCCAAAACGGTTGCGGCACGTATCCCCCTCCGTATCGAACACAAACCCACGAAAGCCATCCCCGAAGGCCCGCACGACGCTCTGAGCCTCCGCCTGAGGATCGTTCAGCATCAACCACGTCCACGCGAAGGGAACGAACCCCGCTGCCGCGATCCTTTGGGCGATCTGAGCCATTCCCGGGAAGTAGTCCGCGCCCTGAGCGACTTTATACAAGATATGAGTGGCCCCCATCTGAGGGGCAATCTGAAGCGCCCGATCCAGTTCCTTCTTGCGGTAGGCCCACAAGCCCTTGCCTTGCAACATCGCTTTCCTCCTATTCCTTTCTCAGTGGTCTGCCGTATTACTTCTCTCCAAAACCGGAACCCACACGAGAAGGAGCACCCGCACCGGACACGCCCTTCGTGTATGGGTACATTATACAACTAGATACTGGTATACTCAAGCGGCTGGCGCTAATGCCAGGACCAAGAGCACCAAATATGGCGGGCAACGTAGGCCAGTGAAATGCCTGAGCCTCAACGCGAGACATACCGGTTGCCCCGGATGTAGAACCGCCACGGAACCGTAATCGCTACCTCATCGCCCCGCACACCGACGCGGGGACCGGTGGCGACGGCCCCGTCGGGTATGGAAGTGTCCTGTTCCAAGAACAGGAGAGCACCGGACGCACACAGGTCGGTGCCATCAAACCGCCGATCGATGGCCAGCGCCTGGCACAGGCGAGCCGGGCCGCTGGTCAGCGGCAGGTCAGGTCGCCCCCCGCGCAGCGCGCGCATATCCTCGACGCCCTCCAGCGGCTCCAACGCACGGACAAGCACCGCCGCCGGGTGCCCCTCTGACCTGGTGACGATGTTGAAACAGTGATGCATCCCATAGACGAAGTATACATATCCGTGGCCGGGGGGACCGTACATCGGTGCGTTACGACGGGTGGGGCCGCAACTGGCGTGACAGGCTTGATCGTCCTCGCCGATATAGGCCTCCACTTCGACGACGCGTCCGGAGAGACGCCTCCCATCCATCACGCGCACCAGCCGCTGCCCGAGCAGCGCGCGGGCAACGGTGAGCGTATCGCGGGCAAAGAAACCACGGCTCAGACGTGACATGGCTATATACTTGATCCCCTCTCAAGTCACCCAGACAGGCGGATTTTCTCTCTAAGGCGAGCCGGTCGGGCGGCACCAAGTCGCCCCCTCAGCGGCGCATAAAGCGCCGTTCCAGCTCCTCGACGGTTAACAGAACGAAGGCCGGGCGGCCATGGGGACAGGTGGCGGGCGACCACGTGGCCTCCAGGTCGCGCAGCAGCGCCCGCATCTGATCCACCGCCAGGACGTCCCCCGCCTTGATCGCCGCCTCGCACGCGACCTTCATGGCCAGCCGCTCCCGCGCCGCCTCGGGGTCCAGCCTGCGGCACCCTGGCAGCTCCCCCAGCAACGCATCCAGTAGCGCTCGCGGCTCCTGATTTACCAGCGGCGCCGGGACGCTGCGCAGAAGAAACGCATTTCCGCCGAAGGACTCCACCTCCAATCCCAGATCGTCCAACAGAACCAAGAAAGGCCCGATCAACTCAGCCTCTCGGGCGGTCAGTTCGATCCGCAGCGGCGGTTCCACCGACCGTCTGTCCCCGGACTCAAGCAAGCGCTCGAACAGCACCTGCTCGTGGGCGGCGTGCTGATCCACGATGACGAGTCCCTCCCACGTGCGGGCGACGATATAGGCATTCTGAAGCTGCCCCAGCGGTTCCAGTCCCCCGGCTTCGTACGCAGCCCCCAGCTCACGCAACGCTCCCGGCTCCAGTGGCAGGTCGCCGAAAGGCCACTCCATCGCTGGGAAGCTCTGTTCCAGGCATGGGTAGGGGGCCAGCGCCTCCTCCACAGCCCGGGTCACGGCCCCATAGACAGACCGTTCCTGGCTCAACCGGACCTCATCCTTGCGCGGATGGACGTTGACGTCCACCAGGTGCGGATCGAGCTGGATATGAATCACGGCCAAGGGACGTCGCTCCAGTGGGAGCCGACCCGCATAGGGGCGCTCCAGCATCACAGCCAGGAGACCAGAGCGGACCGGACGCCCGTTGACGAAGAAGTACTGACCCTGTCGATCCCGGCGTCCAACCGTGGGCGCACTCACGTGACCCCAGATGCGCAGATCGGCTGCCTCCCACCCCAGTTTCACCATCTCGGCCGCCACGTCCCGCCCCAGAGCGACGCCGATCCGCCCCAGAGGCGTCGAAGGTGGCGCTACATAGGTCTCACGACCGTTGACGACCAGCCGAAAGGCGACGGCAGGGTAGGCCAGCGAGTAACGGACCACCGTCTGACGGACGAGCTGTCCCTCCCGCATGGGAGACTTGAGGAACTTGCGGCGGGCAGGCGTGTTGTAAAACAGGTCGCGCACGGTGACGGCGGTGCCGACGGGGCTGGCCGCGGGTTCAACCCCCACCTGGCCCGCGACCGCCCTCACGCGCGTGCCCTCTAGTTCTGCTTGAGAACTGGAATGAGAACTGGAACGGGAACGGGTGAGGATCTCCAAGCGGGCCACGGCAGCGATGGAGGAAAGGGCCTCCCCGCGGAAGCCCAGCGTGGTGATGGCGTCCAGATCCGCCAGGGCGCGGATCTTGCTGGTACTGAAGCGTTCGAGGGCCAAGGAAGCGTCGGCGCGGGTCATCCCAGAGCCGTCATCGGAGACTCGGATGAGAGATAAGCCACCGCTACGGATCTCCACGCTGATCGCCTGGGCCCCAGCATCCAGGCTATTCTCGATCAACTCCTTGACCACCGAGGCTGGCCTCTCGACGACCTCACCGGCGGCGATGCGCCCGGCGATTTCAGGGGACAGAACGCGCACAGCGGGACGAGTCGGCATCTAACGCTCCCCCCGCAGCCGCTGCTGCCATTCGTTCAACATCACCAACGCCCGCACCGGCGTCAGATTGGCGATATCGAGCCCGAAGAGCTCACGCAACACGGCCCACACCATCTCGTCATCGGCAGGAACCAGAAGATGTTCCGGTGCTCCGCCCGTCCGATACGGTACGTCCGTCTCCCGCAAGGGTCGCATTGAGCGCCTCTCACCCTCCAAGCCACCGAGGTCCCGCGACGACTCCAGCCGGTTCATCACCACTCGTGCCCGCTCGACCACGTGGTCAGTGATGCCCGCCAGTCGGGCCACCTGGATACCGTAACTGCGGTCCGCCCCTCCCTCCACCAGCCGGTAGAGGAACACAACCTGATGGCCCTGCTCCTTGACCGCCAAGCTAGCGTTGCGCGTACCGTCCAGCACGTCAACCAGGGCGGTCAACTCGTGGAAGTGGGTGGCGAAGAGAGTGCGGGCCCTCACTCGATCGTGCAGGTCCTCACCCACCGCCCAGGCCAGGGCCATTCCATCGTACGTGGAGGTACCACGACCGACCTCATCCAACACGACGAGGCTGCGGGACGTGGCGTGACGCAGGATATAGGCTGTCTCGCTCATCTCGACCAAAAAGGTCGATCGACCCTGGGCGATGTCGTCTGTGGCGCCAGCGCGGACGAAGATGCGGTCCACCAGTCCAATTCGGGCTGAGCGGGCAGGGACGAAGCTGCCCACCTGGGCCATCAGCACGATCAGCGCCACCTGGCGGATGTAGACACTCTTGCCACTCATGTTGGGTCCGGTGACGATCAGGAAGCGCCGTCCCTCGGCGTCCAAGACAGCATCGTTGGCCACAAAGCGCGCCCCCCCACGCATCATGCGCTCGACCACCGGGTGGCGACCCTCCTTGATCTCGATCGCCGCGCTGTCATCCATAACGGGTCGGACGTAGCCATAGCGAGCGGCCGCCTCTGCCAGCGCGGTCAGCGCGTCCAGTTCAGCCAACACCCGTGCTGCCCGCTGCAGGCGATCGGTATGGGTCGCCATCCGCTGTCTCAACTCGACGAAAAGCTCGTACTCCAGCTCGTCGGCCCGTTCCTCGGCGGAAAGGATCTCCGCCTCGCGGGCCTGCAACTCCGGCGTGATAAACCGCTCGGCGTGGGTGATGGTCGCTCGCCGTTCATACTCGGGTGGCACTTGATCGCTCTTGCTGCGGGGTACCTCGACAAAGAAGCCAAAGACCTGATTATAGCGCACCCGCAGTTTGAGGATGCCGGTCCGCTCCCGCTCCTGGACCTCGTAGGCGGCCAGCCAGTCCCGGCCCTCGGCGGCAGCCTGGCGCAGGCGGCTCAGCTCCTCGTGGTATCCCTCACGGATCAGCCCTCCCTCACGCAGCAAAATCGGTGGGTCGTCCACCAGCGCCTCCCCGATGAGGGTCGCCACGTCCTGCAAATCGTCGAGGTCGTCGTTCAGCGCCTGTAGATGGGAGGAGCAAATCCTCCCCAGTACCCCCTTGACGTCGGGGATGCGCTCCAGCGTCCGGCGCAGCGCTGCCAAGTCGCGAGCGTTGGCCGTGCCAAAGCCAACGCGCCCCACCAGCCGCTCCACATCATAGAGGCCATCGAGATGATGCCGGAGGTCGGCGCGAAGAAAGGGCTCTCCTGCCCCGCCCCGACCCTCCCCCGCTGGCAGGGGAGAGGGGTCAGGTTGGCAAACAGAATGAGAGCACAACTCCTCCACCGCATCCAGCCGCTCACGGATGCGTTCCAAATCGACCAGGGGTTGCTGAATCCAGCGCCGCAACAACCGAGCCCCCATCGCCGTGACGGTCCGATCAAGCACGCCCAGCAGGCTGCCCTGTACTTCGCCATCGCGCAGCGTGCAGATCAGTTCCAGGTTGCGACGGGTCACGGCATCCAACCCGACGCTTGCCTTGGGATCGTGGGTCTCCAGGCCCCGCAGATGAGCCAGGTCGGAGACCTGATGCTCTTGAAGGTAGTAGAGGGTCGCCCCGGCAGCGGCCGTCGCCAGAGGGAGACCCTCGCAGCCATACGGCTCCAGGGAGACGGCGCCAAAGTGATCCAAGAGCCGGTCCCGGGCCACCAGAGGATCGAACTCAGCAGGGTCCAAAGAGGAGAAACGAGCCGCCCGAACCTCCTCCAGACAGATCGACCACGCCTCGTCCTCAACCAGGTCAGCCGGCATCAGGATCTCACTAGGTTGGAGCACGTCGAGCTCCTCCAGCAACCGAGTCCAGGCCGCGGAGCCCTCGAACTGGGTGGCGAGGAACTCGCCGGTGGACAGATCCACCGCCGCCAGGCCCCAACCAGCGACCTCCGTAGGGCCCTGGACCGGCCGTCGCGGAGCCAGCGCGACCAGGAAATTCTGGGCCTTCTCCGCCAGCAGCGCCTCCTCCACCACCGTGCCAGGCGTGACGACCCGCACCACGTCCCGCCGGATCAATCGCCGCCCCTTCGACGCGCTCTCCAGTTGTTCGGCGATGGCGACCTTATGCCCAAGGGCCAGGAGCTTGGAGACGTAGGTCGTGAGCTGACGGTAGGGGATGCCGCACATGGGAAGCTTCACGCTCTTGGAGAAGCGACGCGAGGTGAGGACCAGCCCTAGCTGGCGGGAGGCAACCTGGGCATCCTCCTCGAACATCTCGTAGAAATCGCCCAGACGGAACAGCAGGACCGCGTCAGGAAAACGATCCTTCAGCTGGCGGTATTGCCGCAACATGGGAGTGGCTCTTGCCATTCCAGAATCTCCTCCGTAGTCGTTCAGGTGACCGGCACTTACACACAGTTTTGGGTTGGATCGACGGCCCAACCTACGCGAAGGCGCCTGCCGTCAGAAACGGCCATCCCGTTCTATTGTCCGGAACAGCCCCTGTGCCAGATCTACACACGGTTCGTAGTCCAGCAGTCTACGCGCGACGGCTATATCGGCACACAGTCGGGAGACACCGCCACTCTCAGCAGGGCTGTGAAGCACCTCTAGCTCCCGCTCCGTCACCTTTGCCACCCACCCCGCCAACTCGTTGATGCTTGTTTCTTGACCACTGCCAACGTTGACAATACGGCGATCCACATCCGAGGCAGTGGCCGCAGCCACCAGAGACTCCACCACGTCGTCCAGGTAGACGAAGTCACGGGTCTGGCCCCCGCCGCCGAAAATGATCAGCGACCCCCCACCCCGCGCCTGCTTGAGGAAACGCGGGATGACGGGAGAATGGGAAGGGGGTAAACTCTGACCTGGCCCATATGCGTTGAATACACGAAGGACGACGGTCTCAATGCCCCACAGCGCGCCGATCGTGCGCACGTAATACTCAGCGGCCAGTTTACTCACAGCGTAGGGAGATTGGGGGTTGGGCGTCTGATCCTCCCGCACCGGTTGATGAGCTTGCTCCCCATAGACGGCACCAGAGGAAGCGAATACAACACGGCGCACCCCCGCGTCCCGCATAGCCTCCATCACACTGACGGTCCCCCCCACGTTGACCTCGTTGTACTCGCGAGGGTAAAGGATGGACTCCGAGACCTGGACCCTGGCCGCGAGGTGGTAAACACAGTCTACGTCCTGCAGAAGTGTCCACAGCTTGGGACGGTCGGCGACGTCACCACGGGTGAAAAGCACCCGCTCATCCAACCGGGAAGGATCACCCGCGCTGAGGTCATCAATAACGCGCACCTGGTGCTTGTCGTCAACCAGACGATTGGCCAGGGCCGTTCCGAGGAATCCAGCTCCACCCGTGACGAGGAAACGCATATCGCCTCCTTTTGGAGCCTTATTATAGCATGATTCACCGCAAATGGGCGAATGATCAGACGGGAGGGGCACGCCGTCAGTCCGGCACCGAATTGCTGCGCCGGCTGACGAGCAAAGGCGAAGGTGCGGTTGGAGCACCTGCATCTTGCAGGCATTGCCGCCAGCGGATGGTTTGCATCCGCGATGGCGGCGCTCCCAAGCTATTTTCGAGGCGGCGTATATAACTCTACTTCAGGCGTGCAGACAGATCGCGCAACTGACTGAAGCTGATCGGCTTGACGAGGACCAGGTCCGCCTCCTCTCTGAGCGTCTCAGCCATACACGCGTCGGCGGTGACGACGATGACGCGCGCCTCCGCCAGCCGAGAGTCAGCGCGAATTCGGTCCAGGATGTCCGTCCCAGCTATACCTGGTAGGTGCAAATCCAGCACCACGACATCCGGCGTCACGGAAGCCAGTCGCGCAGCCGCCTTGTCACCTGTCCGAATGATCTCGGACTCAAACCCGGCCGCCTGCAACGCCTCGGCAAAGATGTTCGACAGGTCATAGTCGTCCTCGACGATCAGGGCAATTGGATTGCTCATAGCAAGACCTCCGACACTGCATCATACATCATCCGACGTAGGGCCGCTCGTGGAGCAAGCTTACGGGCTCGCAGCACGCAGCTTGCTCCAAGCAGGCGGGACCATCGGCAGCACGACGGTGAATGTGCTTCCTCGGCCCACCTCACTTTCCAACGTAATCTCACCCTCCATCAGATCCACCAGTTGTTTAACGATGGACAGTCCCAAGCCTGTCCCAGTATGCTCGCGCGTGAGTGACTCATCCGCGCGCCGAAAAGGATCGAAGACGTATTCCTGTGCCTCTAGAGAGATGCCACAGCCTGTATCGGCCACCTTGAGGGCCCAACGTTCCGCGTCAGCCCGATAAGCGCGTATGCTCACCGATCCCTCCTCGGTGAACTTGACCGCGTTGCCCACCAGGTTGATCAGGATCTGATGCAGCCTCTGCCGGTCCCCAAACAAGGTAGTGGGTACATCGTCGGCGATGTGGCTGGTCAGATCTAGTCCCTTGGCCCGTGCCAACACGTCCACCATACTCACCACGTCGCCAATCAGATCGGCCAGAGAGAACGGCGCAACGTTGAGCATCAGCATACCAGCCTCAATCTGGGCTTGATCCAGCAGGTTGCTGACGAGGCCCAACAAGCGATCCGTATTGACGGCGATGCGCTCCAGCGTGCCGCGCTGCCTCTCCGAGATCGGACCGCAGACACCTTCCTGCAACATGTCAGTGTAGCCCAGGATGGCATTGAGGGGGGTACGCAGTTCATGCGACGCGGTGGACATAAAGGAGCTTTTCATACGGTCTATCTCGGCCTCACGAGTGAAATCGCGAAACACAGCTACGATGCCGATGATCTCTCCAGTATTCAGGCTTACGGTGGCAGCGCTCACCGAGAGCGTCTTATCCCCCCACTCGAACTTGACGCCGGCAGGAGACGCCATCTCCCCGCTCCTTAAGAGATCGATCAGTACGTCCCGGTCATTGGAACTCACGTTATCACCTATCAGCGTTTCGACGTCACAGCCCACAATCTCATCAGTGGGCCATCCCAACAGGCCAGCGATGGCGGGATTGGCGAGGATGGCCTGGGCGTCGTTATCGAACACGATGACCCCGTCGGCAATCCCCTCAAGGATGGCTTGGGTCTTGCTCAACGTCTCAGCCAGCTCCCGAGTACGCGCGACGACGCGCCGGTCCAGATCCTGGTTGAGCACGCGCAAGTCCTTCAGGGCGCGCTCCAGGCTGCGCGCCGAGAGCCAGGCGACCAAGGCGATGGTGAAGAAGCCGAGCATCGTGGGGGCAGGTGGTACGAAGTCTATGCTCAAAGCGATGACAGCGATCACCAAGCTGACCAGAGTGGCCATGACAAAACTGGCCCAAGGACGCAACAAGACGCTCGCCATCATGATCGGAATAGCAAACAGGAATAACGCGCGGCCATCCACCACCTGCTGAGGGGTGTCGGTGAAGGCAAACACAGCGGTCAGGAGCAACAAGAAGAGCGAACTGGCCAACCAACCAGACCAGAAACGGTTGATGGCAAAAATGGTCAGGATACCAACGAAAGCCGCCTGGATGCCCCGAGAAAGAGGCGCAATCTGTTCCCACTCCTCTAAACCCGTCATGCCGACCACAGCTGTCGCCAACAACGCTGAGAGCGTGACCACCGTCACGCCCAGGAGCAATATGTTGAGCAACCGCGCTCGTCGTTGTCCGTCTGGGTCTGTAGAGGGAACGTCCAGAAGATGCCGGATAACCCTCATAATCCCTTCAACTTATCCATCTGCACGTCACAGTCTTCCGCACGATACGTCAAGCGGACACGTCGCCCTATCACAATACCAACTCTACAACAGTTCCTGCGTCGATTGGATTACAACTCCGTTACAGGACGGTTTCGCGAGACGGTCGACGCAGCGAATATTCGGAACGCCTTCATCTTGCGGGCATGCCAGGCAGTCAAGATGAAGGCGGTCCAAGGCGGCACGATTTTCGAGACAGAAGCGAAAACTCTTGACAAGGGCCGCGATTGATAGTATAATATGCAAAATATAATATATACATCACAGTGCATATGATAAAGACGCGATGTATTGATCGACGGGCATTCAGGCCCTTTTTTTAGGGCTAACCATATGCAATACAGCGCATATTATTAAGGTAATTATTCACCTC
>Ga0180432_10009447_pt1 | contig 11899 bp, 8 predicted proteins | sample SS_ome_10_FD_132414 | JGI IMG/M metagenome (GOLD analysis project Ga0180432, IMG submission 132414) | Hypersaline lake sediment archaeal communities from the Salton Sea, California, USA - SS_1_MS_2 metaG | ecosystem: Environmental > Aquatic > Non-marine Saline and Alkaline > Hypersaline >... | reverse complement strand
GCCGACCACGAGGACGACCAAGGCACCGAGGCCACAGACCCATTCGTGCTCGACAGGATGCGATCATAGATTCAAGATCCCTGGGCAGTTCATCGGGCTGTTTCTAGTCGGCCCTGTTCATCAGCTCCTTAATCCGAGCATTCGTTCGGTTCACGAGATCATCCACTGCTTCCTCGTCCTCGAGTATCTCCGTCGCCAGCCGCTCCAACTCCGGCGTATCAAAGGGCAGCGTGCTGTAGAGGCTGACAATGAGATCCCTGGAATACTCTGTACGTGCGCGCACCTCCTTGGTCACTGTCCAGCGTTCGAGGTCCTGCCGGTACTGTGTCCTGATTCTCTCGCGTTCAGCAGGAGTCAACTGCCTCGCTTCCTTCACAGTGTGGATGGGCAGGCCCTCTATCTGCTGCTCACTTGCGAGTATGCTCTCTGGAAGAAGCAAAGCGGGACTGATGCTTGGCCGTGGACCCGCACTCGTGGGGAGATCGTTATCCAACGCAACTTTCATCGATTGCAGATACTTTATTGCAGCCTCCCGGCGTATTCCTCTCAATACGTCGCCCTTCGCTCCCGGCTGCATGAACTGCTCTGCATTGCCCCAAGACAGATACAATTGTGCCTTGTCCCTCGGGCACAAAGGATATGCTTCAGTTTGCCGGGCAACTTCGACCGCCTCCTTTGGCCGAGTCAATCCGCTGAGTGCGTGCACCATCAATGCTTCTAAACAGATCCGACCTTGTGCAGCGGGTCTGTCTGAGTACCTGCTCAAAAGGGTATTGACTCTTTCCTGCAATCCTTCATAATCCGTCTTCAGCCCCTGGCGGAATGCCGTGATGCTCGATAGGTCTCTCCGTAATCTCTTCTCTTCCTCGAGCTCATCCCCCACGAGCAGATCGGGCAGCTTCCAGCCGGCCCTGTCCATCGCCTCCTTCGCCCGAGCATTCGTTCGGCTCACAAGGTCATTCACTGCGTCCTTGTCCTCAAGTATCTGGGTCGCCAGCCGCTCCAACTCCGGCGTATCAAAGGGCAGCGTGGCGTACAACTTCACTGTCATGTCTCGCGAAAAGTCCCGTCGCTTGATCAACTCGCGCTGAAACCTCCATTCCGCGTCAGCCTTCTGCCACGCCTCAAATCTCGCCTGGAGCTCCGCCAGCCGCTCCTGCTGCTCGCGAATGAGCCGTTTCAACATTTCGGGAGGGTAGCCCGGCATCCCCTCCCTAAGAAGGGCCTCACTCCTCGGGAGTCCTTCAGGGCACGCCGGCCTCTCGCCAACTGCCTGAGGTACATCGTTGTCGAGCGCCACCCGCATAGACTTCAGGTACAACGTAGCAGCCTCGCGACGACCGGTACGCAATCGGTCTCCCGATGCTCCTGCATAGCTCATCTGGGCAGTGTCTCCCCAGGCAAGATACACCTGCGCTTTATCGGCCGGGTCAAGTGGGCATTCCGCCGCCTTCTCCGCGTACGCCGTGGCAAGGTCCGTACGGCTCAAGCCACTGAGCGTATGAACCATCAGCGCCTCAAGATAAAGCCTGCCCTGCATTTGGGGGTCGTCTGAATATTTCTCGAGCAGCTCGTTTAATCTGGCGTCCACGGCGGCATAGTCCACATGCCGACCATCGCCTCGCAACGTGCGAATGCTCCAGAGATCAGCCTTCTGCTCATCCGCGGCACGCAGCTGACTTGTGTACATGACGCCCACGACGATCGCCGCAAACACGCAGGCCGTGTTCAGTGCTCTCCTACTGCACATTGTGCTCCTCCTTATGCTCTTGCATCCTGTTAAGCTCCGACTGAAGGCCCATAGGCGTGCCTTCCTCTCCCGTTTGACCCATCTGCCCCAGTCCAACGAGGGATTTGACACGTGGCCAAAACGAAAGTTCCCTGTTAGCCTGAACTCTTGTGCGCCGCAGTCCCGATAATCACAAGAGGGCTGCTACAGGTGGATGGGCAGTCTGTGGCTCTGCGCATCACGGATGGCACGAATCGCTTCGTCCAACCGCTTGCCCGAGGCGTCCTCGTAGATGCGCTTGTGAAGGTGGGCTCTGATAGCCCCGTCTTCGACTTCGGGATCGGATGCAAAAAGCACCGCCTGCCGACCGGGAACCAGCTCAGCCTCAATCAGCCGCTTCATCTCGGCTGCGATCTCCTGCTTGAGCGTCGGTTCGTCCGCTGGCTGCTCTGCTCGATGCGTGTGCCGCACAACGGCCTCGGCTCGAAGACGGAACAGGTCGTGTGAAAGGATCAAGGTCTTCTCCTGCGCATCGCCCTTTATGACGTCCGTCACCGTCCAGCGCGAGTCGGTCTCATTGACCTCGACCAGTTGAGCCCGCACGATCAGGTTCGCGGCTCGAATATGTTCCTCAAGGATGTCCGCCGGCTGCGGAAAGGAGGGCGAAAGGTACTTGCCTTCCGCGATGATGCGTATGATGGCATCCTCCTTATCATCCAGGCGGTGCTCTGGAGGCGCGTCGTGCGTGCTTCCCATCGAAAGATACATGCTGGGCTGACCGGGCTGCGCGGGCGAAGGAATCAGGTATTCGATCATTTCCTTGCCCTTTTCGATGCCCGAATACTTGAGGACATATTCCTCGAGTTCGGTTGGCGTGGGTTCGTGGCCCAGGTCCTCGCCCGCCTCTGTGCGCAGAATCTTCCCCATCGGCTCTATGATACCGCAGTAGTCTACAAGGAGCGTGCGACCTGCGAAGTCCCCGTAGATGACACGCTCCACGTCGTAACGAATGATACCGTGTTCCCACCCGGCAACGCGTGCGCGCACTATGAGCGGCACTCGGCCCACCGACTGCTCCGGGGTCAAAGCGCCCAGGCGCACCGCAGGCGCATCCCGTGATGTCTGAGGGAGGTCGTTTCCTGGCTGAGGGCCCACCTCGCCGCTACGCAGGAATACCACTATTGCAGCGCCGATCAATAGAGATGCGGCCGCACAAGCCGTAGCCCACTTGAGAAGCGTCGGAAACGCCCTCTTCCTGCGACGATTCATCTCAGTTGTCTGTACGGCGTCATCTCTTGTTTCAGAGCCGCGCAGATTGCTGAGCCGCTCCGCAACAGCTTCCTTCAACCCTGCTGGCGGCCGGAAACACCGAACCGCGCTGTGGAACGCCGTCTCGATGTCCTTCTCCGTATTCAAGTCATAGAGAGTCATCTCTTCTCTCCTTGCGTGCTCGAAGTTGACGGATCTTGTTACGCACGACAGTGCGCGCCCGCGAAAGTGCTGACTCAATGGCTTTTTCTGTCTTCCTATGCCGGCCGGCCATCTCACGAATCGAAAGACCTTCCAGATACTTCTCTTCCAGCAACTCCGTGCGTTCGGGCGGCATGGAACGCAGCACGGCCGAAAGCATCTCCGCTTGTTCCATGGCAGCGTTGTCCGCAGCGTTGCCCCGTGCCGTTTCCGGTGAAACAGACATGGCCTCTACTGGAACACCGCTCCGTTGTTGCCGGAAATGGTCGGCGATCTTGCGTCGCGCAATCGCACGGAGCCATCGAAGCGGCGTGGCCTCGCCACGGAAATTACTCCACGCTCGAAAGCCTGCTACGAACACGTCCTGCGTGAGATCCTGGGCAGCATGCAGGTCGGGGGCCACACGGAACGCCACATACCCATAGATGTCCGAAAAGTGATCGTTGAAGATCACCTCAAAGCCCGTGCTGCCCTGGCCTGTCACACCAATCCTCGCGAACGTCCGCCTCAATCAGCAACCATGGTCTCACAGCTATAGTCACTCGATGAGGCAGAATCCTTCGGAGAATCGTTCCTGGCAAGGGAATATCTTCCACTGCACGCTGGCAGATTGCCGCCTGGGATTGCCCCTGCTCGACGGGCGGGACTCTGAGCCGACGCCGGAGTTCCTTGCGTCGTCTGTGTCACCATTCTTCGACGGTGAGCATTCCGATCGCCCGTCATCCATTCTGATCAGCCAGGGGTTTTCCCAGGAGTCTGAATAGATCGGGTAGGCCCTTTTCACACACCTCTCGCCAACGCACGCGGTCACCTTCTCCGTGCGACTGCCACTTCCCCACGCACAGCGGCTGGAGCGCAGGGGTCCACTTAACGGATCCTATTCCCCGCGTCAGCGGCTGCGGTTCGCCTGCACAGGAATCCATCGTCGAGCTGGACGGCTGCGAACGCTCACCTCAGCCCTCACTGCCGCAAGAGGCCATCGCCCCCTGCCTCTTTGCCGGTGCCAATCCGCTGCCGTGAACACACCGGAACAGGCGAGAAAGCCCAGAGCAGAACAAAGCAGTCCCAAGGCCTATGCCCACAGCGTCGATCCGAGCCGCCGACGCCGTCGAACTACTTCTCCTCGCGATTACCCGCATCGTCGTACGCGTACCCGTGCCACGCGATCGTCGTGTCCCACGGATCCACGTGCTCCTCGCGCGTCAGCCGGTAGAGGGCGGCCCGATTGACCGTTTGCGCATCGGGCAATCGGGCCGCATTGACGAAGGCGGCAAGCGTTTGGGTTGCCGCCTTCGTCCCAAGCAAGGCGAAGCCTTGCCATCGTCGTAGTCGTAATCGCGGTACCGCCCGCCGCCGTGGCGGCTTACAACGACGAAGCCTCCGGGCTTCGTCCAAGCAAGGCTAAGCCTTGCCGTCCTGATACGTCAGCCGCGTCGGGCAGGCGCGTTGGGCAAGCGCGAGACTGGCACTTCCAAACCCAATTCACCAAGCGCGCTGCTAGAACTCGATCTTGAAGGTCGGCTCGTCGTCGTCCCAGTCATACCTGCCTGTGCCGCCAGCGTCTTTGAGGTCGCAGCCGACGGAGTAAACCACCCTCGTCTGCTTCGAGTAACGCATGGGTTTCCCGTCACAGGCGTCGAGCGGCACGGCGTCGAGATAGTCGGGCACCAGGTCGTCAAGGGTGTCGGGCAGCTCACCATGCGTGGCCTTGTAGCATTTCAGAGCAATGAGGATCCGGGTGGCAGCCACGGAGCAGTCGATGCGGGCCTTCAGACCGTGTAGGCGTGCGTAGGGGGACATCAAGATCCAGTAGAGGTTTTCCCCCACCCCGTTGCCTGAGGCGTACGCCTTGATCTTCCGCCAGAGGGCCGAGCCTCGGGCAAATTCCGGGCGCGTGGCCTCGGCCAGGGTTCTCCGGGCGTTGGGAAGGGAGATCTCGATGCTTTTCGCCAGTCGTCTCTTCGTTCTGTTTGGCTTGAGGGTGAAAAACATCAGTACGCGGCCAATCATTCTGTTCTTCTTGAACTGCTTCGCACTCGCAAAGTCATCCACCGCTCGGGCCGTGCACGTATACTCGGTCTTTATGGCGTCGGCGAAGCCGCCCTCGCTGGCGCGGCACTCGTCGAGCCGTGAAATGTAGGGCATCAGAACGCTCTGATCGAGGCTCGTGCTCGTAAGCATCCTCCTCATGCGCACAAGGCCCGTCTCCTCCACGGCGATCGCTACCATGTAATCCAACACCGATCCCCGGCCGTTCTGCAGTCGGTTGCCGAGTGTGACAATGAGCATCGCCTGATCGAACGCTTCCTCTTCTTGGCCCTGCCGGAAGAGGTGTTCGGCCCGGATTGCGCAAAGTCTCGCCAGCGTCCTGCTCGGTCCCGCCTGACCCGAGATGTAGCGCACGTCGTCGAGGCCCGTCACCTGAGCGAACTGGCAGCGTGGGCACGCCAGGCCCTGTTCGACGAGATCGAAGATGTCCTCGTTTTCAGCGAGGATCTCGTCAGCAAGGGTTTGGTCCCACCCGTCCTCATCGAGCAGATCGTCCGGACGGCGCCCCTTCGCACGGCCTTCGGGCCAATACACATACCCGGCGGCGAGGTTGAAGTAACTCAAAGCATTTTCTTCGTCAGGGATGTCTTCGTACGTGATCAGCAGGTCGGCGTCGTCCGGCGGCGGCGCGTCAATAAGCGCCCGTGCGATCCAAACAGCGAGGCCGACCAGAATAATGCTGAGGATCGTGCGGCGAATCTTCTTTCTTTTCGCCATGCGGACTCCTAGCTCAGCCACGGTCGCACATGATGGCTGACCTCCGAGCTGGATTTCAACCTGCTTGTGATCATGCCGGCCATGTTGGTCCTGTCGCCTAAGGTGCGGCCAGAGACGGCGACTGTTTCATGTTGTTGCTTTGGGTATACTCATTGCCGCTGCCGGCACTGTGAGCCGGGGAAAGGGGCCCGGCAACAAGGCAGGTAGCGCATCAGCAAATCAGAACCGGGTTGTACTCGATGGCGGTAACTGGGATGTTGTAGAGAACGCGGTATACCTCCTCGTTAATAATGATGAGAGGCGCAGCGAACACACTATCCTTGAAAGGTTCCCTCAGTTTCGAGTTCCCAAACCACTCGAATGTCGCCATGACCTTCTTACGCGAGAAGAAGGGCAGGTCCTTCCTCTCGTACGCCAGGGCGTACGTTATGTATGGAATCGCGAAATACCCGTCCCGATTGCACAGCGGACACGGGTCCTCTCGAACAATGCCGAGGCTCTTGTCCGAAAAGCGCGGCAGCACTACCGTGGGACGAAGCTCGAAGTAGGGCAGTTGTTGGCAGCTCTTCGCCTCGCGCACCTCCTCCAGGCAATCGACGCCAATTGCACGTAGGGCATCCGCAACGCGCGGTTCAACGAGGTCGTGGTTGCCGAAAACGGAGAAAACCGGCTTCTTCGGTGGGTGAAGCCGTGAGACGAAAAGGGGGCCCACAGCTCGGGCTCCGCTACCGCAGTTCTTGCAGGCACCCTCCAGCGAGTACTGCGTCCCGCAAGACGGGCCGGCATCTGCCTGCGACCCAGCTAGCGGACGAAAGATGTAGTAACGACTCATGCTCCATTCTCTCTGCTATTTTGCCAAGTAGTCCGCGATTGCCTCCAGGTACTGTGGGACGCCCTCATACACTTCCCGATACGCCTCCAAAACCTGTTCCTTCGTATACCTTGCTTTGGGGTTGATCGGCAACCTCTCATAGATCCTGTTGGAAAGCGCGACGTGCTCTTGGCGTCTCAGAACCTGAGGGGGTGCCCGAGCAATCGGCTCGTCAGTAGAACCCCAGGTCTGCTTCAGTACTCTGCGTTCAATCAGCTTATGGGCTTGGATTTCGCCTCCAAAGCCCTCGGTGACCTTCCTGGCAGTTTTGAGAGGCGGCCTTGCCTTTCGCTACGGGAGATGATCCGGGAGGTCCTTGAAAGGCATATTCGGACAGCACTTGCACGTCCTTGAGATTTCGGGTTCCCTCTTGCCCGTAAGTCTTGTGACCTCGTCAAGACAGCCACCTGCAAGATAGCCAAGGCGCTCGTAATTGATGTCGAGACAGCGCCCCTCGGCAATACTCCTACCATACAGAGGGCAGAACCACTCGGAATCCCTGGTGGCACCATTCATCTTACGGCCCTCCCGCGGAGCGGAGCAAATTAAGTGTCTTCGCTGTGTGCTGAGCCGCGCCCCAACTGGTTACGACTTGCCCTTCGCTGTTCAGAACTACCGCCGCTTCTCTGGTCAGGTAGAGAGTGCGTCCGCCCCCTTGCGTAACAGCAACCGTGGGGTTCTTAACGGTTTTCAGTATCGCCTGGGGATTGACTCCTCTCTCAATCACCTGGTCGAGCCCGTGGTAAGGATTGGGTCCCTGGCTGCCGCGGAACCCCCGCACGGGTTGGCCGCCACCCGCGCCACCCGCCTCGCCGGCGGTCGCCTGTGCGGCTGTCGTTGCCGCCCGGCCACTCAGGGTCGGGTTCACACCCGTCACCTTCAGTGTAGGTACCACGACGGTGAGTGTCAACTGTCCGGCGCTCGTCAATCCCCGGCCCCAGCGGTCGGCGCCATGAAGTTCCTCTCCACTCGCAAAGTCGAAGCCGTAGGCGGTCTCAACAGCCCCCGTGATACCGATTGCCCTGCCTGCCATGTAGCTCCACCGGTCGTAGATACCGCCCGTCTGCTGCTCAACCTGGACCGCTTCCTTGTAGAAGTCACCAATCGTGTTCGCCGCATGTACCGGATCAACCGACATGCGCACACTGTGGACCCCCATTGCTGCGACTTCAGTCAAAACGCTCTTCGTCGCTGCTTGAAACGGATTCGCCGTCCTTTCTCTATCGCCACCGTGGCTGCCGTGCAACGCACGCTCGATGCTGCCCGCGACCGTGTCGTCTGAGACAGTTCTCTTTCCGTCCACGCTTTTCCCCAGGTACTCGGTGTTCGCGGCAATCGTTCTTGCCGTATCAAGCTTGAGTGTGCCTCCGCCATACTCATCGGAAAGGACCACCCAACCGTCTTTCGTGTGCCCGATTAGGCGCTTTTCAACGGTTGCGTCGCCAATCCCCGTCCAGCTTGGCTTCTCAACGTACCAGTAGACCTTGTCCTTCTTCCGGACGATCTCCTCCATCCCCGCCGGGTCGATGAACACCGTCGGCGTGCCGGACACATACACATACAGGTTCGTGCTGTCGCCGTAGCCGATCGGGTCCGGTTGGAGGAAGCGGCCGAGCGTGGGCGCGTAGTGGCGGGCGCGATAGTAGTAGAGAGCGATCGCCGCGTCCCAGCGGCGGCCGGTGTAGAGGTACGGGTTCTCTATCGCGGACTCCGGGTCGTAGATCGTGGCGATCCCCCAGGCGTCGTACTCGTACGCTTGCGCAAGCGCCCCGTCCTCGTCCGTGAGCTCGCTGACCGAGCCATAGCCGTCGTAGTGATAGTAATAGACATTGCCGCCGCGCTCGATGCTAAGGGTGTTGTCTATCCCGATGCCGTGGACATAGACGGCCGCCAGCACCCACGACGAGCCTTGGGTGTCCCACGCGTACTCCTCCAAAACAGCGTCACCGTCGTAGACAAACCGCGTCACGACACTGCCCACCGTTGACTTGATCCGCCGCCCGAGCCCGTCGTACTCGAAGGCGGCCACCGGCGTGCCGCCGTGCTTCACCTCGACGAGCCGGTTCTCATAGTCGTAAATATACTCCTTGAGCGTTGTTGCGCCTTCCTTGATCTCGACGAGGCAGCCGTTGTCGTCGTACACGTACGTCAGGCTCGGGTCGGGCGGGTCGTCGAGCGTCACCACGTGATAGCCCGTCGCCGGATCGCGCGACTCGCTCCCCGTCTTGTCCTGCGCCACCGCGTAGAGATCGTTCGTGCCCTCGTCGAGCTCCACCCCGCGCGCGATGAAGAACGTCTGCCGCAGCGCCGCCTCGAACTCGCCCACCGGGTCGAGCGTGTCGTTGTACACGGTGACCGACGCCACGTTCTCGTCCGTCACCGTCCCCGCCACGTCGGTCTTATGCCCCGGCGTGCCCGTCGCCGTCAGCGTCGTCAACTGGTTCATGTTGTTGTTCGTGTACGTGTACTTGTTGCCGCTGCCGGCGCCGTCGTACTCCTTCTCCGCGCGATTGCCCGCCGCGTCATAGGCGTACCCGTGCCACGCGATCGTCGTGTCCCACGGATCCACGTGCTCCTCGCGCGTCAGCCGATAGACATCGTCGTAGGCGTAATCGCGATACCGCCCGTCCTGATACGTCAGCTGCGTCGGGCACCCCACCTTGTTACGCGCATAGCGGCACGACGAGATGACCCAGTTGCCCGGACTCGAGTTGACGAGCGTCTCCAGCCGCCCCACCTCGTCGTAGGTGTACTCGCCATAGGTCCCGTTCTTCAGGTCGAGGCGCGTCACCTCGCCCGCGTCGTTGTACGTGTACGCCGCGATGGCCGGCGTCGGGTCCTCGTCGTCCTCGATGGCCGTGAGACGATACACCTCGTCGTACCCGAGAGTCAGCTACGCGTCGTCCGCCGTGAACCACGCACCCCAGTGCGGGTCATCGCGCAAAGCTGGCACCGATTCCAGCAGCATTCGCCGAACCCCCTGTGCAAACCGCTCGAATGCACTCAGCAACTCATCATATCCCACGGTGGCTTCACGACCGTTCATGGTTGAGTAGACACGCACTCTATCCCCCATGCGCGCCAGCCGCAACTCCGTGCCAACCTCTGGAAGGCTATAAGTCGCCTTCTGGGTCTCGCCTTCCAGGCTCCTGACAAGGTCAAGGCCTATCGCTGCAACATGAAGAAGCGGAAGGGGACACCACTCGCTGGAAGGCCTGCTTCTTACTCCGGGCCATTCGAGCAACTCAACTCCACAGAGCGAAAGACGGACGGGCATAATGAAAAACGTCACGTCTAGGACATCAATCCCAGGCTGCGCCGCGTAAGCCAGTCTATCCCTTCCAAGAACACTCTGGTCACGAAAGAAATCTAGGACGATCTGACCCATCAGTTTACCGCCCTGTCGCTGGTACGGGGTATGCGGTTATTACACTGCCCTCGCTGTCCGTTACTATCCTAACCCAGCTCGTGTCCACACCGGCGCGGTCCGTACCTATCACACGGCCAACGTTTACGTCAACGACCCGCTTGCTGCCCTGAACATCCCACTTTGCGGCCTTACCAGCCGCCTCCTCTATAGCCCCTCTGATCTCGTGCTGCCCCATCCCGTGCGCAAACTTCGACACGCCCTCGTCCGCGTTTTGGAATCCATGTCTTCTGATAATGTGCGCCAAACCGTACTTCGCTTGGTCATCGCCCGCAGGGACCCTCGGCGCGAAATTAATCAGTTTTCTCGATTCCCCGAGGCCCTGTGCCTCCTCCAACGCACCTGCGGCGCGATGAACCGCCCTCTTCGAGTTCTTTGCGACTTCATCAAGATGCTTCCCGAAATCGCTTACCTCATCGGCGTGCTTTCCGGCAGCTTTGACTAGGTTGTCCGCTTTGCCAAGCCCCTTGCCCAATGCGCGTAGCCCCTTCACGCCTGCCTTGCCTGCTTTGGGTACTGTGCCAAGGGCCCCGGCAACCAAACCTCCAAAGGCGAATGCCGTGTCCGTCCTGCTCGCCTCGCCACCGTGCATATGTTCGCCACGCAGAACCACGGACAAGTCATCAAAAAACGTGCTCTCGATCGCGATCTTCGTCACTGTTAGCCACGTGGGTTCCTTGGGGGCAGGGTGCCCGGCGAGTCTCCGGTCAAGGCTGTGTCGCGCCCTGTCCTGGATCATCCCCGCGACAAAGGCTTGCTCCTTCTCCGGCAGCCGATAGAACGCGGGGAGCATCTCGTTCCCAAGGTCAGACATGAAGAACTCCATCGGGGCGTCCGTGAGCTCCTCTGGGAGGGCGCCCACCGCGCCCATGCAGTCGTACCAATCATCAAGGTCGTAGCTGCCTGTGTACTCCCACTCACGCAGACGCTCAACGAACGCCTTCCCGTGCTTGTCCCAGAACTCCGAGTCAGTGGAGCCCTGCATGCCGCTGGGATCAATGAACACCGTCGGCGTGCCGCTCACATACACATACAGGTTCGTGCCGTCGCCGTAGCCGATCGGGTCCGGTTGGAGGAAGCGGCCCAGCGTGGGGGCGTAGTGGCGCGCGCGATAGTAGTACAGGCCGATAGCCGCGTCCCAGCGGCGGCCGGTGTAGAGGTAAGGATTCTCTATCGCCGACTCAGGGTCGTAGATCGTCGCGTTGCCCCAGGCGTCGTACTCGTACGCTTGCGCCAGCGCGCCGTCCTCGTCGGTGAGCTCACTGACCGACCCGTAGCCGTCGTAGTGGTAGTAATACACATTAGCGTCGCGCGTGATAGTGAGGACGTTATCCACGCCGATGCCGTGGACGTAGACGGCCGCCAGCACCCACCCGCTATCGTAGCCGTACTCCTCGATCACGGCGTCACCGTCGTAGATGAACCGCGTGACGACACTACCCACCGTTGACTTGATGCGCCGTCCGAGGCCGTCGTACTCGAAGGCGGCCACCGGCGCCCCGCCGTGCTTCACCTCGACGAGCCGGTTCTCGTAATCGGCGGCCCGATGCGGACCGCATTGACGAAGCGAAGCTTCGTCCAAGCAAGGCGAAGCCTTGCCGTCGTCGTAGACGTACGTCAGGCTCGGGTCGGGCGG
>Ga0180432_10009443_pt1 | contig 11903 bp, 7 predicted proteins | sample SS_ome_10_FD_132414 | JGI IMG/M metagenome (GOLD analysis project Ga0180432, IMG submission 132414) | Hypersaline lake sediment archaeal communities from the Salton Sea, California, USA - SS_1_MS_2 metaG | ecosystem: Environmental > Aquatic > Non-marine Saline and Alkaline > Hypersaline >... | reverse complement strand
TGCCGTCGGAAACGCCGGGGCCGGTACGGCTATCGGGGCCGGCTTGGGGGCCTTGACCGGGGCTGCTATAGGCCAGGAAATGGACGATATCGAGGCGAAGAACCGTGCGATGATTGAGCAGCAACTGGGTCGTCGCATCGCCGCAGGATCCGTCACCAAAGACGACGTGATCGCCATGACCAATGCCGGCGTAGACGACGAACTAATCGTAAATCACGTTCAGGCCCATGGCGCGGCCGGACCGCTCAGCGCGGCGGATTTGATCTTTCTACAGCAACAGGGCGTAAGCACTCGGGTAATCAAGGCGATGCAGGCGCCGCCGCCTCAGCCTCCCGTGGTCAGCGGGCCGGCTCCGCAGCCTGTCATCGTGGAAGAGCACCATTACGGCTCGCCATACTGGGGGCCTCCCTATTACTACCGCAATTACCATAGGCACCGTCGCCCACCGCCGCGCGTAGGTTGGGGAATCTCGATTAGCAACTGAGCGACAGAGTCCGCAGGGTCGGACTTCACTCGGTCGGCAGCCTCTCTTGGCATCTTCCTGCCCGCCACTTTCACTCGAGTGGCCCTGACATGGTTGCCCCCCTTGGTGAAGGCGGATACAACCAGGGCATTGTGAACTCCGATTGGGCCTTTCGGATCTGGTCCCCTGATGCCTGAGATCGATACCCCGAAAGAGCTGGCAGGGCAAACTGCCGTGGTGACGGGGTCTTCCCGCGGCATAGGTCGGGCGATTGCCCTGGAGTTGGCGGCCGCGGGGGCGGCCGTGTTGATCCACGCTCGGGCGAGTCGCGACGACGCCGATGCGGTTGCCGGCGAGATCTCCGCCGGAGGCGGTTTTTCAAAGGTTGCTCTGGTCGATCTGGCCAAGTCGGAGGAGCATGAATTATTGGTCGAAGAGGCGTGGCGGTGGCGCGGCGGGGTGGACATATGGATAAACAACGCCGGTGCCGACATCCTGACTGGCCAGCCGACCACCTGGTCTTTTGAGCGGAAGCTGGAAGTGCTTTGGCAGGTCGATGTGAGTGCGACCATACGCCTGACCCGGCTGATCGGCGCGAGAATGAAAGCGGCCGGCCGGGGCGTGATTCTGAACCTGGGTTGGGACGGAGCCGAGAAGGGAATGGCCGGCGACAGCGGCCAGTTGTTCGCTGCGGCCAAGGGGGCCGTGGCGGCCTTTTCGCGCAGCCTGGCCTGCTCGTTGGCGCCGGAAGTTCGCGTCAATTGCCTGGCGCCCGGTTGGATAAAAACCGCCTGGGGTCGGCAAGCGTCGGAGTCCTGGCAGCAGCGGGCAGCCGGAGCCAGCCTCTTGGGTCGCTGGGGCACACCGGAAGACGTCGCCCGGGTTGCCCGGTTTCTGGTATCTCCGGCTGCCGGCTTCCTGACCGGCCAGACCATCAACGTCAACGGCGGTTGCAGTGCATCGCAATCCGTGTGATTTCAGTCCGCTGGTCGAAGAGCTGACCCCGGTGCCGGATCCGGAGGAGGTTTTTCTCAGGTTGAGTGGCCGGCCGCACTGCTTGTTTCTCGACAGTGCCTTGCGCGACCCGGTGCTGGGCCGGTACTCGTTCGTCACGGCTGATCCGTTCGACTACGTCGAGTTCGCTTCTGACGGCAACGAGCTGCTGGAACGGCTGGCAGAGCGACTGGCCGGCAAGCCAGCGGCTACGATTGAAGAACTGCCGCCGTTTCAGGGCGGCGCGGCCGGGCTGCTGAGCTACGACTTGGGACGTCAATTCGAGCGGGTGCCTTTGACGGCTTTTGACGAGTTCCAGGTCCCGGCGCTGGCCGTCGGACTCTACGACTTGGTAGTCGCTTGGGATCACGTCGACGATCGTGCATGGATCATTTCGCAAGGGCTGCCGGAGACCGAGCTTTCGAGCCGACGTCGTAGGGCAACAGGCCGGCTGAAGGAAGTTCGACATTGGTTGACCACCCCGGTTGTGAATCGAAGCGACTCCGTTCGGCGATGTGGTTTACAACCAATACCGGTGGGGCAATTGGCCCCGCAGCATCCGGTGGATTCCCGCGACGGCCTCTTTAGCAATTTTTCCGAGGCCGCCTACCTTCGAGTCATCGACCGGGCGATCGAGTATATCTTCGCCGGCGACGTGTTCCAGGTGAACGTTGCACAGCGATTGCTACACCCGGCCCGCAACGATTCCGTGTCGCTCTACTTGCGTCTGCGGCGGTGCAACCCGGCGCCGTTTGCCGGCTACTTCGATCTGGGCGACTTCCAGATTGTTAGTGCCTCTCCGGAGCGATTTTTGCGGGTGTCGGGAGATCGGGTCGAAGCGCGGCCCATCAAAGGCACGCGTCCGCGAATCATGCAGCCGGATGCCGATCGGCGGGCCGGCGAGGAACTTCGCCAAAGCGAAAAAGACACCGCGGAAAACGTAATGATCGTGGACCTGTTGCGGAACGATCTATCGCGGGTGTGTCGGGCGGAGAGCGTCCACGTGCCGCAGCTTTGCGGATTGGAAACGTACGAGTACGTGCACCACCTGGTTTCGGCGATCTGCGGCGATCTTCGCGACGAGTGCGATCCGATCGACCTGGTGCGGGCGGCGTTTCCCGGCGGTTCGATCACCGGGGCTCCCAAGGTTCGTGCCATGGAAATCATCGCCGAACTGGAGCCGACCGCTCGCGGCCCTTATTGCGGATCGCTGGGCTACCTGGGCTTTGACGGCTCGATGGATCTGAGTATCCTGATACGCACGATCACCGCCGGCCGCGGCTGGTGGCAAGCCCCGGTCGGCGGCGGCATTGTTGCACAGTCCACCGCCCGGGCGGAATACGAAGAAACCTGGCACAAGGCGGAAGGGTTGATTCGGGCGATGACGTGAATGATGAATGGTGATTGATGATTGATGATTGATGATTGATGATTGATGATTGATGATTGATGATTGATGATTGATGATTGATGATTGATGATTGATGATTGATGATTGATGAGTGGGGGCGCTTGTGGCTTAGCAATGTCATGATCCTCTTGATCGACAACTACGACAGTTTTGTCTTCAACCTGGCCCGGTATTTTGAACGGCTGGGTCAAACGGTCCGTGTCGTGCGCAACACGGCGATCGACACGGCCGGCGTACGTGCCATGCGGCCCGAGGCGATTGTGCTCTCGCCGGGACCCCGTGAACCGCGGCAGGCCGGCTGTTCGCTGGAGGTTGTTCGAGAGTTTTACAAGGAGCTACCGATTCTGGGTGTTTGCCTGGGGCATCAGGTGATTGCCGAGGCGCTTGGCGGCCGGGTAGTTCGGGCCAGTGAGCCGGTGCACGGCCGGACGTCGATGATCCACCACGATGGTCGGGGAGTTTTTCGGGAGTTTGCCGGACCGCTTGTCGGGTGTCGCTACCACTCGTTGGTTGTTAAGAAGGCATCGCTGCCGGTGTGCCTGGAGGTTTCTGCCCGCACTGCCGACGGTACCGTGATGGCCCTGCGTCATCGAACGTTGCCCTTGGTGGGCTTGCAGTTTCATCCCGAGTCGATCCTGACGGAAGCCGGCTACGCGCTTCTGGCGGCCTGGTTGCGATTGGCGGGACTTCGCGTGCGGGAGCCGGTGCCGTCGGTGGAGTCGGAGCGCGGCTCGTCTCCAGGGCGACCGGTGCGCCGGGCGCGTGCCCCGGTGCCCTCTTGAGCCGTTGATCTTGCGGCAACTTGCCCGGGTCGGCTTGTTTCGGCTATAGTGAGCGTGTATTTTTCAACTTGATCGCAACGAATGACAGTAGGTGGTTTTGATGAACAGTTCGATCAATCGTCGGGAGTTTCTGGCGAGAACGTCGGCGGCCGGTGCGGTAATCGGGTTTGGCGGTTTTTCCAGGGCGGCTTCGGCGGCCTCGGGGGACGTGCGCGGGGCCAACAAAGAGATCCGCGTGGCGTGCATCGGGCTCCGCGGCAAGGGCAGCGCACATATGAATGGCCTCGAGAGCGTGGCTGGCGCGAAGGTGGTTGCGCTGTGCGACGTCGACCAGTCGGTTCTCAAGGCCCGTGCCGAGCAGCTCGCCAAGCGGACCGGCCGGAAGATGAAACAATTCACCGACTACCGCAAGCTGGTCGAAGATCGGGAGATCGACGCCGTCAGCATTGCCACGCCGAACCATACGCACTCGCTGATCGCGATCACCGCGATGCAGGCCGGCAAAGACGTCTACGTGGAGAAGCCTTGTTCACACAACGTGTGGGAAGGTCGCCAGCTTGTGGCCGCGGCGCGGAAGTACCGGCGGATGTGCCAGCACGGCACCCAGGGCCGCAGCTCGCCGGCGATCCGCGAGGCGATCGGGAAGCTCGGCGAAGGCGTGATAGGCGAGATTTACATGGCGCGGGGCCTTTGTTTCAAATGGCGTCCGTCGATCGGCCATACACCGGACGAGCCGGTTCCGCCCGGCGTGGACTACGACCTATGGCTCGGCCCGGCCCCCAAAAGACCCTTCAACCGCAACCGGTTCCACTACAACTGGCACTGGCACTGGGACTACGGCAACGGCGACATGGGCAACCAGGGTGTCCACGAGATGGACATGGCCCGATGGGGACTCGGTGTCGGGCTGCCGACCAAAATCCACGCCGCCGGCGGCCACTTCATGTTCGACGACCAGGAAACCCCCAACACCCTGGTCTGTGCCTTCGAGTACCCCGCAGAGAAGAAAATGCTGGTGTTCGAAACACGCCACTGGATTACAAACCACGAAGGATTCGGATCCGGCGCGTCGAACGCCGTGGGTGTGACCTTCTACGGCTCGGAGGGTTACATGCAAGTGAAGTACTTCGGCTACAAGACCTACCTGGGCAAGAAACGGGAAGAAGGGCCCAGCGGCAGCAGCGGACCCAACGAATACGAACGCTTCATCGCCGGCGTGCGAAGCCGAAAACACGAAGACCTGGGCGTGGAGATCGAGGACGGACACCTCTCGTCCGCGCTCTGCCATCTGGGCAACATCTCCTACCGCCTCGGCCGCACCGTGGTCTTCAACCCGAAGACCGAAACCTTTCCCGGCGACGACGAAGCCTGTGCCATGCTCTCGCGTGATTACCGTGAGCCATATGTCGTACCGAAGATCACATAATCACCCCAGTAGCTCACGCCATATCGCCACCGATAACGCGGCAACTGGCTGCCTTGCTTTTGCAACGCGTCGACGATCGCGGCGGTTGCCCGCCCCGGAAAACGTTCGCCAATCACGTAACACCAAGTGAACGGAGGATACTGATGTACAAACCGCTAATGGTCAGCTTCATGGTGTTGCCGGCATTTCTTGGCACGCTGCTCGGCTCGGGAGGATACGGCGGTGACGAACAGGCCGAACCGTCACACGGGATCTGGTACACCGCCGGCACCACCCAAGGCTACGCCCGCCGTAGGCCCGACAAAAGCTATCCCGCCGAGGAATACGCCAGGGTATACCCGGGCAAAAACACGGTCTATTCCGGGCCCATGGCCACCTACTGCGCATGGCACCGACCAATCGCGATCTACGTTCCCTCGAAAGACAAGACGTTCTTCGTGTTTGGAAATCCCAAGAACTATCCCACGATCAGCTACTACGATCATGCCCACAACAGCTTTGCCGCCCCGGTTGTGTTGGATACCAATCCAAACAACGACGCGCATCGAAACCCGACGATCCTGATCGACCAGTCAGGCTCCATCTACGTGTTTTACGGGGCGCACGGTCACCCGACACGCGTGGTCAAATCGGCGTCGCCTTTCGACATCACGAAATGGGTCCCCGCGGCGGATATCCCGGAGCGAAATACCTATCCGCAACCATGGCAACTCAAAGAAGGTGAGATTTTTGTCTCCTACCGGGCATCACCCGGGTGGTGTTTCCGGAAATCCGTCGACGGGGTCGCATCCTGGCAACCCAAGGTCGACTTGGTCCAGTTTGCTGGCGCGACTCCCTACGCAGTGACCATCGCGGAGAAGGGGCCTTATCCGCGGAAGGTCCACATTGCCTTCTCGAAAATGGGAGGCGGCACACCGGAGGAAGTGCGCACAAAAGCACTCTGGGCGAGACGCTACAATGTCTACTACGCCTATTCCGACGACGGCGGAACTACCTGGAAGAAGCGGGACGGAAGTGTCTACACCCTTCCGATCACCGAAGCCACCGCCGAGCAGGTCCACGATTCGGGCGAGCACGGCGTTTGGCTCAAAGACATCCAGCTCGACTCGACCGGAAACCCCTACATCTTGTTCATCGATGCCGACGTAACGACGTACCAATGCACCTGGAACGTGGCCAGATATTCCGGCGGCAACTGGCAGTTGTCGCCCCTGGCCAAGAGCGACCACATGTACGACAAGGGTGCCCTGGTGATTTTGTCCGACAACGACTTCCGGATTTATGCCCCGACCACCGCCTCGCAGGATTATGAAGACGGGGGCGAAATCGAAGAGTGGACCTCCACCGACCGGGGAGTAACCTGGACGAACTCGAAACACATTACCTCCGGCTCCGAGTACTCGCACAATCACGTGAAGCCGGTATTCAACCACCAGAAGGGTGGCTTTCGTATCCTCTGGAGTTACGGGGATTCAAATTATCCGCCAGCTTCCAAGAATGTGTATCTGTATCGCTACGGCGAAGAGCTTCCCGGTCCGGAGCGAATGCGTTTTCCCGGTCCTTGTGTTCGGGAACCTGTTGTCCTGAGAAGAGTCCCTTAGCCCTGTTATTCTTGTGGGTGTTTGTTTACAGTCTATGTATAAATTCACGATACAGGGGCCAGATATGGCTGGGGAAGGGTGTGGTTGGGTTCTTCAGAAGGGTATTCGTGATTGCTGTGTTATCTTGGTGAATCGATAATTGCTGTATAATATATTGTATCAATTGTAGCTGGCATTATTGACTTAAAGTCTGTCTGGAGACGTGTGGCGATGCCTGATGTTGAGACTATCCGGCCCACATCGGCCTTCCTGACGGCGGTGGAATCCCACAGTGGGGAGAAGGTATCTCGCTGCTATCAGTGTCGCAGATGCACGAATGGCTGTCCGGCGGCTTTCGCCATGGATCTCATGCCCAACCAGATCATGCGTGCGATTCAGCTTGGTTTGGAGAAGGAGGTGCTGGAGTCGGCCACGATCTGGATCTGTGCCTCTTGCCAGACTTGCACGACCCGGTGTCCCAACGACATCGACATCGCCCACTTGATGGACTCGCTCCGCCAGTTGAGCCGGGAGGCGGGGACAGTGGCGGAGCCGAAAGTGGTCAAGTTCCATGATGCCTTTTTAGACTCGCTTCGGCGGCACGGTCGCATTTTCGAGTTGGGAATGACGGGCCGTTACATGATGGCTACCTTCGAGCCGTTCGCCAACGCCCGAATTGGATGGGAGATGCTCAAGCGAGGCAAACTGAAATTCTTGCCCAAGGGAATCCAAGACAAACGCGAAGTCCGCAGCATGTTCCAAAAGCAAAGAGAGGATTGAGGAAGTGGAGATCTCGTACTATCCCGGTTGCTCGCTGCACGGCATGGCTTCGGAATACGACGAGAGTATCGGGGCGGTATGCGGGGCACTGGGTATTTCACTGAAGGAGTTGCCCGACTGGAACTGTTGCGGAGCCTCGTCGGCCCACTTCACCGACGACGACCTGGCGATTCGGTTGCCCGCCCGCAACATGGCGATTGCCGAGCGGGAAGAACACGAACTGTTGGTTCCTTGCGCGGCCTGTTTCCATCACTTGAAGCACGCCGACAAGGAGCTGAAGAAGGACGCCGCGCGGTGGATTGGCGAGTCGTACCAGGGCAAGGCCACGATCTGGCACGTCAACGATTTTTTCGATCGGCCGGAGTGGTTGGGCAGGATCAAGCAGAAGGTAGAGAGGCCGTTGACGGGGCTGGCCGGCGTTGCCTACTACGGTTGCCTGTCGCAGCGGCCGCCCAAGGTGACCGATGCCCGGTCGCCGGAGAATCCCACGTCGATGGACAATCTGATGCGTTTGATCGGCATGGAGGTGCGGCCCTGGTCGTACAAGACCAATTGCTGCGGTGCCAGTTTGACACTGACCCGAACCGACGTGGTCCGCAAGCTCAGCGGCGACATTTTGGAGGCGGCCCGAGAAGCCGGGGCGGAATGCCTGGTAACCGACTGTCCGATGTGCCAGTCGAACCTGGATACGCGGCAGGCGGAGATCGAGGCCGAACGGGGGACGACCTACGGTCTGCCCATTTTCTACGTTACGGAGTTGATGGCCCTGGCCTTCGGCGACGACAAGACCGCCGATTGGTGGAAGAAGCATTTTGTCGATCCGAGGGGTCTGCTGCAAAGCAAGGGTCTGTTGTGAAGAGTAAAAACGTGAGAGAGGGGACTGCTACGATTTGCACATAACGGCCTGCGGGGGAGTGCGGACAAGTTGTATCTCTCTCCTTTATTCCGGTAGCCAAGGCAGTGGCGGCGAAGAACGATGGCCCAAGACAACAAACAGCATCACGACGGCGGCCAGGTCGGATCGGTGATGGTCATCGGTGCGGGCATCGGTGGGATGCAAGCGTCGCTGGACCTGGCCAATGCCGGATTCCACGTTACGCTGGTCGAGGAGACCACGGCGATCGGCGGGCGGATGGCACAGTTGGACAAAACGTTTCCCACAAACGACTGTTCGATGTGCACCATCTCGCCGAAGCTGATCGAGGTCGACAAGCACTTGAATGTCGACCTGATCACCAATGCCGATGTCGTGGGCCTGGAGGGGGAGCCCGGCAATTTTCGGGTCAGGGTGCACAAGCGACCCCGCTACGTGGATCTCGACAAGTGCAACTCTTGCGGCGACTGCCTGGAAAAGTGCCCGGTAGAGGTTCCCAGCGAGTTCGACGAAGGGACCATGCCGCGAAAGGCGATTTTCAAGCGGTATCCGCAGGCGATTCCCGGCGCGATGGCAATTATCAAGGCCGAGCGTCCGCCGTGCGTGCTGGCCTGCCCGGCGCATGTCAACTGCCAGGGCTACGTGGCGCTGATAGGCGACGGCCGGTTTGCGGAGGCCTACGAGTTGATCCGCCAGCGCAATCCGTTCCCGGCTGCTTGCGGCCGCATCTGCCACCATCCTTGTGAGAGCCAGTGCAATCGTCGTGAACTGGATCAGCCGGTGGCGATCAACCCGCTCAAGCGGTTTGCGGCCGACTGGGTGGCCAAGAGCCGTGCGGCCGGCGAAGAGGTAGCCCCGCCGCCGGTCGGCCAGATCGACCCGGAAAACCCCCGCGTCGCAGTGATCGGCGGCGGTCCGGCCGGCCTGACTGCCGCGCGAGACCTCACGCAGGCCGGGTATCCCGTCACGCTCTTCGAGGCCTACGAGAAGCTGGGCGGGACGATGCTGCTGGGAGTGCCCAGCTATCGTTTGCCCGACGAAATGCTCGCGCGCGACGTTGCCGAGATCGTGGCGTCGGGCTTTGAGGTCAAGACGGGCACGGCACTGGGCCGTGATTTCACGCTGCAAGGCCTGAAGGACGACGGTTTCCAGGCCGTCTTTCTCGGGATCGGGTGCACCAAGCCGGCCGTCCTGACTCGCAGCACCGACGGTTCCGAGATGAAGGGCACCGGGTTGGAGGGCGTGTTGCTCGGGCTCGACTTCCTTCGCGACGTGAAACTCGGGCGCGGACCGAGGCTCAGCGGCAAGGTGGTGGTGATCGGCGGCGGAAACGTGGCCGTCGACGTGGCCATGACCGCCCGGCGGCAAGGCGCCGAAACGGTCGAGCTTGTCTGCCTGGAATCCCGCGAAGAGATGCCCGCCTACGACTGGGAAATCCAGGACGCCGTCGAGGAAGAGATCTCCTTGAACCCGGGCTGGGGACCCCGAGAGATCACGGGTTCCGGCGGTAAGGCCACGGGCGTGAAGTTGCAGCGGTGCACCGCGGTGTTCGACGAAAACGGCCGTTTCGCCCCGAAATTCGATCGGCAAACGTTTTCCGAGACGACGGCGGATTACGTGATCATCGCGATCGGGCAGCGGTCTGATTTTTCCTTCCTGGCGGAAGACGATCCGTTGTGGGACGAATCCAAGCGATTCATCCGCGCCGACCAACTGACCTTGCAGACCAACCTCGATTGGGTTTTCGCCGGCGGCGACATGGTCAGCGGCCCGGCGTCGGTGGTGGAAGCCGTCGCCCAGGGGCACGAGGCGGCCGAATCGATCGATCGCTTTCTTACCGGCCGGGACCTGGCCGAGGGACGCCGGAAGCCGGAGCCCACGCCGGCGTCGACGCCGGCACGCTGGTTTCCCTTTCGGGAACGAGTCGAACCGGGGCGGCTTCCCGTTGCCGATCGCCTCGGCTACGCCGAGATCGAGCAGACCCTCGACGAAGAAGCTGCGATGGCCGAGGCCAAAAGATGTCTGGCCTGCGGGATTTGCAGCGAATGTCTCGAGTGCGTGGCGGCATGCAGTGCCGAGGCGATCGTCCACGACATGTTGCCCGAGGACGTCACGATAAACGTCGGCGCCGTTCTTTTGGCCCCGGGCGTGGAGCCTTTCGATCCACTCCGGCGGGGCGAGTATGGCTACGAGACGTGCAAGAACGTCATCACCAGTCTCGAGTTCGAGCGGATTCTGAGTGCATCGGGGCCTTTCCAGGGCCACGTGCTGAGGCCGTCCGACCGGGTTGCGCCTAAGCGAGTTGCCTGGATCCAGTGTGTCGGTTCCCGCGATGCACAAATCGGCAACGAGTATTGCAGCGGCGTCTGCTGCATGTACGCCATCAAAGAAGCGATCATGGCGATAGACCATGTCCCGGGCCTGGAGGCCACGATCTTCTACAACGACATCCGAGCCTACGGCAAGGGATTCGAAACGTACTACGAGGGCGCCAAGGAAAAATACGGCGTGCAGTTCAAACGGGGTATCATCTCCTCGGTAAAGGAGCGGCAGCAAACCAACAACCTGGTGCTGACCTACGTCACCGAGCGCGGTGAGGTTACGGAGGAGGAGTTCGACCTTGTGGTTCTCAGCATCGGGTTGCGTCCTTCGGCGAGCACGTCTCGTTTGGCCGACGTGTTGGGGATCGAGCTGAACCGTTTCGGCTTCTGCCGGACCGATACTTTCGCGCCCGGCTGCACCAGCAAGGAGGGCGTTTACGTAGCCGGGGCCTTTGCCGCGCCCCGGGATATTCCCGAAACGGTGATGACGGCAAGCGGTTCCGTAGCGCTCGCCGGTCAGATTCTCAAGGACGTTCGCGGTACGGTGATCCGCGAAAAGAGCTACCCGGCCGAGCGCGACGTCAGCGGCGAGGAGCCGCGGATCGGCGTGTTTGTCTGCCGCTGCGGCACCAACATCGCGCGAGCGGTTGACGTGCCCGACGTGGTCGAATATGCCAAATCGCTCCCCGGCGTGGTCCATGCCGAGGAAAACCTCTACACCTGTTCCACCGACACCCAGATCAAAATCACGCAAACGATTAATGAGCACAAATTAAATCGGGTGGTAGTGGCCAGTTGCACTCCCCGCACCCACGAGCCCCTTTTCCAGGAGACCCTGCGCGAGGCCGGTCTCAACAGACACCTCTTCGACATGGCCAACATCCGTGACCAGTGCTCGTGGGTGCACTTCAACGAGCCACAGAGGGCTACTTTCAAGGCCAAGGACCTGGTCCGCATGGCCGTGGCTCGGGCGGCCCGGTTGCGGCCTTTGGAAGATATTCGCGTGGAGGTCGACCAACGGGCAATTGTGCTTGGAGCCGGCTTGGCAGGAATGACGGCCGCCCTGAGCCTGGCAAACCAGGGCTTCGAGGTGTCGCTCGTGGAGCGCGAGCTGGAGCCGGGAGGCATCGCGCGGCAGATCCACCACACTTTGCAGGGCCCGGATCCGCAGGAGTATCTTGCCGGGCTTATCCGCCAGATTGAAGAGCATCCGTTGATTACGCTCTATGCCGACGCGACGATGGAGGAATTCTCGGGCCACGTGGGCAGTTTC
>Ga0180432_10009442_pt1 | contig 11903 bp, 12 predicted proteins | sample SS_ome_10_FD_132414 | JGI IMG/M metagenome (GOLD analysis project Ga0180432, IMG submission 132414) | Hypersaline lake sediment archaeal communities from the Salton Sea, California, USA - SS_1_MS_2 metaG | ecosystem: Environmental > Aquatic > Non-marine Saline and Alkaline > Hypersaline >... | reverse complement strand
TCCTCTCCCACGCGCGCTTCGTCTTTGGCGATGAATGCGAACGTGAGTCGCACTTGCTCTTTGACCGCTGCGGCGATGGTCCAAGACGATGCGACGGCCGAGAGAGTATTCTGTGCCAGCGTGCCATTGAAATGTTGTTGAATGCTGATGCCTAGCAGGCCCGTCGTGTCATCTGGCACGAATCCGTGTGTGTACGGGTCGCCACCCCCAGTGGTGGCAGTGTCCCGCAGGAAGGTCTTTAGGATGCTGCCAATGTGTGAGTTCCACCACGGCGTAACCAGGTTAAAGGCCAGCGCCTTGGCCCCCAGGACGTGCAGATATGGAGCCCTGCACGAACCCGTCACGCCCAGGTCGATGACCTCACGGCCCCCGGTCAGGCCCGCCGACTCTACCGGGATTCCCCGCGCGGGCGTGACCCACGTTCCGAACGCGGTTTCGGGACTGTACAAAAAATGCTCACAACTCATCGTCACTCACCTCGCTTTCCTCGTCGCCTTCGGGCGTCACCGCCTCGAATGCGTTAGGTTGATTCTCCAGCAGTTCCAGCGCCAGGTCCTCGGGCAGATTCTCGAAAATCTCCCCACATCGCCGGCTACCATATCCGCAGATATTGCGCCCCTCGGACGCGATCACTCTCAGGTCCATTACGCCAACCTCCAAATAGCATCTGCAATTCACTAGTACGTCTCCTGCACCTCGACCTCGAATGGTATCGAGCCGAAATTCTCCCAGTTGTTGGAACGCGCGTTCAGGTCGAATCCATATGTCGGCTCTGTGATGTAAAACCGCACCACTACCGCGTCACCGACCGCCAGCGCGCCTAAATCCCGATGCTCAGATTTGCGCAGCTCGTCTACGGCAGCATGCACCAATCGCCGCACCTGCCGGTAGGACTCCAGTTCGACGACACGCTCACCGGACATTTCCAGCCAATCAGCGTTGGCCTGTTGGGTCGTCAGAACCGAAAATGTGATCAGGCCGACGTAACGATCCTCGTAGTAGTTGCCGGTCAACTCGTCGTCGTTGGCCGCGCGACCACAGAACACCTCCGAGAATGGGTATTTGTCCTGTGGGACCATGATGCCAGGAGGGAGCCCACCTTTGATGAATACCTTGACGTCGTCCAGCCCCGTCACGTCCTGCAACGTGGCGACGATGTAGTTCTCTATCGCCTCGACCATAATGGTGGTCGTCATTCGCTCTGTGCTCCCTCCAGGTGCTCGCGTGCGAACTCCTGTAACTGTTCATGATCGTCGTCGGTGATCTGGAGCATCTTGCGCGCCGGCATAACGTCCGTTCCAGACTGGTGATAAAACCAGCGCGGCTGGCTACCCCGCTGTTGGCCCGCCCTGACGCGGTTGATGACCCGCAGCGAGCGCGGGCGCGCCTCCCAACGGAAGCCCCGCCTCATCCGGCCCGTCGCCTCCAGGATCGGCTTGCCGGGATAATGCCTCGCTTTCCAGCGCGCGTAGGCGGGTGACAGCGCCGCCCAGCGCTTTGGGAATCCCTGCCGCCGGAACTGCATCAGGATGTGTTCGTCCACCAAATACTCGCCGTAGCGATCGAAGACCGGTTGCAGGTCTTCCATCCTGAGGCCCAGGTCCTGCATATATTCGACCAGGTCGTCCGTGTCGATCTGCCCGAATCGGACGTGAATCTCCCCGGCGACCATTTTGACGACGGTCAGCCGGCCTTGGCTACGACCGAAACGGCGCAAACTCGGGCGGGTCATAGTCCCTCATCCTCTCCGGTCCAGTATCTATCACGTGGTGGATGCTCCACGATTTCAAAAACCGGGTCCAGGTCGCTCTCTGGTTCCTCGGACGGTAACTGCTGCTCACCCCGGCGCAAGCGTGCGATGAACTGCTCGTACTGCGAGCGCCAGAACTCGACGCGCGCCGGTTCGGTGTCGCTGACGAAGCCGGCGTGCCAAGCGGCGACGGCGGCACCGTAGGTGTTGTATTTGCGCATCAGCGCCACGCCGGAAGTGCTGGTGATCGGCACCGTGTAGCCTGCCGCTTGCGCCACGCCATCCAGGTCGGCGGCGACGTCGTCGATCATCTCCTCGACGTCCTCATACGTTGGTCGTCCGCTGCCGTGTGTGAAATTGACCTGCATCAGCTTCTCTACATTTGCGACGGTGCTGTATGCCATCACTATTCCTCCGCCAGAAGCATGAACCAACCCACGAGCACCTGTCCGCCACTGGTGAACTTGACCTCGACGCGATAGTCCTCGTCGGCAGTCAGCGAATGAATCGTCGGCAACGTGATGACGTTGCCCGCCACGCTGACCGAGCCCGTCGTCACCGAACTGGTCACGTCGTTGCCGTCCGAATCTTTGACTACGACGGTGACGTCGGTCGGGCTGCCGCCACATCCGGTGGTATCCAGCCCCCAGGCGATTTCCTCATCCACGCCTTGGGGTTGCGGTCCTTCGATCACCTCACGTTTTCGAGTTCCGGTCATTGCTCTCTCAACCTCAGCTCAAAAATACGGTCCAGCAGCTCAAGCGTGAAATCCTCTTCCTGCAGGCTGAGCGTGAAATTGCGATCGGCCAACGTCAGCAGGATATACAATGCGATGCCCGCCGACACGACGTCGGCCAGGCTTAGCCCGTCCAGTGCTTCCACGGCGATAGCCTTGGCGGCGCTGTCACCTAGCGTCAGTCCGTCCAGGATCTGCCTGAAAATGGCCTTGAGCAGCGTGACATCGTCGACCAGGTCAACCCCGTCAGCCAGCGCCTTCCCCGCGGACGCGAGCCGGCTATCGCTCAGACTGATCCCGTCCAGGAGCGCCAGCCCGATGCCGCTCAACAGGTCGGCAACGTCGACCAGACTGATCCCGTCCTCTTTTTGAATAGCCAGCGCCCGCGCCACGCTCTCGGCCAGGCTCAGGCCATCGGCTACGCTCAAACCCACCGCCTGGATTAGCACATCGCCCAGGCTGACCCCGTCGAGCAATTCTGTGTAAACAGAAACTGCGCGGCCGTCGCTCAGATTTAGGCCGTCCAAAATTGCCAGGCCCAACCCCGCCACGAGGTCCGCGGCGTCTGACAAGCTCAGACCATCCTCTAACGCCCGTTGGATGCCTAGAGCGTGTACCAGCGTATCGGCCCAGGTCAATCCATCCGTTACACTCAGACCGGCGCTACTCGCCAGGACATCGGCCAGATCGACCCCGTCCTCTAGCGTCGTGTAGGCGACCCAGGCGCGCGTCAGGGTATCGGCCAGACTAAGTCCATCGGCAGGGCCTAGACCGGCTAGTTTGGCGACGCTATCGCTCGCCGTCAGGCCGTCGAGAATTGCCAGGCCGATACCGGACAGCAGATCGGCGGCGTCCGATAGGCTCAGGCCGTCTAGGACGTCCAGGCTCACCGCCTGGCTAAGCGCATCGGCCAGGTTGGTTCCATCGGCGAGGTGGAGGCCCACGTCGTGAGCCGGGCTGTCTCCCAGATTCAGACCATCCGACCGTGCGAGCGCAGCCGCCCAGACCAGCGCCAGCGTGTCGGCTAGGCTCAGGCCGTCGGCAAAATCCAATCCAACGCCGGCAACGTGTGTATCATTTAGGATCACGTCATCCGACCAGGCGTACACGACCGCCCACACTCGCGCCAGAACGTCAGTCAGGCTGAGGCCATCCGTGACGACGAGGCCGAAGTCTGACACCCGGGTATCTCCAAGGCTTAGGCCATCAGTCAACGTGCGGGCCACCACCCACGCGCTTGTTAGGATATCAGCTAGACTCAGGCCGTCGCTAAACTCCAATCCAACGCCGGCAATGTGCGCATCGGCCAGACTCACGCCGTCGACCAATGCTAGAGCAACCACCCACGCGCGGGTCAGGACGTCGCCCAAGCTCAGTCCATCAGCGATCCCCAGCCCCGCGCTTTTCGCCAGCGCTTCAGCCAGGCTCAGGCCATCCGACACGCCCAGGCCCGGCGCATTGACCAGTGACTCGGCCAGACTCAGAGCATCCGCGGCCGCCAGGCCCACGCCACTAACGGCGCTATCGCCCAGGGTCACGCCGTCGCCGGGCAGCAGACCGAACATCTTGGCTAGCGTATCGGCTAGGGCAATCGCGTCGGCTATCGCCGCGCCGGGGGCCTTGGCCAGTGTCTCGGCCAGACTCAGGCCATCCGAGACAGGCTGTTCGTGATCCTGGCCTGCGGTGTATACGACCGTCAGGACTACCGCATCCGATGAACTATTGTCGTACGAATATGCCGTGCGGTAGGCGTAACTGGTACTGCCGTCATCGTCTGCAAAAATCACACAATGCTCATTGGCCGCCCAGTAGTCTTCATTGACGAGAGCTTGAATGACAGTAGAAATGTCATCGGAATCGTAGGTACTGTCAGTGCTCCAATTGGCAGTAAAGTCCCAATCCACCCCCGTGGCTGATCGAGTGCGTGCCTCGAACGTTGTGTAAGTGTCGCCAGAGAAATCGCTGGGATCATTGGCGTCCTGGTAGGCGATTTTGACTCGCACCGTGTCATCAGACAGCGTGGCGCTGGCCGTAAAGGTCAGCTTGGCCTCCGAAATGGTCGCGCCATTTGGCACATTCAGTTGGAAGCGCAGACCGTTGTTGTTCCACTCATCGAAGTAGTTGCCGAGATAAACATCATACGTAGTGCCAAAATTGCCACCCTCCCAGGACAGCGCGTCATCAGCGTTGGCTCCCACCGCCGGCGTGACTGTTGGGTCAAAAATCAGATCGCCATCAGCTAACATCGCCAGTTCGTCGGTTCGTGCGCCGATCAGCAAGTAGTAATCGTCGCCATCCCGCCAAAAGCGCTTCCGCAGCGGAATCTCCACCCGCTGCTTTCCGATTCCGACGAAAGCATGATCCAGCGGCATAAATGCCAGCAGGCGGTCTAGTGCGTCGCGTAGCTCGATCCTCTCTCCATCGTCGGCAAAATCGCCGTCGATGTCTTGCACAATCCCGTCGCGCACGACCCGCGGCACGTCCGACCAGTCGAGCTGGAAGACGAAGCCAAACCAGGTCTCATCCGCCGGCGTCGTCGGCGGTCGATTGGCGCGTATCCATCCCCGCGCCGCCTGATTAATGACGATCTCTTCCTTGAGCTGATCGCCAGCGCGCCAGGACACGGATAGCTCGCCGCCGCCGGGCGTGGTCCAGATTTCGCGCCACGTTGCCACGCTCCCGATGTTCACCGCGTCGCTATTCGGCCCAATGGTCAGAACGCGCGTTTCGTTGGAGAGATTTGCGCGGTCATAAGTCGGCGCGCCGCCGATGTCCTGCCAGGCACGCGCGGGCCAGTGCAGGTAGCCCACACGTGCCAGGCGAAACTTGAACCAGTGGGCACCTTGTCGCCCACCGAATCCCACCCAGCCGTCGGTAGATTTGTCGCCTGGCTGGCCGAGCGCATAGTGCCAGTCATTGGCGACGATGCGCCAGCCATCCAGCGCCGCGTTCTGGATGCGTTGAGGCGTGCAGTCTATCTCAGCATCGTAGGCGCCACTGTCCGGCTCGCTCTCGTAATGCAGCGCCGCCAGCGTGCAACAACACATTCGCTGATTTGCTTCGGCGAACGTGCGCGCCTTGCGATTGCGTTGGTCGATGAGCTCTTGCCAGGCCATTCGATCTCTCAGGAATTAGCGGGGGCGACTAAGCACCCCCGCTAAACGAGTCGCTTACTATGCGCCATCGTCGGCGACAGTCAGCGTCCAGGTGATCTCCAGGGTATCTGAAGCACCTTTGTTAATCACGCTGAACGTGGTACGTGCCAGCAACGTTCCACCCGAGGAGTTGTTCAAAATCCCCGCCTCGGTGATCGCGCCGGTGCCGTCGCCCGCGGCCCAGTCGCCGACGTAGACGACCTGGTGATCGGACGCGCCAGCGCCTTGTGTGCGACTGGTGAGCGCGTTTCGGTCCAGTTCAGTTTGTAGCGTCGTATCGCCCGCGGCCGGGGCGTTAGTCCCGGTGCCGATGGCCATATGGGACATTTCACTTTCATCGTGCGAACTGGCGAGCTGGTCGGCAATGTGCGCACAGCCTACGTCGGTGACCAGGTTGTGCACTTCACGCTCTTCCTTGACCTCGCCGTCAGGTCCTCTCAGCACGACGTGAACGTTGGTCTGAAACCTGAGCCGGTCCCGGCCCGGTCGTTCTCCAGCCAGTCGGGCCAGCAATCCGCGCAGGACGTCTATAGCCTGTGGCTTTACGTGTTCAGATTTGATCATTTTTCACCTCGCTGCGCACGCCGGAACGGAGCCTGTTCCTCGCGGTCGGTCCAGTTATGCCCACAGGCCGGGCAGTGATAGCCATCATCGGTTTTCAGGACGGGCCAACTCTGCTGCCCGCAGTTGATGCATCGGATGCGGTACACGTTGCTCGGTTCCGGCTCGGCGGGCACGGGCGGCTCGGCGGGCTCTTCCAGTTCCTCTGGCTCCACTGGCTCTTCCGATTGCTCTTCCAAAGTAGCATCGAGCTCTTGCAGCGCCTTCTCGATTTCCGCTCTTGCCCTCTCAGCATACGCTGCTACGTCGGGTTTGGTGATACGTCCCTGCCCTTCGGTCTCTTCGGCGACGTCGCTTAGGTCGATGCCTAGCTCTTCAGCCAGTGAGACCGCGGCGTCCGTCGCGTTAATCTTGACTTCATCGGTCATATTTCACCTCGTCTGGAGGTGGGGACCCGGAGGCTCCCACCTCCTATCTCCTCGGCTCTCGCCGATCAAACATCAGTCGTACTTGTCCCGCTCCATCACATAGATCGTAGTAGTGATGGTGCCGTAACTCACAGCGAGTTTGAGCCGCATACAGCGACCATAGATTGCGAACTCACGCCCGGCTACGTCGTCGCCCGTCACGCTCATCGATTGCTCGACAGAGTTGTATCCGCCACCCGCGCTATTGAGAGTGTACGTAGTCACGGATGCGGAGCCATAGGTGAAGGTCGTGCTGACGACATACGGGATCGTACCGGTAGAGCTGCCGGTGAACGCCACACTGTCCGTGGCATTGGTCGTGTAGCTCAACTGGGCCGGCGTCAGCACCACCTGTTTCCCGGCGCCGACAGAGTACGCCAGATAGTCGGTGCCGGTGAACCAGTTCGTCGCCGATGCACAGTTGACCAGCTCGTTACTGTATTGCGGATAGACGGTCAGCGTAGAGGTTGTGGCGCTACTGTCTGCGATGACGTGAATCGCTGCCGACCCAAACCCACTGGCGTCCCATCCGGTGGAGGTGCCGCCTGTCGTGATGTACGCGGTGGCGCTGACGGCGGTGCGCGTGTAATAGTTGGTGACTGCATCGGCCTGCACGTCGCTGGTCTCCGAGGCCAGGACGGCCACGGCGGCCAGCACGAACAGGGCGATCGCGAAAGTCAAACCGATCTTACTGAATTTGCTCTTCATCGCATCACCTCCTACACGGTCCCGTCCGACCAGTACGTGAAGCGCCAGCCGCCCACCGCGTTGGTGTGCGAGCCGCCCATCACGTGCCGGACCTTGTAGTCCACCGAATCGTTGTCGAAACCGCCCTCCATCGGGCTGGCCATCCCGCCGCCCAGGAGCACCTGGCTGGACGCGCGCATAAACATCTGCGGCGTCTCGTATCCGCGCAGGAACGCCATCTCGACCGCGTAACCGTCGGCGGGATCCGCGAACAGATACCAGGAGGTAGCGTAGTTCGTGGTGTCCAACAGGCGGATGTACGGGTTGTAGCGCACCCGCATCCGGCTGCGCAGCTCCTGGCTGATGATATTGGCCGTGGGCAGATTGGTCTCGTCGGTGCTGCCAGTGTAGGCCACGATGAGGGAGTTCAAGACCTGATCGACTTTGAGTTGCATCTCCTTGGTGGCGACGACGATGTAAACCGGATCATTCATCACCGGCAGACCATCGGTGTCGTTGCCAGGATAGTTCCCCATCGTGCTGATGGCCGTGGCCAGGGCGTTGGCGTCGAAAACTGCCGTGCCTTTGTTGGAGTAGGTGCTGCCGTCCTCGGCGGTGTGATTAGTGGCGTACAGCGTGGTGTTGGCCGCAAACAGCGCGGTAGTCTGGTACGCCTCGGTCTGTTGCGCCTGATAGGCGAAATCGCTCGGTGTATCCTGGAGCGCCTGCAGGTCGTCGTTGATCAGCGCCTCCCAGAAGATGTTGCGCACCCCGCCGTGCTTTTTCACGGCAAACGAGTAATGCAGCTCACTCGGTTTGTCGCTCTTGTACGAGCCGCCTTGTCCGATCTCGGGCAGCAACCCGCGCCCCGGCGAACAACGAAAACGCTTGACGTCCCGAAAGTCCGAGACGGCGGTCACCTTGACGTAATCCCGCCAGGTGGGCACGTGGGCCTTGTACTTGGCCAGCAAGACCCGGTCGATGGTATCGCCGAACAGCAACGGGAAATCGCTGGTGCTGATGGCCTCGCGCACGACCACAGGCCGCCCAAAGACACTCTCCGCCAAGGCCAGACCTTGATTCAGCGCGCCATAAGCCGCCGACTCGCCGTAGAGCAGGTCTCGCACGAACCGATGGCTGGCGCGATGGCCAGCGATCATATTGCCATAGGCTTCCTCGAACCGCACCAGCGCCGTGCGATAGTTCTTATCCTGCATTCGGCGATCCCGGCTAAAGGACAGGTTTCTGCCATCGCCGGCGAACAGCCGCTGCGTGGACACTCCGCTGGTGTAACTCTCGATCACTTGCATAAAGTCACTCACGACGACACCTCCTACAACCCGAATCCAACGAGGATCGCGGCGCTAGAGCCGCTGGTAACGGTCTCCAGCGCGTACCCGATCGCCTCGCCGCCAGTATCCTTGTTGATCTGTCCATCGCTGGCGTCAGCGTAGAGCTTATCGCCGATGGCAACAGCGGAGTTGGCGGCCGCGTTGGTTTTTCCATAAACGGTGATTTTCTGGACGTGGGTGCAGGGCAGCGTCACGATGGAATAGCCATCGCTGTCCCGGTCAGTCTGAACGTAGACCGGCAACTCGCCGATGAGCACCACGTCCCCGGCTGCGGAACTGGCAGGCACGGCCAGTTTCATATTGATCGGCAGCGCCTGCTCGATCCATCCAGCATTGCGCTGGGTCATATCGAAACGTGTAGAAGCCATAGTTTCCTATCTCCCTTCGACGGCGATCGCGGCCTCGGCCTCGGTCAGGCCCATATCACGATAGGCCTTAAGTCGCCGTTCCCTTTCCTCTTTTTCCTGTTGCGCCTCGGTCAATGGCTGAGGCGCGCCACCCATCCCGGTGATCCGGCCCGCGCCGGTCGCCTGGGCCAGGTAGGCCCGCTCGGCCAAAATGGCCTGGCGCACGGCTTTGCGCAGCGCTTCCTCGGTCACCGTCGCCGCGGGGGCCGGTTCTGGGGCAGGCTCGGTGGGGGGCTCCGGTTCCATCCGGAACCATTCACCGCTAGCCTCGTCTTTCAGCCAGCCATCGGCATACACCGCCGACCAGGCTTTGTGCACGGCGGTTTCCTCGCCTTCGGCGAGGTTCGCGGTATAGTTGGTGAGCCAGATTTGCTGAGCCTCTTCGGGCAGGGTCGCCACGTCGGGCGGCAACTCCAACGCGGGCGGATCCCCGGTTCCCAGGTCTGGCGATGTGGGGGCCAGCTCGCCGGGCGGTTCGGTCGCGGGTGGTGCCTCCTCGCCTTCCTGCTCGACGAACCGGCGCATGGTCGATTCGACCAACCTGCGAACGCGCGTTTGGGCCTGTTTCGGCAGACCCGACTCGGCCAAGACCCCGCCGATCACAGCATCGGCCTTTTGCTGGCGCGCCTGGCGCTGAAACGTCAACACTTGCTTGCTGAGGCGCTCAATCTCGGTCTGTGCCTCTTTGATGTTTTTTACAGCCATACGATTTACCTCCTGCAATCTGATTAATTCGGCCTTCTCACCGTAGGCCTTGCGTCGTTCCCTGCTTGAGATGTCGTCCACGATATCGGGACGCGCCTCGACCAACTGCTCGAAGGTCACTCCTGACAAATCCGTTAAATCCGTTTCCTCGATGGTGGTGCGATGGGATTCCAAAAAAGCTTGTCCACCCGCCGCCGCTTGCGTGACGAAATCCAGAGATGTAGCGGCAGTGAACGCTTCGACCACAAAATGGTTTTCTTGCTCGCGGCCTCGACCGTGAGCGTTGATGCTTTGATCGCCGGCGATACCTTCGCGAATCAAGGTCGCCAGCCAGCCGGCGGTCTCGCTGAGCCGACCGCCGCGATATTTCAACGCCAGACGTGAGCCGGCCTCGGATAGCGCCTCGACGAAAAGCCCGTCCCGGCCTGGTAATCGTCCAACGAGGTCGCGCACCGATCGTTCAGGCCGGTCGCGCTCTTCAGTGCGCGTGGGGTGATCGGCGTAGATCGGCTTACCGGCGAACACATCCGCGCCGCTCTCCAGCGCCCCACGGGTGTAGTAGTTGCCGTTGGCGCTCAGACCCTCGACGACGACCACGCCCGACAGATTGCCGGCGTCATCAATGCGCGCCTCGGTGAGCGATCGGTCCCACACGTCGGTGAGGGGGCGGCCCCTTCCTGCTGCACTTACAGCAGTGACCACGTTAGAGACTTCGCCTTGCAGCTCGAACGCGATGCGTTCCTCGCCCCACACCAGGTAGACCGCCTCGAAAGTCACATCCCCAACCGGTCGCAAATCGGGGGTAGGGGCCTCTGCGGGCAGGTAGGCCAGCGTGATGTGAGGGGTGAAACCATGCTCGCTAGGCGACCTGATACCATTCCAGCCCAACGTGTCAACGATCCTCTGCCTGAGCGCCGCAAGGCCTCGGCAATCCACACTGGCATAAAGCGCTGTTTGGCCTTCATCCTCTATGGTGAGAAATCGGCCAAGGCCATTTATGCGGCCCTGCAGGAAAGGCTCCCCGCTGGCGATTTGCGCCAGGCCGCGCATAATCTCGTCTTTGCGACTGCTCCCGATCTCGACGATGTCGCCCAGATAAATCAGCGTCACGTGCAGATCCTCTGGCGCGATCCTGTCTGGATACTGCGCGGGATCCAGGGCTAATTGCTCGGCCACTGCCTGGGGAGGATAGAGGGCCACCATCACGCTGGTGCTGAAATCTCCCACGGCCTCTTGCACGTTGGCCAGCATCGCATCCAGATCCTCGATCTCGCCGTGCAGCTCGACCATGAGCCGGATCACCTCCTCGATGATCTGGTATTCGCGCCCGGTGTGCCGCCGGCCTACCTCAGACAGCAGACGCTCTCTCAGCCCTTCGTCAGCCAGCGCCAGCTTGACCCACGCCTCGCGCGCCGCTTCCTCGGCCGGCCACTTGCCCTCGGCCTCTTTGTGCAGCCACGCGCACAGCGCCTCGGGGTCCGAGATGCCAGGCTGACCCTTGAGCTGCTTGACGCATTCGGTAAACGAGCCGGCCCAGTCGCGCCAGGCCCGAATGATATTCTGGATGTTCCCCTGCTCGACCAGGCGGCCCAGGCGACGGACGGCCTCCTGATGCTTGAAAAACTGAATCTGGCGCTCGCGCTGCTCGGCCTCTCCTTTTGTGTCAAATTCTCCGAGCTGTTTGGAGCCGTCAGCGCTGTATAGCACCCACTTGCCCTTTTCCTCTTCCCAGCGAATTACCTCTTTCATCGTCACATCTCCCTAAGCCCGATCCGCAACCGGATCCCCGTCGCGGCGTAGGTCCCCGTGCCCCGGCTGATCGCCGCCACATAGATTGAGCGTGAACTGGAGGGAGCTTTCACGATCAGGCCGACCGATGTTTTGGTTGCAATCCGGCTGTTGACCAGGTCGGCGTAATCCCCAGCGGCGATGGAGACCAGGCCGAGGATTTTACGCGCCGCTGCGTCGGCGATGTTGAGCGCGGCGTTCTCCGTGCCGATGCTGGTGCTGTCCTCGATGAACAGCAGGTCAAACCCCTGAGCCTGGTCGCTCTCATCCAGCACGATGATCGATTCCACGATCC